>Ga0255097_1000157_pt1 | contig 37989 bp, 35 predicted proteins | sample Colum_Atlam_RepB_2_FD_188436 | JGI IMG/M metagenome (GOLD analysis project Ga0255097, IMG submission 188436) | Freshwater microbial communities from Columbia River, Oregon, United States - Colum_Atlam_RepB_8d | ecosystem: Environmental > Aquatic > Freshwater > River | place: USA: Oregon...
CGCCCAAGCGCGGAGGTTTGAGGTGCCCCAATCAACGGCGATCCAGTCGGGGGAGAGGGGGTGCGTCATCCGCGCAGGTCTTCCGGCCAAAGCGCTTGCGGCAGGTTCTGATAGCTGACCGGGCGCAGGAAACGGCGGATGGCCATGGTGCCGACCGAGGTCGCGCCAAAATTGGTCGAGGCCGGGTAAGGCCCGCCATGAACCATGGCATCGACCACCTCGACCCCTGTCGGGAAGCCATTGGCCAGAACGCGGCCCGCCTTGCGCTGCAAGATCGGCATCAGACGGCGGCCCATGTCGGTATCGGCATCGTCAAGGTGCAGGGTGCAGGTCAGCTGACCCTCGAAGGCCGATGCGATGGTCAGCATTTCGTCGTCACTGTCAGCGGCAATGATCAGCGCCAGCGGGCCAAAGACCTCTTCTTGCAGAACATGGTTCTGGATCCAGTCGCTGCCCTTGACCATGAACAGTTGCGGCGTGGCCTGACGGCGGTCGCACATCTGGGTCAGCAGTTGGCGCACGGCGGGGGCGGCGGCGATACGGTCGCGGCCCTGCACATAGGCGTCAGCAATGCCCGTCGTCAGCATGGTCTGGGTGCCGATGGCTTTCAGCGCCTCTACCATGGCCGCACCCAGTGCCTCGGCTTGATCTGCGCGCACCACGGCGATGCCGGGGTTGGTGCAGAACTGGCCCGCCCCTTGGGTCAGCGACCCCGCCCAGCCGGCCACGATCTTGTCCATCCGGTTCGCCATGGCGTTCGGCAACAGGAACATCGGGTTGACCGACCCCAATTCGCCAAAGAACGGGATCGGCTCGGGACGGCTGACGCAGAGGTCAAACAGCGCGCGGCCGCCGGCAAGGCTTCCGGTGAACCCGACAGCCTTGATCAGCGGATGGGTGACCAGTGCGGTGCCGACATCGCGACGCCCGCCCTGCACCAAGGAAAACACGCCCGGGTGCAGCTTGCACTTGGCAACCGCCTCGGCCACCGCTTCGGCGATGATCTCGCCCGTGCCGGGGTGGGCGGAGTGGCCCTTGACCACAACCGGGCAACCTGCGGCCAAGGCGCTGGCGGTGTCGCCGCCTGCCGTGGAAAACGCCAACGGGAAGTTCGACGCGCCAAACACCGCAACCGGGCCGATGGGCTGCTGCATCAGCCGGATTTCCGGGCGCGGGGCGGGCGCACGGTCGGGCTGGGCGGCGTCGGTGCGGCAATCAAGATAATCGCCCTTGCGGATATGCGCCGCGAACAGGCGCAACTGGCCCGTGGTGCGGCCACGTTCGCCTTGCAGGCGGGCAACCGGCAGGCCGGTTTCCTGCGTACCAATTTCAGTGATTGCCTCGGCGCGCGCCTCAATCGCATCGGCGATGGCGTCAAGGAAAGCGGCACGAACCTCGCGGGTGGTGGCCGAATAGCTCCAGAAGGCATCCTCGGCAGCCTCGACCGCGCGGTTCACCAGATCAACCGTGCCGACGCCAAAGGCATGGGCCGGGCCATGCGCCGGTTCGGACATGAAGGTTTGCGGGCTGGCGACCCACTCACCAGCGATCAGGTGGCGGCCATGCGGAGTGAAGCTCATGTCGGTATCCTAGAAATGGAAGGCCGCGACCGTCTGGCGGCGACCAAGGGAAAGCGCGTCGGCCACATGGACCATGGGCGACAGGTCTACATCAGACGCAGCCCTGCGCAAGAGGTTGGCCATGCGGGCGTAAAGTGCGGGGTATTCGCCCATGATGTCGGCATCGCCCGCAATCGCCGTCCCGCCAATCTCTAACACATTGCCTCCCATCCGCAGCGCCATCGGTCCTGCGTCAGTTTCCACCGTGATATCCCAAGTCTGCGGGCCGGTCTGACGCCAGTCAAAATCGGCGGTGACGTTGCCCGTGAAGGTCAGTTTCGCCGCGATGGGGGTTTGGCGGTTTTCCGGCACCTCCAGCGTGGCCCCGGTCAGATGAACGGGCTGCGGCAAGATTTCCGTCAGGATCGACAGGGCGTTGATGCCCGGATCAAAGACACCCATGCCACCCGGTTCGAACACCCAATCCTGACCGGGGTGCCATTTGCGGACATCCTCGCGCCAGGTGATATGGGCCGATTGCACCGTCTTGTCCGTCAGCCATGCCGCGGCTGCTGCCACAGCAAGGGCCATGCGGCTGTGCCATGTGGCGTATAGCGTCAGGCCCTTTGCCTGCGCCAAGGCCTGCAAGTCATGCACCTCGGCCAAGGTTGCGCCGGGGGGCTTTTCCAGCATCACATGACGACCAGCCAAAAGCGCGGCTTCGGCATAGTCAAAGCGCGGCACCGGCGGCAGGCAGAGCGAGACGACCCCCACATCGGGGCGAGCGGTCAGGAAGGCTGCGAAGTCGGTGAAGGCTTCTACCCCCGGCACGTTTCCATGTCGGCTGACCGTCGCGGCCAGCTCAAAATCCGGGCTGGCGGCAAGGGCCGGAACATGTTGATCCACGGCGATCTTGCCGATGCCCACCAAAGCAACCTTGGTTTTCATCAGTGGCTGTCCTTGCCCACCGGCGCACCTCGGCAGCCTTTCAGGAAATCAAGGTCGGCCCCGGTGTCGGCGCCCTGCACATGCTGCTGGTGAAGCCATGCATAACCGCTGTCATATTGCGGGTGCAGCGGCTTCCACGCGGCCAGACGGGCGGCTAGTTCGGCGTCCGGAATGTCCAGATGCAAGCGGCGGTTCGGCACGTCGAGTTCAATGAAATCGCCGTTCTGCACCACAGCCAAAGGCCCACCCGCCGCCGCCTCAGGCGAGGTATGCAGGCAAACCGTGCCATAGGCGGTGCCGGACATGCGGGCGTCAGAGATGCGGACCATATCGGTGATGCCCTTGCGCAAGACCTTGGGGGGCAGGCCCATATTACCCACCTCGGCCATGCCGGGATAACCTTTTGGCCCGCAGTTTTTCAGCACCATGACGCAGGTTTCGTCAATGTCCAAAGCCTCGTCATTGATCTTGGCCTTGTAGTCGTCGATGTCCTCGAACACCACGGCGCGGCCCCGATGCACCATCAGGCTGGCCGTCGCGGCAGAAGGTTTCAACACAGCCCCTTTCGGCGCAAGGTTGCCCTTCAAGACCACAACGCCACCCGATTTCGCCAGCGCCTTGTCGGCAGGCAGGATCACGTCTTCGTTGTGATTGGTGACGTCCTTGACCTGCTCCCACGCCGTTTGGCCCGACACGGTCAGCGCGTCTTTGTGCAACAACCCGGCCTCGCCCAGCCGCTTGATGACCACGGGCAGGCCGCCGGCATAGAAGAATTCCTCCATCAGGTATTTGCCGGATGGCATCAGGTTCACAATCGTTGGCACGTCGCGGCCGCAGCGGTCCCAGTCTTCCAGAGTGAGGTCAATGCCGACGCGGCCGGCAATGGCCAGCAAATGGATCACCGCATTGGTGCTGCCGCCAATCGCGGCATTGGTGCGGATAGCGTTTTCGAAGGCTTCTTTGACCAGCACATCCGACGGCTTCAGATCATCCTTCACCATCTGCACGATGCGGCGGCCCGACATCTGCGCCATGACGCGGCGGCGGCTGTCCACCGCCGGAATGGCGGCATTCCCGGAAAGCGCCATGCCCAAAGCCTCGGCCATGCTCGCCATGGTCGACGCAGTTCCCATGGTGTTGCACGATCCCGCAGAACGGCTCATCGAGGCTTCGGCCTCGGCGAATTCCTCTTGGCTCATTTCCCCGGCCTTCACGGCCTCGGAGAATTTCCACAGATGGGTGCCAGACCCCACCCGTTCGCCCTTGAAATACCCGTTCAGCATCGGCCCGCCGGTCACGATGATCGACGGCAAATCGGTGGAGGCTGCGGCCATCAACAGGCTGGGCGTGGTCTTGTCGCAGCCAACCAGCAGCACGCAGCCGTCCATTGGCTGGCCGCGCATCTGTTCTTCGACCGCCATGGCGGCCAGATTGCGGAACATCATCGCGGTGGGGCGGAAGGCGGATTCCGATGCCGAAAACACCGGAACCTCAACCGGAAAGCCGCCCGCCTCATAGATCCCGCGCTTCACAAACTCGGCCAGCACGTTCAGGTGGGCGTTGCAGGGCGTCAGTTCCGACCATGTGTTCAGGATGCCAATGACCGGGCGACCATCGAACATGTCATGCGGGAAGCCCTGATTTTTCATCCAGCCCCGGTGATAGATCTGGTCGCGGCCATTGCCGCCAAACCATTCCTGCGAGCGTAGATGGCGGGGCCATTGGGCGGGTTTGAAGGTCATGTCTGCCTCACAGGGGATGCACGGCGGTCGGTCCGGGCGTTGCCGGATCAAAAGCCAAGGGGTTGGTCAGGGGAAGGCCAAAGGGCGCGGCCTCAATTTCAAAGACGTCGCCGGGTTCGGTTTTCAGCCCGTCGGCAAAGGACAGGGTGGCGGTGCCGAACATATGCACATGCAGATCGCCGGGCTGGCGGAACAGGGCGTATTTGAAGTGGTGATGTTCCAGATTGGCAAAGGAATGGGACATATTCGCTTCGCCCGACAGGAAGGGCTTTTCGAACACCACCGCACCACCGCGCCGCACACGACTGGTGCCGCGAATGTCGGCGGGCAGATCACCGACAAGGATTTCCGGGCCGAAAGAGGCCGGGCGCAACTTGGAATGCGCGAGCCACAGATAGTTGACGCGTTCTGTCACATGGTCGGAAAACTCATTGGCCAAGGCCCAGCCAACGCGGTGCGGTGCGCCATCGGGGCCGATCAGGTAAATGCCCGCGATCTCTGGCTCCTCGCCACCATCTTCGGCAAAACCGGGGGCCGTCAGGGCTGCGCCGGGGGCCACGGCCTGCGTGCCGTTGCCTTTGTAGAACCATTCGGGCTGCACCCCCACGGACCCCGCAGCGGGCTTGCCGCCCTCCAGCCCCATGCGGAACATCTTCATGCTGTCGGTCAGCGTGTCTGCCCCCGCCAGTTTCGCATGCATCGCATCGCGGGCCGACGCACTGCCCAGATGCGTCAATCCGGTGCCGGTCAGGTGCATATGTGCCGCGTCAGGGTGGCTGATCGGCAGGGTCACGCGGCCGGCGGCCAGAAGGGCAGGCAGGTCCACCGCCTCACCCAAACCATGGGCCGAGATGGTTTGCGCCAAGGTCTTGCCGCCGGCAATCGCCTCGCTTGCCAGCGCATAGGTGCTGGTCGCGCCGCGCACCACGGCTGCCTCGGTGCCATGGCGGACCACCACGGCGAGGCCGCCACCCGGTTTCAGGATTTGCGAAATCAGCATGGGAAGGCCCTTACTTGTTCTTGTTGTAGACATCGAAGATGACGGCGGCGAGGAGGACGAGGCCCTTGATGACCTGCTGGTAATCAATGCCGATGCCCAGAATGGACATGCCGTTGTTCATCACCCCCATGATCAGCGCGCCGACCACAACTCCGATGATCTTGCCAGATCCGCCCGTCATCGACGCCCCGCCGATAAAGACGGCCGCGATCACATCCAGCTCAAACCCGGTGCCGGCCTTGGGGGTGGCAGAGTTCAAACGCGCGGTCACGATCATACCCGCGAGGGATGCCAGCACGCCCATGTTAACAAAGCACAAGAACACCAGCCGGTTGGTGTTGATGCCCGAAAGCTTCGCGGCTTTTTCATTGCCGCCAAGGGCATAGATGCGGCGGCCAGCGGTCGTATTTTCGGTGAAAAAGGCGTAAAGCACGGTCAGGATCGTCAGCACCACGACCACATTCGGCAACCCGCGAAAGCTGGCGAGTTTGTAGCCGACAAAGATCAATGCGGCGGAGACGATCAGGTTGCGCACCCAGAACAGGCCTGTCGGTTCCGGCTCAATCCCAAATTCGGCATCCCGTTGGCGGGCGCGAAGGCCTAGCCAGATCAGGATCAGCGCGGCGATGGCCACCACGACAAGCGCGGTGACATTGGGTTTGCCGACCATGAAAAGGTCAGGAATGAAGCCCGTCGACAGCGCCTGAAACGACTTCGGGAAAGGCCCGATGTTTTGCCCACCCAACAGCCACAGCGTCAGCCCGCGAAAGACCAACATGCCGGCCAGGGTGACGATAAAGGACGGGATGCGCCAATAGGCCACCCAATAGCCCTGTGCGGCGCCGATCAGGCCGCCGACCACCAAAACCGCGGGGATCACCGCGATGACGGGCCAGCCCAGCGTGACGGTCAGCGTCGCCGCCACCGCGCCGGTAAAGGCGGCGACCGAGCCGACGCTGAGGTCGATATGCCCGGCGACGATGACCAAAAGCATCCCCAGCGCCATGATGATGACGTAGGAATTTTGCAAGAACAGGTTGGTGATGTTCTGCGCCGACAGGAAATCGACGTCGATTGTCATCCGCACGACCAGCGTGAAGAAGAACACGATGGCCACCAGCGCCACCAACATGCCGTTTTCTCTCAGATGCCCGCCGAGATGCGCGCCCAAGCCCTTACCTTCAGCCATCACGCGGCCCTCCCTGTGGTCTTCAGGATCATTGCCATGATCCGTTCCTGAGTGGCCTCGTCGCGGGACAGTTCCCCGACGATCCGGCCTTCGTTCATCACATAGATCCGGTCGCACATGCCCAAGAGTTCCGGCATTTCCGACGAGATCATCACAACCCCACGCCCTTGGGCGGCAAGGTCGTTCATGATGGTGTAGATTTCATATTTCGCGCCCACGTCGATGCCGCGCGTCGGTTCGTCCAAGATCAGAACCTGCGGATCGGTGAACAGCCATTTCGACAGCACCACCTTTTGCTGATTGCCGCCCGACAGGTTCAGCACCTTTTGCTGTACCCCCGGCGTGCGGATCGCCAGCGCTTTGCGATAGTCTTCTGCCACCCGCGCCTCGCGGCGTTTGTCCAAGACCCCCCGCAGGGCGATGCCCGCCAGATTGGCGAGGCTGATGTTTGTCAGGATGGGCTCCTCTAGGATCAGCCCCAGGGCCTTGCGGTCTTCGGTGACATAGGAAATCCCCGCCGCAATCGCCTTTTCGACGGTAGAAACATCGGCCACCGCGCCGCGCATCTTCACCTGCCCCTGATGGCCGCGCCCATAGCTGCGGCCAAAAAGGCTCATGGCCAGTTCGGTGCGGCCGGTGCCCATCAGACCAGCAATGCCGACAATTTCGCCCTTGCGGACATGGAAGCCGGCGTTGTGGATGATTTGCCGGTCCTTCTGTTCGGGGTGCCAGACATTCCAGCCCTCCACCTCCAACAGCACCTCGCCGGGGTTCGGCACCCGGTCGGGGTAGCGGTGCGCCATATCGCGGCCCACCATGTCGCGGATGATGCGGTCTTCAGAAATCTCGGTGCGGTCAATGGTGGAAACGGTCGAGCCGTCGCGGATCACGGTGATCCGGTCGGCCACACGGGAAATCTCGTTCAGCTTGTGGGAGATGATGATCTGCGTGACGCCTTGCGCCTTCAACTCCAGCATCAGATCCAACAGCTTTTGACTGTCGTTTTCCTGAAGCGCGGCGGTGGGTTCATCCAGAATAAGCAGCCGCACATCCTTGGCCAAGGCCTTGGCAATCTCTATCAACTGTTGCTTGCCAACGCCCAGCTTGCCCACAAGCGTGCCGGGGGCCTCGTTCAAGCCCACCTTGCGCAACAACTCTTCGGTCTTCTTGAAGGCCGCGGGCCAGTTGATGACCCCTTTGCGGGCGATTTCGTTGCCGATGAAGACATTCTCGGCAATCGACAACAGCGGCACCAAGGCAAGCTCTTGGTGGATGATGATGATGCCCTTGGCCTCTGAATCGCGGATCGAGCGGTTTTCCAACACCGCCCCATCAAACCGAATTTCGCCGTCATAGCTGCCGACCGGATAGACGCCCGAAAGCACCTTCATCAGCGTGGATTTCCCCGCCCCGTTCTCGCCGCAGATCGCATGAATCTCGCCTGCCTCAACCGTCAGGTTCACCTGATCCAAGGCACGCACGCCGGGAAAGCTTTTGCCAATCCCCTGCATTTCCAAAAGCACTGTCATCATCCCCTCCCGGATGAAAGGCCCGCCCCATGGGAGCAGGGCGGGCCTGATGGCTGTCAGCTTATTTCAGCTGGTCAGCGGTGTAATAGCCCGAGTCGACAAGCATCGACTGGATGTCATTCACACCAAGGGCGTTCGGCTCCAGCAGATAGGACGGTACGACCTTGACACCGTTGTTGTAGGTGGCGGTATCGTTGATCTCGGGTTCATTGCCCTGCATGATCGCGTCCACCATTTTCACGGTCACACCCGCCAGCGCGCGGGTATCCTTGAAGACGGTCGAATACTGCTCGCCGGCCATCATCGACTTCACGGACGGAATTTCGGCGTCTTGGCCGGTGACGCAAGGCATCTTCAGATCGCCCGAGCCGTAGCCCACCCCCTTGACCGACGACAGGATCCCGATCGACAGCCCGTCATAGGGCGACAGCGCGCCGTGCAGGGCCTTGTCGCCATAGTTGGCCGACAGCAGGTTATCCATGCGGGCCTGAGCCACCGCACCATCCCAACGCAGCGTGCCGACCACATCCATGCCAACCTGACCCGAGCCGATGGCAATCTCGCCGCCGTCGATCATCGGTTGCAGGACCGACATCGCGCCGTCGTAGAAGAAGAAGGCGTTGTTGTCGTCGGGCGAGCCGCCGAAGAGTTCGACGTTGAAGGGCTTTTGATCGGGGAAGCGTTCTTTCAGGCACTGCACAAGGCTGTTGGCCTGCAACACGCCGACTTTGAAGTTGTCGAAGGTGGCATAGTAGTCGACAGCGCCGGAATCGCGGATCAGGCGGTCATAGGCGATCACCTTGATGCCCGCGGCCTGAGCATTTTCCAAAGCGTTCGACAGCGTGGTGCCGTCAATTGCAGCAATGACCAGAACCTTGGCGCCCTTGGTGATCATGTTTTCGATCTGGGCCAACTGGTTCGGGATATCGTCTTCGGCATATTGCAGGTCGGTGGCATAGCCGGCGTCGGTGAACTGTTTCACCATCGACTCACCATCCGAAATCCAGCGCGACGAGGATTTCGTCGGCATGGCGATGCCAACAAGGCCCTTGTCCTGTGCGAAGGCAAAGTTCGGTGCGGCGATCATCGACGTCGCAGCGGCAAGCGCCAAAAGGGCGCGTCTTGAAAGGTTCATGGTTTTCCTCCCCATGGCCGCAGTAATCGCGGCACGTAACCAGCCTCTGCCCCAAAAACACGTGGCGAATCCGGGCGGCTGACGGGGAACAGGATTGGCAGCCGATTACATATCGGTCAAATAATGTTATATATAATATTCATAACATATGTGAGATGTGTGGATGACGGCCTTTCTGAAACGCGGGTTAAAGCTGCGCCATTTGCAACTGTTGGCGACGCTGCAAGACAGTGGGCAGCTGGGGCAGGCGGCAGAGGATTTGGGCATGGCGCAACCGGCCGCCTCGCGTCTCATGGCCGAGATCGAGGCGATAGTTGGGCATCCGGTGCATGAGCGCGTCGGTCGGGGTCTGGCCCTGACGGCGGTAGGGGCCAGTCTGGCCCGCCGGGCCGCAAGGGTGCTGATTGAATTGAGTGATGCGGAACGGGAAATCTCGGGCATCGCCGCGGGCACGCAAGGCCAAGTGCGGATTGGCTCTGTTACGGGCCCGGCGATGGACCGGGTGCTGCCTGCGCTGCGTCATGCCCGCCTCGCACTGCCCGATGTGACGGCCGAAGTTTACGTCGCCCCGTCCGACCTTTTGTGCGAGCAGCTTTTGAACGGGCGGCTGGATTTCGTCATCGGCCGCCTGCCCGTGGATCACAGCCCCGAGCTTTTTGAAATCCACCTGCTGGAGCCAGAACCCGTCTCGCTTCTGGTGCGGCGTGGACATCACTTGGCGGGTCTGGCAGAGATTACACCGCAAGACCTGCTGGAGTTCGATTGGGTCATGCCGGGCCAAGACGCCATTCTGGGCCGCACGGTCAAGGCGCGGCTGGCAGAACTTGGCCTGCCGCTACCGCCGCAGCGCTTGCTGACCTCGTCCTTCCTGCTGACACTGGCCATGATGCAGCAATCGAACGCCATTGCGCCCATCGCCCGCGCGGTGGCTGAAACTTTTGCGAGCGGCCCGGATGCGCCTTATGTCGCCTTGCCAATTGATTTGGGGATCGAGGTGGAACCCTTTGGCCTTGTCACCCGCGCGGGGTCGTCCTTGCCGCCGGTGGTGCTGCGGATGATCGAGATGGTGACAGCTAAGGCGGGTTTTGCCTTGGTCTAGGGCGTATTGACCAGCATCAGCGCGGCCCGGCGGAAGGTGGTGTTTAACTGCGCGCGGATGGCATCCTCCACCCCCACATCGCCCATCGCTTTGTCCATCACGGCCAGCCAATCCTCGGCGTCCTGCGTCCTGATTTCCACATGGGCGTGAATCTCGCGCAGGTTCATGTGGCCGTGACGTTCGTGATAATACCGCCGCCCGCCGAAAAAGCCGCAGAGGAATTCAAACTGCGCGGGGCGCACATGCGACAGGCCATGGCCCTGCAAATGCATGGTCATGATCGCCTGACCTTGGGGCAGGGTTTCGATCAGGTCATAGAAATGGTCCACCAGCATATGGACCTTTTCTTCGCCCCCCAATCGGTCGATCATCGGCTCCATCTTGGCACCTTAGCTTTGCGGAAGGGTCTTTTTCGGGTCGTAATGCGACAGGGGCACGATCACCGCTGGAAGCCGTTTCTGCTGACCATCCAGCTTGCCCACCTCCAGCGCCGTTCCCACCGCAGCGTGGGCCACATCGACCCGCGCCAGCGCGATGTTCTTGCCCAAGAGTGGTGAGCGCATCGACGAGGTGACAACCCCCACCTGCGCACGACCGACATGCAGGCAGTCGCCATGGCCAACGTCGACGTTGGCGTCGATGTCCAGCCCGACGAATTTGTGCAACGGGTTTTCCTTGCGGCGGATCAGCGCCTCACGCCCGATGAAATCGTCGGTCTTGGTCTTCAATGGCACGGTAAAGCCAATGCCCGCTTCGAACGGGTCGGTTTGATCGCTGAAATCATAGCCAGCAAAGATCAGCCCGGCCTCGATCCGCACCATATCCAGCGCGGCAAGGCCCATCGGCTTCAGCCCCAGATCGCCGCCGTTGGCCCAGACCGCATCGTAAACCGCAGTGCCGTCTTTGGGGTGGCAGAAGATTTCAAAGCCCAATTCGCCGGTATAGCCGGTGCGGGACACCACCACGGGGGCACCGTTCGGCCCGCCAATCCGCCCCACGGTCAGGCGGAACCAGCCGAGTTCCTCAATCGTCGGCTGATGCGGCGCTGTCCAGATCATGCGCTTCATGATCTCGCGGCTGTTCGGCCCCTGCACGGCAAGGTTATGCAGCTGGTCGGTCGACGACCGCACCATCACGCGCAGCCCCAGCTTTTCTGCCTGCTCCCGCAGCCAAACGCCGGAATAGTCATCGCCGCCGATCCAGCGGAACTGATCCTTGCCCAGCCGGAACACCGTGCCGTCGTCGATCATCCCGCCGTGTTCATAGCACATGGCGGAATAGACCACCTGACCGACAGACAGCTTTTTCATGTCCCGCGTCAGACACCATTGCATCAAGGCTTCGGCATCCGGTCCGGTCACCTCAAACTTGCGCAGCGGCGATAGGTCGAGAACGACCGCTTTTTCGCGACAAGCCCAGTATTCTTCGATCGCGCCATTCGACGAATAGACGTTGGGCAACCAATAGCCTTTGTATTCGACCATATTGCGGGTCTTGGCCGAGATCGGGGCGTGAAAGGCGGTTTCCTTGGTCATCTTCGGCTCTGACTCCGGCGTGGGGCGATAGGCGATGGAACGGCTGAACGTCTCGGCACCTGAATAGGTGCGCACATGGATATCGCTAAGATACCAGCCGTTCGCGGGTGACGTGTCGTCGGGGCAGGCCGAGTTGACGCAGACGATATCGGTCAGCGCCCGCATCAGCACATAGTCGCCGGGGCGGCTCCACGGTTCGTCACTGATCAGCACACCATGCGCGTCGATGTTGGTGTTGAAGAACAGGTTGACCGCCATCCAGCCGGGGCGGCCATCAATGCCATGTTTCGCCAAAGCCCCGTTGAAGTTGTCCGAGCAGTTGGCATGGCCAGGATAGCCGATATCGTCGTAATATTTCGATGCACAGGCCATGGCGAAGGCATCGTGACGGCCCACGGTATCCTGCACCACTTCGACCAGCGGCACCCAATCCTGATCGTAGTATTTCGAATGCAGACCCGGCATCGAATAGGCGTGGCCCATCAAGGTTCGGCTGGTGGTCACGTCCAGCGCATGCTGGATACCCTTGTCCAGTTTTCGGGCGTCAAAGCATTGAAAGTCGGTGCATTGGCGGCCTTCGACGTCGATGATCTGAATGTAATCGCCCGCCTTGACGAAATAGGACTCAGCAGTGGCCGATTTCACCCGCAGGTCCAGCACCGGATCAGCCAAGGGGTCGGGCAGATCAAACTTGCCGACCTCGCGCGGTTTGGCGCGCTGCAGGTGCAGGGTGATCGGCGTGGCAGTGTCTTGGGCATCAGGGGCCATCGGCAGGCCGGGGGCGGCCAGGATCAGCCAGCCAGAATCCAACGCGGTCAACTCGGCCCGCGCGCCGGGCCGCGTGTCGGGCGCAAAGAGGCGGATCGCGCCCGCGCGGGCCAGATCAATGCCCTTGGCTGCAATGCCCCGACGCAGGCGTGCGAGCCCTTCACCCGCCGCGTCGCCCAGCGCGAGCATGGCTTTCAACCCTTCGGCGCCGGAATTCGGCGCTTGCCCAAGAAGGGCGGCATCAATCCGGCCATCTTGCGTGGCGGCGATCAGTTCCGCGATCTGCCCGCCTTCGTCATTCACCACGGTGAGCCGGTCGCCGACGCCGAGCCGCAGCATCAACGCCCCGCCTCCGGGCACCACATGGCGTTCACGACCATGGTGGCGTTCCAGATCGCGTGGTGTCAGGATGCGACTTGGGCGCGGCGGGCCCGGAATGACGCTGGGATAGGGGGTGTCGAGCATCGGCGTCCCTTGAAGGTTGTTTTAATCAGGTTAAAACTTGTTCATTCGCAAGAATAACAACGGGAAAAGCATGGCACAAGCAAGTCCTTTCAGAAAGACCGCGAAATGCTGGCATTGATCGCGGGGCTGACCGCGGCCTGTGCTTGGGCGGTGCATGACATGCTGGTGCGTAAAATCGGGCAAGAGACTGCGATTTTGCCGATGATGCTGGTGGTTTTGGCGGCTGGATCGGTTGCGCTGCTGGGGCCGGCGCTGATCTGGGGTGATTGGGGACAGATGACAGGCGCGGCGCTGGCCAATGTGGTGGCGGCGGGTTTTGCCTATGTTTTGGGCATGGGTGGGCTTTATCGGGCCTTCAGCCTTGCCCCGGTGCGCTTGGTCGCGCCGATTCTGGGCGCCTTTCCGATGATCTCGCTTGGCTTTGCGGCGTTGGGCGGCAAGGCGGTGACCGGGATGGAAGTGGCGGCGGTGCTGGCAATTGTTGGCGGAATTGCCATCGTCGCCCTGACCTCGGATGAGGGGCATGAGACGGTCGGCCGACCGGGTGTGGCGATGTTGTGGTCGGCGGCGGGATCGGTTGGTTTTGCGACGACCTTCTGGTTTGCCCAAGAGGCGGCGCGGCTTGGCGGTGAATGGCCGGCGATGCTCCTGCCAAGGCTGATTGCCTTGGGGTTGATCGGGGGCGGCGCACTGATGGCGCGTGCGCCGCTGACTCAATTGGGCGGTTCAGGCCGGACGCTGGCTATGATGGGCGTTCTGGATGCCTTTGCCATCGGGTTGGTGACCGCAGCAGCCAGTCTGCCAAACCCGGAATACGCAGCAATTTCGGCGTCGCTGTTCGGGGTGCTGACCATCCTTTTGGCGTGGCGGGTGCTGAAAGAACGCGTGGCACCTTTGCAATGGTCGGGCATCGTGACGGTCTTTGTCGGTATCGCGGTTTTGTCGTTCCAAGGGTAAGGGCGCGCAGGCTTGTTCTGACGGGTGTTTCCCTATAGTGAAATTTGCCGTAGTATTTCGCCTGATGGCGCAAGAGGCCCCCGATGGAAAACCTGCCCGATCCCGCTTTGCCAGAATCTGCGTTGCCTGACGCCGCGCTGCATGAGGCTGGCGCTCTGCCGCGCACCAAGCCCGCGTTTGATCAGGATCCGCACCGCGTCCGCGAAATCACCGAGCGCAATCTTGAGGCCGCCATCGGCCGTGAGGTGCGGAACTTCCGGCGCCAGCAGGGCATGACTGTGGCCGATCTTGCCTCGGTCACGGGGCTGTCGATTGGCATGCTGTCAAAGATTGAAAACGGCAATACCTCGCCCAGCCTGACGACCTTGCAGGTGTTGAGCCATGCGTTTTCGGTGCCAGTCACGGCGTTTTTCCGCAGCTATGAAGAACGCCGCGAAGCGCAGCATGTGAAGTCGGGCGAGCATATCGAGATTGAGCGTCGCGGCACACGTTCGGGACATCAGTATAACCTTCTGGGCCATATCGGGTCGAACTCGTCCGGCGTGGTGGTAGAGCCTTATATCATCACGCTGACCACCGAGAGCGACACCTTCCCGGCGTTTCAGCATGAGGGGCTGGAGCTACTGTATATGCTGGAGGGCGAGGTGGATTATCGCCATGGCGATCAGATCTATCCGCTGAAACCCGGCGACAGCCTGTTTTTTGACGCCGATGCGCCGCATGGGCCAGAAGTTCTGGTGAAACTGCCCGCGCGCTATCTGTCTGTGATCAGTTACCCCCAAGGGTAACGCTGTCCGCCCGGCTGCGGTCAGACCTGACGGTGGTCCCAAACCGCGCGGCGGATGCGGGCGGTCTTGTAGGCGTCGATCATCGCCATGGCCCAGACGAACAGCCCGCCCGAAACCTTGCCGACAAAGGACACCTCGGGCGCTGCGGTTTTCAGGGTGAACGCCCCCAGAAGCAGGATAAAGAACACAAAGATCAGCCCGCGCAACGGTTGGCGGTTCAGAACCTGACCCATGCCGGGCAGCACGGCTGCGACGGCGAGCACAAGACGGGGATGGGGCGGCATTTGGGTCATGGTGTCTCGCTCAGGGTTTTGTGCAGGGCACGCAGGGTGTCGATCAGGGGCATGAGCCGATCTTTGGGCAGCGGTTTGCGGCCCACCTCCAGATCGCGAAAAATCAGATAGCGGCCCCGCTCGGCCTCGTCGGCAAGGATCACGAGCCGCAGGCCTTTGGGCGAAATGACCAGCTCTTTCACCCGTGGGTCAGCAAAAAGGCCCAGATGCGGGGCGATAAGGTCCAAGGGCGGCACGGCAGCAGCGTTGTCACTGCGGATGCCGGTTCCTTCGGGCAGGTCGGCGGGGCAGGGCAGACTGTGGGGCAGGCGGGCGAAATGCGAAAAGGGTTCATTCCCGGCTGGCCGCGCCATGATGTCCAGCGTTGCCTTAACCGGCAGCGGCGCGGGCAAGGTGACCATGACCCAAAGTGCGGGCAATTTGCGAAAGGTCAGGCTGTCGGGCAAGGCTTGCAGGTCAAAGGCATCCTTTCCCAAATGGGCGGTCAGGCGGGGAAAGCCCGTCGGCTCTATCCGTGTAGTAAGGCGGTCGAAGCTGGGGGCAACCGCATCGAAATAGCCCGCCCGCGCGGCCTTGCGGGTCTTGGTGGCTTGCAGGGTCGACCAGCCGAGCCAAAGGGCGGTGGCGCCAAGGCCTGCGGCAAGAAGGGAAAGCGGCGTCATGGGGGTCTTTCAAGAAACTGGCCCGACCGAGGATCGGACGGGCCAGCGGGTTGGGTCAAGGGGGTGTCAATAGCCCTGCGGCTTCGGCCACGGCATGGTGAACTGTGCGCCGCGATCCACGAAGCGATACCGCCAGAAGTGGAACCACAGGCTCACCACGATGTAAAAGCCGATCATCGCCACAAGTTGCGTGCCATAGCCAAGGAACACGGCAAAGAAGGTGATGGCGCAGATCGTCAGCAGCACAATGGCGGGCAGCGGGTGGAACGGGTGTTCATAGCCGCGTTTGATCGACCCCATCGGCCATTTCCGGCGGAACAGGATGATGTTCAGCGGCATGAAGGTATATTCCAGCAGGCCCGACAGGATCGAGAAGGTGATGACCTGATCCAAAGGGGCGCCAAGGGCGAAGATCAGGGCGATCGGCACAAGGAAGATGATCGACCGGTAGGGCGTGCGGTATTTCGGATGCACCGCGCCGAACCACGCCGGCAGATATTTGTCGCGCCCCATCGCAAACCACGCGCGGGAGGCGTCATTGATACAGCCGTTGGCCGAGGCAAGCGTGGCAAAGAGGGTGCCAAAGCCAAGGAACCAGATCAGCGCATTTGATCCCGACAGGCGCGCCGTGTCAAACAGGGGCGCGACCGAGCCGTTCACCCCGTCGCCAAGGAATTCCCACGGCAGAACGCCCGAGCAGACATACCATGTCAGCGTTGCCGCGATCAGGAGCGTCATGATGCCGGCCAGCGTGCCAAAGGGCAGTGCGCGGGCGGGCGAACGGACTTCTTCCGCAGCCTGTGTCGTGCCTTCGATGCCAAGGTAATACCACAGCCCAAAGTGCATCGCCGCCAGAACGCCAATCCAGCCATAGGGCAGTTCATGACCTTCAAACAGCGCTGCGTGCTGCATGATGCCGCCGCCAAGGATGCCAGAGGTGGACAGGAACAGCACGATGATCGCACAAAAGGCGATGGCGGTGATGACAAGATTGAAGGTCAGCGTTGCCAGCACACCCCGGTAGTTCAGCCATGCAAGGAACATGATGACGAGGATGATGAAGGGCCTTTGATCCAGCTCTCCTGTATAGCCTGTCATGGTGGCCACGACCGAGATCAGATAGCCCGCCGTAATCGCATTGGCGGCCTCTAGCATGGTATAGGCGAAGACGAGGTAGAGCCCGACGTTGAACGCCATCAGCGGGCCGACGATGTGTTTGGCTTGGGTGTACTGGCCCCCGGCCGCCGCGACGGTAGAGGTCACCTCCGAGTCGATCATGGCGACGCAGGTGTAAAGGATGCCGGCGAACCAGCAGGCCATCAGCGCCGCATAGGCGCCTCCTTTGCCGACGGCAAAGTTCCAGCCCATATATTCACCGACAAGAACGATGCCGACGCCCAACGCCCAGACGTGGGCTGGCCCCAACACGCGCAACAGGCCGACCTTGGTGCCATGCGGCCCCATGCCGTCGCGTTCCGCTGACGTAATGTCAAAATCTGTCATGATGCCCCCTTATCCCTTGTGGGATTCTTCGGTCATGGCCTCAAGCTCGCCTTCGCGCGATGAGGTCAGGACATCTTCGGAATAGGTGGTGTCGATGGTGAACCAGTCGACGACCATATAAAGCCCAAGCAGAACCGAAAGCGCCCAGGCGGCGTATTCCACGTAGTTCCAGGTTTCCATCGCGGCCTCCTAGTTGTCGCCGAATTTCTCGGAGATCACTTCGCGATATTCGCTCTCCGAGAATTTCAGCATGAGGAAGTAATAGGCGACGATGACCACGATCATCACGATCAAGGCGCCTGCGGTGAAGGAGTAGTCAAAGCGCGACAGGATCAGGTCATGCGCGGTTTCCGGGGTATAGCCCAAGGCCTCATATTGCGCGGCCTGCACGGCGTTCTGGCCAAGAGCCTCCCATGTGGGCGAGGCGACGGGGGCGGCAACGCTCTTGGATGACCCGGCCATGTTCAGCCACAAAGGCACGAACAAGGCCCCGACTGTCAGGGTGACCAAGACGATGACGTCCAGAAGTTGGCTGAGCTTTGATTGTTTCGGGGGGACATAATGTGACATGTTCAGCGCCCCCTTGCTTCATCGAGAAACTTGATGTCGAGACCATACATGAAATCCCGGTCTTCGCGGTAATGGCGCAGCATTGCCAGAATGGCGGCGGTGTTGAACAAAAGAACCACCCCGCCTGCCGCAAGCAGGATGATGCGGGCTGCTCCCGAAGGTGCAAGGTTCCATGTGGCGAGCGCGACGAAAATGACCGCGAACCACAGGCCGACGACGAACGCCCATGCCACTAGGACATCACGTTTGTGCATCGCCTCAATCCGTTGATTAAGGTCTGACACGTTTCCCTCCCAAGGCCCTTTTCCGCTGCCGGATCAGGCGGGGCCGCAACGCCGTTTTTCTGTCCGGCAAAATTGTTTTCTGTAGGGAAAGCCGCCTGCGACATTCTGTCAAGAAAAACCTGCCCAAACTTCGGGCGGAATGAAAACTTTCCCGATAGGTGAAAAAAGTTTCTTCACAGTTGATAGCTGGAATCTTCGGTGCTAGCGTCAGGGCAATCAAATCAAAGGAGGCGAATCCATGTGCGGAATCGTTGGGTTGTTCCTGAAGGACCCCAAGCTTGAACCCCAGTTGGGGGCCATGCTTACAGACATGCTGATCACAATGACCGATCGGGGGCCGGATTCGGCCGGGATCGCGATCTATTCCGGCGCCGGAAAGGGGCTGGGGAAAATCACGGTCCAATCTTCCAGCCCGGATGCAGATTTCAAGAATCTGGACGGAGATTTGAAAGAGGCCATCGGTGCGCCGGTGGCGATGCTGGTGAAATCCACCCATGCCGTGATGGAAGTGCCGCTGGGCCAGCTGGACGCGGCCCGCTCGGCGCTGACGCATCTGCGCCCCAACCTGAAGATCATGTCTTCGGGCGAGAACATCGAAATTTTCAAAGAGGTGGGTCTGCCCAAGGATGTCGCAGCCCGCTTTGAAGTGTCCAAGATGGGGGGCACGCATGGCATCGGCCACACCCGTATGGCCACTGAATCCGCTGTGACCACGATGGGCGCGCACCCGTTCTCGACGGGGCAGGACCAGTGCCTTGTGCACAATGGTTCGCTGTCCAACCACAACGGCGTGCGGCGCGAGTTGAAGCGTCTTGGCATGACCTTTGAGACCGAGAACGACACCGAGGTTGGCGCGGCGTTCATCAGCCACAAGCTGCAAACCGGCGAGAGCCTTGGTAATGCGCTGGAGGCGACGCTGACCGATCTGGACGGCTTCTTCACCTTCGTCGTCGGCACCCACAACGGTTTTGGTGTGGTGCGTGACCCGATCGCTTGCAAGCCTGCCGTCATGGCCGAAACCGATCAATATGTGGCCTTCGGGTCGGAATACCGCGCGCTGGTCAACCTGCCGGGCATCGAAGACGCCCGCGTCTGGGAGCCCGAGCCCGCCACCGTCTACTTCTGGGAGCGTTGAGGAATGCAGACTTTCGACTTGGGTAAAGAGGGGCTGCGGGCGCTGAACTCATCGCTGCATGCGCTGAAGGGTCAGACCAACATGACCAACTGGGAGGTCGTGAACCCCAAAGGCGCGCATGCCATCGCCGCTGGTGTGGACGCCCCGGTGGATATCACCGTGCGCGGCTCGACTGGGTATTACTGCGCGGGCATGAACAAGCAGGCCACGATCCGCATCAAAGGGTCGGCGGGGCCGGGTGTTGCGGAAAACATGATGTCGGGCACCGTCATCATCGACGGCAATGCCAGCCAATACGCCGGGGCAACCGGGCGCGGTGGCCTTCTGGTCGTCAAGGGCAATGCCTCCAGCCGCTGTGGTGTGTCGATGAAGGGCATCGACATCGTGGTGCATGGTTCCATCGGCCACATGTCTGCCTTCATGGCGCAATCGGGCAATCTGGTGGTGCTGGGCGACGCAGGCGATGCGCTGGGCGACAGCCTTTATGAAGCGCGGCTGTTCGTGCGTGGTTCGGTGAAATCTCTGGGCGCCGACTGCATCGAAAAGGAAATGCGGCCTGAGCATTACGCCATCCTTGAAGACCTGCTGAAGCGGGGCGAGGCGGATCATCTGGCCAAGCCGCAGGAGTTCAAGCGCTACGGCTCTGCCCGCAAACTCTACAATTTCAATATCGACAACGCGTCGGCCTACTGAGGTAGAACATGAGCGATTTCCCCCATACCCCGCCGCGCTTTTCGGCCACCTTCACCCCGGCTGTGAACGCCGAAATCCGTCGCGCTGCCGCATCGGGCATCTACGACATCCGCGGCGGCGGCACCAAACGCCACCTGCCGCACTTTGACGACCTTTTGTTCCTTGGCGCCTCGATCAGCCGCTATCCGCTGGAAGGCTACCGCGAGAAATGCGCCACCGATGTCTGGCTTGGCACGCGGTTCGCGAAAAAGCCGATCCATCTGGAGATCCCGGTGACCATCGCGGGCATGTCGTTCGGCGCCCTCTCTGGCCCGGCGAAAGAGGCCTTGGGCCGTGGCGCTTCGGCGGCAGGCACCTCGACCACGACCGGCGACGGCGGCATGACCGAAGAAGAGCGCGGTCATTCCCAAACGCTGGTCTATCAATACCTGCCCAGCCGTTACGGCATGAACCCCGACGACCTGCGTCGCTGCGATGCGATTGAGGTTGTGGTGGGCCAAGGCGCCAAACCCGGCGGCGGCGGCATGCTTTTGGGTCAGAAGATTTCCGACCGTGTGGCCAATATGCGCAACTTGCCCAAGGGCATCGACCAGCGCTCGGCCTGCCGTCACCCGGACTGGACCGGCCCGGATGATCTGGAAATCAAGATCATGGAACTGCGTGAAATCACCGATTGGGAAAAGCCGATCTATGTGAAGGTTGGCGGCGCGCGTCCCTATTACGACACCGCTTTGGCCGTGAAAGCCGGGGCAGACGTTGTGGTTCTGGACGGCATGCAGGGCGGCACGGCGGCGACGCAGGATGTGTTCATCGAACATGTCGGCATGCCGATCCTGGCTTGTATCCCGCAGGCGGTGAAGGCGCTGCAGGATCTTGGCATGCACCGCAAAGTGCAGCTGATCGTGTCGGGCGGTATCCGCACCGGGGCCGATGTGGCCAAGGCCATGGCGCTGGGTGCAGATGCGGTTGCCATCGGTACGGCGGCGCTGATCGCGCTGGGCGATAACGATCCGAAGTGGGAATCTGATTACCAAAAGCTGGGCACCACCGCCGACGCCTATGACGACTGGCATGAAGGCAAAGACCCGGCCGGGATCACCACGCAAGACCCCGAGCTGTTCAAGCGCTTTGACCCGGTTCTCGGCGGTCGCCGCTTGAAGAACTACCTCAAGGTGATGACGCTGGAAGCGCAAACCATCGCGCGGGCTTGCGGCAAGAACCACCTGCACAATCTGGAACCCGAAGATCTGTGCTCGCTGACCATAGAGGCAGCAGCCATGGCCGGGGTGCCTTTGGCCGGAACCAACTGGATTCCGGGCCGGAGTGGCGGCTTCTAAGCCGCCACTTCATCAAAAAAACATAAAGACGACAGGGAGTTATTAAGATGGCGAAAGACCTTGCCAAATGGGCCAAGGATAAGGGCGTCAAGTATTTCATGGTTTCCTACACCGATCTTTTCGGTGGACAGCGGGCGAAACTGGTGCCGACGGCGGCGATCAATGACATGGCAGTGGATGGGGCCGGTTTCGCCGGTTTCGCCACTTGGCTTGACCTGACACCCGCCCACCCGGACATGATGGCCGTTCCCGATCCCGAAGCGGCCATTCAACTGCCGTGGAAAAAGGAAGTGGCTTGGGTCGCCTCCAACTGTGTGATGGAAGAAAAGCCGTTGGCACAGGCCCCGCGCAACGTGCTGCGCAAGCTGATTGATGAAGCCGCCAAAGACGGTCTGCGGGTCAAGACGGGCGTGGAGCCGGAATTCTTCCTGCTGACCCCGGAAGGCGACAAAATCTCGGACCCCTACGACAATGCCGAAAAGCCCTGCTACGATCAGCAGGCCATGATGCGCCAGTATGACTGCATCTCCGAGGTCTGCGACTATATGCTGGAACTCGGCTGGGAAGCCTACCAGAACGACCACGAAGACGCGACCGGCCAGTACGAGATGAACTGGAAGTATGACGACGTGCTGGCCACCGCCGACAAGCACAGCTTCTTCAAGTTCATGATGAAGTCGGTGGCCGAAAAGCACGGGCTGCGCGCCACCTTCATGCCCAAGCCCTTCAAAGGGCTGACGGGTTCGGGTTGCCACGCGCATATCTCGGTCTGGTCGCTGGATGGCAAGACCAACGCCTTTGCCGACAAGTCGAAGGAATTGGGCCTGTCGGACCAAGGCCGCCATTTCCTTGGCGGGATCATGAAGCACGCCTCGGCACTGGCCGCGATCTGCAATCCGACGGTGAACAGCTACAAGCGCATCAACGCGCCGCGTACCTCGTCGGGGGCCACCTGGGCACCCAACACGGTGACCTGGACCGGCAACAACCGCACCCATATGGTGCGCGTCCCCGGTCCGGGCCGGTTCGAACTCCGCCTGCCCGATGGCGCGGCCAACCCCTATCTGATGCAGGCTGTCATTCTGGCGGCGGGCTTGGATGGTGTGCGGTCCAAGGCTGATCCGGGCCGCCGCTATGACATCGACATGTACCAGATGGGCCATACGGTGAAGAACGCGCCGAAACTGCCGCTGAACTTGTTGGATGCCTTGCGTGAATACGACAAGGACAAGACGCTGAAATCCATGATGGGCGATGAATTCTCGTCGGCCTTCCTGAAGCTGAAGCAGAAGGAATGGGACAGCTACGCTTCGCATTTCTCGAAATGGGAAACCGAGAACACACTGGATATTTAAGCCCTCTTTCCCCTGTGGCTTACCCCTGACCCCGGAGCGATCCGGGGTCTTCTTTCATGTGCCACCGCGCAGGCCGCAAGATGAATTTTCGTCGCATCTTTCTTGCCCTTGGGTGAACAAATTTTGATGCAAGTCAAGGCGGCTGGGGCGACTTGCTGCCATGGTCTGCGGCAAGATCAACATCATCAAGGAAGCATTGCCATGACCAGCAAAATTCTCTGCCCGACCGATGGAAGCGATCATGCCACCGTCGGTGTTCACTTGGCCGTTGAGGTTGCAAAGGCAACCGGCGGGCATCTGACGCTCTGCGTCGTCAACATCGCCCATGGCGGCGCGCGTGGCCCGACCATCAACCATCTGACCGATGAAGAGGCGCAACAGTTGATGTCCGGGGCCGAGGCTTTGGCCAAGGCTGATGGTCTGACCGATGTCGGCACCGTGGAAATCGTGGCGCGCGAGGCCGCACCTGCGATCACCGCCTATGCTGAACAGAACGGCTATGCCCATATCGTCATGGGCACCGGCGGCAAGAAAGGGCTGAAGCGTCTGGTGCTGGGGTCGGTTGCGGCTGAAGTGGTCAGCCATGCCCATTGCACGGTGACGGTCGCCCGCTAAAATAATAGGCATTTGCCCGAACATCCGGCCCCCTCGCGCAGGCGGGGCGGGCTGGATTTATTTTCTTAACAGGAAAAAGATTTGACACATACGCAACCCCGATTCTAGCATCCCAGCCAAGGCAGCGCGCGAAACAATCTGCCAAAAATCATCAGCCGGAGGTGTCCATGAAGAAGAGAGTTGCCGTCATCGGTGCGGGTCCGTCGGGGCTTGCCCAGCTGCGCGCGTTCCAGTCTGCCAAGGCCAAAGGGGCCGAAATCCCTGAGGTGGTCTGCTTTGAAAAGCAATCCGATTGGGGCGGGCTTTGGAATTACACGTGGCGCACGGGTCTGGATGAATTCGGCGAGCCGGTGCATTGCTCGATGTATCGCTATTTGTGGACCAACGGCCCGAAGGAAGGGTTGGAATTCGCCGATTATTCGTTTGAAGAGCATTTCGGCAAGCAGATCGCCAGCTATCCGCCGCGTGCGGTCATGGTGGACTACATCGAAGGTCGGGTGAAAAAGGCCGGCGTTCGCGACTGGATCCGCTTCTGCACCACCATCCGCATGGTGAAGTACAACGAGGCCAAGGGCAACTTCACCGTCACGGCGCATGATCTGAAAGCCGACCGGATGTATGACGAAGAGTTCGATCATGTCATCGTCGCTTCGGGCCATTTCTCGGTGCCGAACGTGCCGGAATACCCCGGCTTCGACAAATTCAACGGCCGCGTGCTGCATGCCCACGATTTCCGCGACGCGCGTGAGTTCAAGGGCAAGGATCTCTTGTTGCTCGGCTCGTCCTATTCCGCCGAGGACATCGGCAGCCAGTGCTGGAAATACGGAGCCAAGTCGATCACCGTGGCTTACCGTAACGCGCCGATGGGCTTTGATTGGCCCGACAACTGGAAAGAGGTTCCGGCGCTGGAGCGGGTGGACGAAGACACCGCCTATTTCAAGGACGGGACTTCGAAGAAGGTCGATGCGATCATTCTTTGCACCGGCTACAAGCACCACTTCCCCTTCCTGCCGGATGATCTGCGCCTGAAAACCGCAAACCGACTGGCCGCAAATGACCTCTATAAAGGGGTCGTCTATGTGCATAATCCCAAGATGTTCTATCTGGGCATGCAGGATCAGTGGTTCACCTTCAACATGTTCGACGCGCAGGCTTGGTGGGTCCGCGATGCGATCATGGGGCGGATTGCCGTTCCGACTGACAAGAAGGCCATGCTTAACGATGTGGCCGACCGCGTGGCGGGCGAGGATGCAGGCCAAGATGCCCATGACGCCATTCACTATCAGGGCGATTATGTGAAGGAACTGATCGCGGAAACCGACTATCCGTCCTTCAATGTCGATGGCGCCTGTGAGGCCTTCTTTGAATGGAAGGACCACAAGAAGAAAGACATCATGGCCTTCCGCAACCATGCCTACAAATCGGTCATCACCGGCACCATGGCGCCCATTCACCACACGCCTTGGAAGGATGCCTTGGAAGATTCGCTGGAAAGCTATCTGAAGAACTAAGGCCATCGGCCTTGCCAAACGGCCCCCGGCGTCAAACCGGGGGCCGTTTGCGTTGAAAATTCAGGCAGGCGCCGAATTTTCAGGAAACATTTTTTCGCCAATGTGAAATTTTCCTCGCCATGTGTGCAATCGCATGCTTTCCTTGCGGCATCCGGTCGCAGGCCCAAAGCCTGCAAGACCGAGACGCAGCAGGAAAGGGACCATCCGTCCGAAACCGGGCGACAAAGACCAAGTCAAAGCGCGGAGGGGGTGGGGTGACTGCCTGAAACATCCGCCGGATCAACAGGAGAACAGGGAAATGACGAAAGAAACGGGTTCGGGCCAAATGGTCCGGGCGCTGGATTGGAAGGGGGCTTTCTGGGTTGCGGCAGGTGTGCCGCCCCTGGTGCTTTTCTCCATCGGCGGGATTGCGGGCACGACCGGGAAACTGGCCTTCGCGGTCTGGATGATCTCGATGGTCATGGGGTTTCTGCAAAGCTTCACCTATGCCGAAATGGCTGGCATGTTCGGCAACAAATCTGGCGGCACCTCGGTTTATGGCGCCACAGCGTGGCTGCGCTATTCCAAGCTGATCGCGCCCTTGTCGGTGTGGTGCAACTGGTTCGCCTGGTCGCCCGTGCTCTCGTTGGGCTGTGCCATCGCGGCGGGGTATATCCTGAACGCGCTGTTCCCGATCCCCTTGGCCGAAAGCCAAGCTGTGGTGGATTGGGTTGCGGCCAATATCGCCAATTACACGGCTGAAACCCAATCGGTCATCGACTACATGGCCGCCAACGCAGGCGTTGCAGCCGATGAGGCCATAAAGGCCGTTGCTGCGGCCGATGGCGTTTCTGCCCTGACCCCGTGGTTCCGCGGCTATGAGGCCTTCAACATCGCCGTTCCCGGCCTTGGCACGCTGCATTTCAACTCCACCTTCATCATTGGTGTGATCTTGATGCTCATCATCCTGTTCATTCAGGAACGCGGCATCTCCTCTACCGCCAATGCACAAAAGTGGCTGGCGATCATCGTGCTGATCCCGCTTTTGTTGGTGGGCCTCGTGCCGATCTTCACCGGTGCGATCGATACGATGAACGTCACCAACCTGCTGCCGCCCACCGCCGCCTATTCCGGCGTTGATGGCGATTGGAGCATCGGCGGTTGGACGCTGTTTCTTGGTGGTCTTTATATCGCTGCATGGTCGACCTACGGCTTTGAAACCGCCGTGTGCTACACTGCGGAACTGAAAGACCCCAAGCGCGACACCTTCCGCGCGATCTTCTATTCGGGTCTGCTGTGCGCGGTGTTCTTCTTCCTGATCCCCTACTCGTTCCAAGGTGTCTTGGGCATGGAAGGCATGCTGGCGACCGGCATCGTTGACGGCACCGGCGTCGGCGAAGCCCTTGGCAATATGATCGGCGGCGGGCCTGCGATCACCCAGATCTTCGTGATCCTGATGATCCTTGCCCTGTTCCTTGCGATCATGACCGCGATGGCTGGGTCGTCGCGCACGCTGTACCAAGGGTCGCGCGATGGCTGGCTGCCGCGCTATCTTGGCTCGGTCAACAGCCACGGTGCGCCGTCCAAGGCGATGTGGACCGACTTTACCTTCAACGTCATTCTTCTGGCCTTGGCCTCTGACGTTGCGGGCTACTTCTATGTCCTCGCCATCTCGAACGTCGGCTACATCATGTTCAACTTCCTGAACCTGAACGCCGGCTGGATTCACCGGATCGATTCGGCCCATCTTGACCGCCCGTGGAAGGCACCAAGCTGGCTGATTGCCATCAACACCTGCCTTGCCTTCGTCAACGCGCTGTTCCTTGGCGCTGGCGCCAAGGTCTGGGGCTATGAGAATGCGCTGTGGTCGGGCCTGATCTTTGCGGCCTTTATCATCCCGGTGTTCTGGTACCGCCACTACATGCAGGATGGCGGCAAGTTCCCGAAAGAGGCCTATGACGATCTGGGCCTGAAAGAGGGCGATCTGGGGGAACGGAAGGCTGGTATGTTGCCCTATCTGGCCCTTGTGGCAGGGGCTGCCGTGGTCTTGTGGGCCAACTGGTTCTTCGTGTTGCCAGCCTAAGATCGGTTAACAGATGAAATTTTCGGCAAGGGGCTGCTTCGGCGGCCCCTTTTCGCTGACATGTTTTCTCAGAAGAAAAATACTTGCATTTCATTATTGATTTTTGGCGAGAAGCCCAACAGACTTGGCCAAAATCATAACCTTTCAGGGAGACCGCAGATGACCAATTCCTGGCGTTTTTCGACGCTCGGCGACCGCCACCGCGCGCTGGGTTCCAATCTTGAAGACTGGTCGGGCATGGGCACCGCTTGGTCCTATTCCAAGGGCGACCCGGATGCCGAATACATGGCGATCCGCACCAAGGCGGGCCTGATGGACGTTTCTGGCCTGAAAAAGGTGCATATCACCGGCCACGCTGCTGCCCATGTCATCGAACGTGCCACCACGCGGAACGTCGAAAAATTGATGCCGGGCCGCGCGGTTTATGCCTGCATGCTGAACGACGCGGGCAAGTTCGTGGATGACTGCGTGATCTACCGCATGGGGCCAGACAGCTTCATGGTGGTGCATGGCTCTGGCCAAGGCCATGAACAGCTGACCATGGCGGCGATGGGCCGCGATGTCTCGGTGCGCTTTGACGACACGCTGCATGATCTGTCGCTGCAAGGCCCGCTCGCCGTGGACTATCTGGAAAAGCACATTCCGGGCATCCGCAATCTGGCCTATTTCAGCCACATGGGGGCGAGCCTCTTTGGCAAGCCGATCACCATCTCCCGCACCGGCTATACCGGCGAGCGCGGCTATGAAATTTTCTGCCGTGGGCAAGACGCCCCGATGATCTGGGATCGCATCCTTGAGGAAGGCGCCAGCATGGGCATCATCCCCTGCCGGTTCACCACGCTCGATATGCTGCGGACGGAAAGCTACTTGCTGTTCTTCCCCTTCGACAATTCGGAAATGTATCCTTTCGAAAACGAGGGCCCCGGCGACACGCTGTGGGAGCTTGGCCTCGATTTCACCGTTTCGCCGGGCAAGATTGGCTTCCGCGGGGCAGAAGAGCATTATCGGCTGAAGGGCAAAGAGCGGTTCAAGATTTCCGGCATCCTGCTGGAAGGCAAGAACGTTCCCGGCAATGGCGCGCCGGTGTTCAAAGGCGGCGCCCAAGTCGGCGTTGTGACGCAAGCCATGTATTCGCCGTTGAACGATTGGACCGTGGCCATCGCGCGTCTGCCCGTGGCGGACGCCAACAATGGTACGGCGCTTGAGGTGCGTTGCGGCACCCATGGCCCGATCAAGGGCAAGTCTGCGTCGCTGCCGTTCTATGACGTCGACAAGAAGCGCCGCACCGTTCAGGGCTAAGGCACCCGCTCGCGAACCAAGGTCCGTCGGCGCGGACAGGGGCCTTGGTTCGCGAGTATTCCCGTAATTCCACAGGTTTTGACACGATGACAAAGACCGAGTTTCCCCCCTCGATAAAAAGCCGCCCCGTGTATGGCGTGCTTGAACCGCGCCCGGGGGCTATGCATCTGATCGTCGCCGATGGCGAAGGGGCAGGGGCCGTGGCCGATCTGGTGGCCCGCGACCCCGGCCTTTTGGCAAAGGCGCATATCCTGTACACCGCAGGCCCGAACGGCACCGACGAGTGGGAGCGCGTCAAAGCGCTTGGCGCGCGGCAAGCGCAAAAGGCGGCATCCTTGCCGACGCTTCTGTTTCGCCTTGCCCGCGTCTTGCAAGACACCCCGATGGGGGCGCAAATCTACCTGACCGGGTCCGAAGGCCTGATCGGTCAGGCAGAGCGGGATATCTGCGCCTTGGGTTATCCGCGTCTCGACATTCAGACCGAACATCGCGGATCTACCGTGCGCCGCGTGCAATGTGTGCATTGCAAGGGCGTCACCGAAAACGTGAAGACCGATCCCTTCCAGTGCAGCCATTGTGGGCTGCACCTGTTTGTGCGCGACCATTACTCGCGCCGGTTGGCGGCCTTTCAGGGCGTGAACATTGATGCGGAAGACAAGGGGCAGATCCCCCCGGCGGTGGAGCGGTTCAAATGAGCGGTGGCGCAAAACTCAACGTCCGCGTGGCCGAGGTGGTCCGCGTCAATGACCTTATCACCCGGTTCCGCTTTGTCGCCAGGGATGGCAGCGAGCTTCCTGCCTTTTCTGGCGGCGCGCATACCGTGGTGGAGATGGACGATCACGGCACCCGCCGTCTGAACCCCTATTCGCTGATGTCCGACCCCGAGGACCGTTCCGCCTATGAAATCTCGGTGCGCCGTGACGATGCGGGGCGTGGGGGCTCCCTTTACATGCATGGTCATGTAAAGCCGGGGATGGAGATGGTTCTCAGCTATCCCGTTAACCTCTTCCCGCTGGACAATCGCGCCCGCAAGCATCTGTTCCTCGCGGGCGGCATCGGCATCACGCCCTTCCTTGCCATGTCCAAGCAACTGACCCGGTTCGGCGGCCGTTTCGAGCTGCACTATGCCGCCCGTAACCCCGCCCTTGCTGCCTATGCCGATGATCTGAAATCAGCCCACGGCGACCGGGTGAACCTGTATTTCGACGAGATGGGCCAGCAAATGCCCTTGGCCGAAATCCTTGCCCGCCAGCCCATCGGCACGCATCTATACTGCTGCGGACCAAAGGGGATGCTGAATTGGGTCCGCAAGACGGCTGAAGCCGCAGGCTGGCCAACGCACGCTGTGCATTTCGAAGAATTCACCGCCCCCGGTACTGGCGCGCCGTTCTCGGTTGAACTTTCGGAATCGAAGAAAACCATCACAGTCGGCCCGACCCAATCGCTGCTCGAGGCGATGGAAGCCGCGGGCGTCGATGCCCCCTACCTGTGCCGTGGCGGGGCCTGCGGGCAGTGTGAAACCAACGTCGTCAAATGCGATGGCCATATTGCTCACCGCGACCACTGGCTTTCGCCCGAAGAAATGGCCGCCAACACCAAAATCATGCCCTGCGTCAGCCGCTTTACCGGCAAGACGCTGGTGATCGAACGCTAGGAGTGCAGCCCATGAGCCTTGATTTCAAATACGGCTTTGATGACTTCTTCCGCGACGAAACCTTCGTGGATGATTTCACCTACCGCAATTCGCCCGCCAATATTCGGCGTTTTCCATTCCCCTTTGACCGCGACGACTACATGTATTCGGTCAATATGGAGCCGCATGTGTCGGGCCGCAAAGGCTCTGTCTTTGAACACACGTTCGATGTGGACGAACATTACCTGAGCGAGATGCGCGACCGGGCGCGGGTGCTGGCCCAAGATCCCCTGCGCTGCCAGTCGCTGCCGCATATGACGCTGGCCGGCTGGGATTTGTTGGAACTCATCATGGAAACCAAGGCGCGCGAATACCCGCAGTGGTTTTCGCTGACCAAGGATGGCAACCGCTGGCATTGGATCAACCGGCCGCTTGGCATCGACCAGAAGTTCACTTTCCTGGATGAATCCACCCTGCCTTATGGTCCGCTGGAATACATCACCCGCCAGACGCAGGGCGATTTCACGCTGCAGGACGAGCGGGAGGGTACGCTCTGGGTTGATGCCGGGATGGTCACGACGCAGGCTGACTGGTCCTTGGACTTCGATATCGGGATGAACTTTCACGAATGGCACGCGCCCGTGCCCTTGGCCCATGAAAAGGGTATCTTTGACCGCGCGCTGAAGTTCTTGTTGAAGCTGCAACACGGCGCCCCGGTGCGGCGGTTCAACTGGACGATGACGGTGAACCCGCTTTTGGATACCGCCCCCGAAACCTACCCTGAATGGGGCTATATGCGCACAGGCCTGACACAGGAAAACATGGGGCGCATGATGCACCTTCGGGTCGAATTGCAGACCCTTTACCGTCTGCCCCGGTCCAACGCGATTGCCTTTGATATCCGCGCCTATCTGGGCAAGTTTGAAGAGCTGGTTCAGGTGCCGAAATGGGGCCGCCGCCTGCACCGCGTGGTGCGCGATCTGCATCCCGATCTGGCAACCTACAAAGGGTTCATCCGCAACCGCGATGCCATGGCGGAATGGTTGTCGAAATATGACGACGGCGCGCCCACCTCTCCGGGCTGGTGGCCAGAAGACTGACATGCCCAGCCCCGGCCCCTTTCGTTTGGGTTTCCTGATGTTTCCGGGCTTCCCAATGGCGTGCCTGACATCGGCGATCGAGCCGTTGCGGGCCGCCAATGAAATCATGGGGCGGACTGAGTTTGTCTGGCGACTGGTGTCGGAAACCCGATTGCCCGTGCGATCCTCGGCCGAGGTGCGGTTTGAACCTGACGTGACCTTGGCCGAGGCGGAGGGGCTGGACCAGCTTTATCTGCTGGCCCCGCCGACGGCAGAATTCGCAGACCCACGACACAGCCCTGCCCGCCTGCGCTGGCTGGATCGCACCGGGCTGACACTTGGCGCCTTTTCGGGCGGGATATTTCCCTTGGCCCGCGCTGGGTTGATGGAGGGGCGCGGCTGCTCGGTGCATTGGTGTTATGAGGCGGCCTTCAAGGCAGAGTTTCCCGATGTGAAAGCCTCAGAAGCGGTGATCCTGCGCGACAAACGCCGGGTGACAGCCTCAGGCGCGGGGGCGGTGTTTGACCTGATGCTGCGGCTGATCGAAGAACGCCTGGGGCGCCAATGTATGACCGAGGTGGCCTGCTGGTTCCAGCACCCCTTTGTGCGAGATGAGGATGCCAGCCAGAAGGTGCCGGTCGCCCGGACCGCAGGCACGGCAGATCGCCTGACGCCACCCATCCGCGAGGCGATCCGGCTCTTTGAAACCCATGTCGAGGATCCGCTGCGGATCCCGGATGTGGCCGCGGCGGTAGATATGTCGGGGCGCCATTTTGAACGGCTGTTCAAGCGGGAAACCGGGCAAAGCCCCCTGCGCTATTATCGCCATCTGAGGCTGTCAAAGGCCCGGCAACGGGTGCTTTATTCCAATGATTCCTTCCGCGAGATCGCGGTTTCGGTTGGCTATCCGACCCCGGCACCGATGGCGCGGCACTATCAAGAATTGTTCGGCGTCAGCCCCAAGGATGAACGGCGGTTGGCCAGCGGGCTTAGCCATCTGTCCTCGGCCGCCGAATAGACCTTAGGCCAAGCCGCGCAGATAGGCGCGCAAGACCTTTTCCAGCTTGGCGGCGCCCAAGGGTGCCATGGCCTTGGTGTGTTCATGGCTGATGTTTTCATCAGACATACCGGCAGCCATATTGGTGATGGTGGAAATCGCCGCGACCTTCAGGCCAAGGAAACGGGCCAGAATGACCTCCGGCACGGTGGACATGCCCACGGCATCGCCACCAAGGATCTTGATCGCCCGAATTTCAGCCGGGGTTTCGAAAGATGGGCCGGAATACCAGGTGTAAACCCCCTCGGGCAAGGCAACCCCGACCGCATTGGCCGCTGCGCGCAGGGCGGCGCGCATTTCTGGGTCATGCGCGGTGGTCATCGGCACAAATCGGGCGTCCGTTTTTTCCCCGATCAGCGGGTTCAGGCCCGAGAAGTTGATGTGGTCGTTCAACAGCATCAGATCGCCGGGTTGGATATCGGCGCGCAAGGACCCTGCCGCGTTGGTGGCGATCAGATGGTTGGCCCTCAGCGCTTTCAAAAGCTCGAGCGCGGGGCGCATCGCGGCCGGATTGCCGTTTTCATAGTAATGCTCGCGCGCGCCAAAGACCGCGACACGAACACATTCCAGCTTGCCGATGTGCAGGTTCGGATTGTGGCCCGACACGCCCACATGCGGGAAACCGGGCAGAGCGGCATAAGGAATGGCGACGCCCTCGACCGCATGAGCCAGATGGCCAAGGCCCGAGCCAAGGATCAGGCCGAGTTTGACGGGTTCCGTTCCGGCGCGGGATTGGACGGTGTGCAGCAGATCAGTCATCGGTTGGTCCTGATTGGCAGGGCAGGGCCGGGGTTTCCCCCGGACCCCGTGGGATATTGGGGCCACAGTAAAGGCCCTAGCGTTCTTTCACATAAGGCTCGCCGCCCGCGCGCGGGGGAATGGCTTTGCCGACAAAGCCTGCGAGGACGAGGACTGTCAGCACATAAGGCAGCGCGTCGAGCATAGAGACGGGCACCTTGCGGCCAACCACGGATTCCACGACATCGGGGCGCAGGGCGAGGGCTTGGAAAAACCCGAAGAGCATAGTCGCGCCCAAGGCCTGCCAAGGCCGCCATTTGGCAAAGATCAGCGCGGCGAGCGCGATGTAGCCGCGACCGGCAGTCATCTCTCGGCCAAAGCCCGCTTGCAGGGCGGTGGCCATATAGGCCCCTGCGATGCCGCAGAGGATGCCCGTGATCAGGACAGCAGCAAAGCGCAGACCTTTGACCGAGACACCCGCGGTATCGACCGAGGCCGGGTTTTCGCCGACCGCGCGCAAGCGCAGGCCAAAGCGGGTGCGGTAGAGCAGCCACCATGTCATCGGAACAAAGGCCAGTGCCGCATAGACAAGGATCGAATGGCCCGAGATCACCTCGTAATAAAGCGGCCCGAGGACTGGCACGCCTTGCAGGCTTTCCGCGAAAGGCAGCGTGATCGGATTGAAGCGCCCGCCGTCGGTCAGTGGCGGTGTGCGTCCGCCCTGACCAAAGAGCGCTTGGGCGATCAGCACAGTGATGCCCGAGGCAAGGAAGTTCAGCGCCACCCCTGAAATCAGTTGATTGCCCCGGAAGGTGATCGAGGCAACGCCATGCAGCACGGCAAAGATCAGCGATCCGGCGATTGCGGCAAGAAGCCCAATCCAGACCGAACCGGTCAGGGCCGCGACGGCGCCCGCGCTCATCGCGGCCATTAGCATCTTACCTTCCAGCCCGATGTCGAAGATGCCTGCGCGTTCGGAATAAAGCCCGGCGAGGCAGGCGAGAAGGAGCGGTGTGCCAAGGCGCAGGGTGCTGTCGAGAAGTTGCAGAAGCGTTGCGTAATCCATCACGCGGCTCCTTTCGCGGTCGTGGGGGTGCGGAACAGCGCAAAGATGCGGATCAGCATGATGCGGACCATGTAATCCAACGCCCCGGTGAACAGGATCACCAGACCTTGCACAACGGTTCTGAGTTCGATCGGAATCTTGGTCCAAAGCCCCAGTTCCGCTCCGCCCTGAAACAGAAAGCCAAAGAGAACCGCCGCCAAGACCACGCCGACCGGGTGGTTGCGGCCCATCAGAGCCACGGCAATGCCGATGAACCCGGCCCCGGAGGCCGAGTTTTGCAGCAGGCGCTCTGCCTCGCCCATGACGTTGTTGATCGCCATCAGGCCAGCAAGACCACCCGACATAAGCATCGCGATCATGGTGATGCGAAAGGCGTTGATGCCCGCGTATTGTGCCGCTGCTCCCGGCTTGCCAAAGGCGCGGATCTGATAGCCAAGCCGCGTGCGCCACAAGATGGCCCAGACCGCCCAAGCGGCGGCAAGTGCGATCAGAAAGGTGACGTTTGCAGGCACATCTTTGGTAAAGATCAGGCTGAAACCGGGGATCTGGTTCAGCGTCGGCAGGTTCGTTGCCTCTGGGAAGTTCGCCGTTGCGGGGTCCATCTGGCCTTCGGGGCGCAGCACATCGACCAGCATGAACACCATCAACGAGGCGGCGATATAGTTGAACATGATCGTGGTGATGACGATATGGCTGCCGCGTTTGGCCTGCAGATAGGCCGGGATGGCCGCCCAAGCCGCGCCAAAGAGCGCGGCACCCAAGGCGGCCCCGATCAGCGCCAGCGACCAATGCGGCCAAGGAATGAACAGGCAAGCCAATGCGACGCCAAGCCCCCCAAGCTGGGCCTGCCCCTCACCGCCGATGTTGAACAGGCCGGCGTGGAAGGCAATCGTCACAGCCAGACCCGTGAAGATGAAGCTGGTGGTGTAGTACAGCGTATAGCCCCAGCCGTAGGACGACCCCACAGCCCCGGTGACCATGACGTTCAGCGCCTCCATCGGATCTTGGCCAATGGCAAGGATGACAAGCGCGGAAATCACGGCGGCGAGCAAGAGGCTGACCAAAGGCACAAGGGCAACATCAGCCCATTTCGGCAAACGGTCCATCATGCGGCCCCTTTATTCATGCCAGCCATCAGCAGGCCCAGTTCACGTTCGTCGGTCTTGTCAGGGTCGCGTTCGCCCATGAGCTTGCCATCGAACATTACGGCGATACGGTCAGAAAGGGACATGATTTCATCAAGTTCGACCGAAACCAGCAGCACGGCAGTGCCGGCATCGCGCAGGGCGACGATCTGCTTGTGAATGAATTCGATCGCGCCGATGTCCACCCCCCGCGTAGGTTGTCCGATCAGCAAGAGTGCGGGGCTGCGCTCCATCTCACGCGCCACCACGATCTTTTGCTGATTGCCGCCAGAAAAGGATTTGGCGGGCAGGGATGCAATCGGTGGGCGTACATCAAAGGTGGCCATCTTCTTTTCGGTGTCAGCAATCAGCGCGGCATTGTCCATGAACAGCGCGTTTTTCTGATAGGCCGGATCGTTATGATAGCCGAGGGCGATGTTTTCCCACGCCGTGAAATCAAGGATCAGCCCGTGGTGGTGGCGGTCCTCCGGCACATGGGCGATGCCGGCGGCGCGGCGTGATTGGCCGTCAGCGCCTTTGCCCGAGAGCGGCAGATTGGCCCCCTTCATGGTGATTTGGCCCGTCGCTTTTGCCATGCCGCCGAGGGCGGCCAGCAATTCGGACTGACCGTTCCCGGCCACCCCGGCGATGCCAAGGATTTCGCCGGCACGGATGTCAAAGCTGACGCCCTTCAGCCGTTCAACCCCATGGTCGTCCTTTACGCGAAGGTCTTTTACCGACAGCACCACATCGCCGGGTTTGGCGGGGGCCTTTTCGACCTCCAGCAGAACCTTGCGGCCCACCATCAGTTCGGCCAACGATTCCGGGCTGGTTTCGGCGGTCTTGACCGTCGCGACCATGGTGCCGCGCCGCATGACCGACACATTGTCGGTGGCCTCCATGATCTCGCGCAGTTTGTGGGTGATGAGGATCACCGTCTTGCCCTGTTCTTTCAGGCCGCGCAGGATACGGAACAGGTGGTCCGCTTCGTCCGGGGTCAGAACACCGGTGGGTTCGTCGAGAATAAGAATATCGGCCTGCCGATACAGCGCCTTGAGAATCTCGACCCGCTGTTGGTGGCCCACGGACAGGTCTTCGATCAGCGCGTCGGGGTCTACGTCCAGTTCATACTCGCGGGCAAGATCAGCAAGCACCTTGCGGGCGCGACTGATCGAGGTGTTCAGCATCGGGCCATCTTCGGCCCCAAGGATCACGTTTTCCAGAACCGTGAAATTCTGCACCAGCTTGAAATGCTGGAACACCATGCCGATCCCGGCGCGGATGGCGCTTTGGCTGTCGGGGATCGCGGTGAGATTGCCGTTGATAAAGATCTGCCCGGCGTCGGCTTTGTAAAACCCGTAAAGGATCGACATCAGGGTTGATTTCCCCGCGCCGTTTTCCCCGATGATGCCGTGGATGGTGCCGCGTGGCACCGCGATGTTGATATCCTTATTGGCCTGCACAGGCCCGAAGGATTTCGAAATGCCTTTTAGTTCAATGGCATATTGGGCTTCGCCCATGCGCATCACTCCCCGTCTGGAAACGCCGGACCCGTCCACTTTACGTGGCTTCGACAGCGGGGCCCTTTGAAGAATATGCCGCGCCCGGATCACAGGCGCGGCATGTGTCAGACCGGATTGGCCTTAGAACTGGGCTGCCGGGCAGGTGTTGTCGGACATGTAGTCATGCACGACGATTTCGCCCGACTTGATCTTGGCGGCGGCGGCATCGACGGCGGCCTGCATTTCCGGGGTCACGAGGGCCGCGTTGTTTTCGTCCATCGCATAGCCCACACCGTCATTGGCCAGACCCATGACGTTGATGCCGGGGGTCAGGTTTTCACCTTCCTTGAAGGCTTCATAAACCGCGTTGTCCACGCGCTTCAGCATCGAGGTCAGAACCTTGCCGGGGTGCATGTAGTTCTGGTTGCTGTCCACGCCGATCGACAGGATGCCTTCGTCGGCCGCGGTTTGCAGAACGCCCACACCAGTGCCACCAGCTGCTGCATAGATCACATCTGCGCCTTGGGCTTTTTGGGCCTTGGCCAGTTCAGCGCCTTTGACCGGGTCGTTCCATGCGGCGGGGGTGGTGCCGGTCATGTTCAGAACAACCTTGGCGTCGGCCTTGGCCGCCAGAACGCCTTGGGCATAGCCACAGCCGAATTTACGGATCAGCGGAATATCCATGCCGCCGATGAAGCCGACGGTCCCGGTTTTCGAGGCCATACCTGCCATCATGCCGACGAGGTAAGAACCTTCATGTTCGTTGAAGACCACCGATTTCACGTTCGGCTGTTCCACAACCATGTCGACGATGGCGAATTTGGTGTTCGGGAAATCGGGAGCAACCTTGTTCAGCACGTCACCAAAGGCAAAACCGGTCATGACCACGGGGTTGGCACCTGCTTCGGCCAAGCGGCGCAGCGCCTGTTCGCGCTGGGCTTCGTCCTGCATTTCCAATTCTTTATAGGTGCCGCCGGTTTCGGCCTTCCAACGCTCGGCGCCGCCAAACGCAGCTTCGTTGAAGGATTTGTCGAACTTGCCGCCAAGATCAAAGATGATCGCCGGTTCGGCGGTGGCAACACCTGCGGTCAGGGCAAGGGTCGCGGCAGCGCCTGCGAGATGTTTCATCAGGGTCATAGGTGTTCTCCCGGTTATGACTGTCATGCCCCTCCGTCAGGACCGCAGCAGTCGGGTGCGGAAGGATCGCCGACAGTTTAGGTCGGAACGTTGCGAAAGGGTCAACAGGAATCTGTGAGGTGCCGCGGCGGCATCGGGTTTCGCGGCTTTGGCCTGCATCCAGCGCGTTATTGGTCTTGTCTTGGTTCTATTAAGGTTCTGACCAAGATCAGCGCGTCGTCGGTGGTTCCATCAGGGCGCTGATAATAGGCGCGGCGTTTTCCCGCAGCGGTGAAACCGGCGGCTGCATAAAGCGCGCGCGCGGCGTCGTTGCTGGCGGCAACCTCGAGAAAGGCCGATTCGGCGCCTTGACCATGAGCCTTGTCGAGAAAACCTTGAACCAATCTGCGGCCAAGCCCGTGCCGCCGGGCGGCAGGGGTCACGGCGATGGTCAAAAGTTCGGCCTCGCCTGCAACCACGTGACCCAAGAGAAAACCGCCCGGTTCGGTCAGCGCAAAGCACAGCGGGCTGGCGAGAAGTTCGGCAATTTCCGCTTCGGACCAGGGGCGTGGGGTGGTGAACGCGGCCGCATGCACAAGGGCCATTTCGGCGGCCGTCATATCAGGGGCGGGCATCATGGC
>Ga0255097_1000158_pt1 | contig 37977 bp, 33 predicted proteins | sample Colum_Atlam_RepB_2_FD_188436 | JGI IMG/M metagenome (GOLD analysis project Ga0255097, IMG submission 188436) | Freshwater microbial communities from Columbia River, Oregon, United States - Colum_Atlam_RepB_8d | ecosystem: Environmental > Aquatic > Freshwater > River | place: USA: Oregon...
CGGCATCACGACGAGGCACTGAAGGCGCACGGCAAGGACCTCAATCCCAAGCAGGCGCGCCACGAGACCATCCGCCGCATCATCAACACGCTGGTGGTGGACCTCACCGAGACCTCGCGCGCCAACATCAAGGCCGCGAAGCCGAAGCATGTCGACGAGGTGCGCGAGCGCGACAAGCCGCTGATGGCCTACAGCGAAGAGATCGCGGCCGAGTCGCGCTCACTGAAGAAGTTCCTGTTCGAGAACCTGTACCGTCATCACCGCGTCTATCGCATGACCGTGAAGGCGCAGCGCGTGGTGCGCGAGTTGTTCGAGACGCTGCATGGTGACGTGCGTTTGCTGCCGCCGGATTTCTACGACGAGGCGAAGCACGCCGAGGATGAGGCAGGGCGCGCGCGCGTTGTTGCGGACTACATCGCGGGGATGACGGATCGGTATGCGCTCGATGAGCATGAGCGCTTGTTTGATCCGCGGCGGCTGAGGTAGCAGCCCTTCTGTAGGATGTGGTGAGCGTAGCGAACCGCATCGGGCACGGATCGTTTGATTGATGCGGTTCGCTACGCTCACCACATCCTACGGACCTGGGGTCCGCGCGGTCCGCACTTCGACAGGCTCAGTGCGAACGGGAGCGGGGGTGGTTTCCCGTGGAACATCGCCCGGCCCGCTCCTCAATCCGTCCACCGTCCCGATATCGGCCTACAACCTCCTGATCTCGCTGCTTAATTATCTGACCGTTCGGTCAGATATAGTCCGTTTGCAGATATCCGGACGGGGTTGTCGGCCGTCGCCGCCGGTTTCCTAGTCTCCCCAAGCGCAATTCGCGCATGAGGAGACCACTACAAATGAAAGCGACACACCTGCTCTTGATGCTGGGGCTCACGGCGCTGGCGGCGCCGGCGCAGGCCCTGAACATCGTGCTGTCCAATGACGACGGCTTCGAAACGGCGAACATCCGCGCCCTGTACCAGCGGCTGAAGGCCGCCGGACACGACGTGGTCGTGTCGGCGCCCACGCAGAACAACAGCGGCCGCGGCGGCTCGATGAACTTCCTGGTGCCGGTGACGCCGATGGCCAAGGCCAGCCGCCATGGCAGCGTCGCGGCGGGCTCGCCGGGCGTGGGCAAGGACCCGGGCGACGCCGACGTGTACTACGTGGACGGCACGCCGGTGATGTCGATGCTGCACGGGCTCGACGTGGTGGCGGTGAAGCGCTGGGGCCAGCAGCCGGACCTGGTGGTGTCGGGCTTCAACGAAGGCAACAACACCGGGCTGATCAACAACAGCTCCGGCACGGTCAACAACCTGCTCTACGCGGTGAACCGCGGCATCCCGGCCATCGCCGCGAGCTACGAGGGCACGGAGGCGCGCGCGCACACGGCGCTGGCGGAAGGCGCGCTCGAGTACGAGATCGCCGACGTGGTGGTGAAGCTGATCGCCGAGCTGGAAGACAACCGCGCCGAGGGCCAGCCGCTGCTGCCGCCGGGCGTGGGCCTCAACATCAACATCCCCAAGGTCACCGCCGGCCAGGCCGCGGCCCTGCCCTTCCGCTTCGCGCGCATGGGCAAGGCCACCGAGTACCAGCCGGTGTTCTACGAAAAACTGTCGGACAGCCCGGTGGCCGTGGGCTACGGCGCCGGCGTGGCCTACCCGGGCATTTCCTTCGCCAACGACGTCATCGCCCCGCCGGCCGGCGTGGTGATCGCGCAGGACGACAGCGAGCTGTCCGAGTTCAACGTGATGAAGGGCCACGCGATCCCGGTGACGGTGGTCGAGGGCGTGCCGCAGGGCCGCCGCAGCAACGAGGAGCGGGTGAAGATCCAGCTGCGCGACCTGCTGGGTGCGGCGCCGTGAGCGCCCGCCTCGCGCTGACGCTGCTCGCCGCCGCGCTGGCCCTGGCCGGCTGCGACGACGACGACAAGAAGGAGAATCCCGGCCCCCGGCTGGAACTGCCGGCGCTGTCCGGCGGCGCGCATGCGCTGCGCCTGTCCGGCGACGCGGCCGGCGCCTCCGGCTGGGGCTTCGCGGCGGCGGACGGACGCGGCTTCGTGCTGCTGGCGCCGGACTCGGACAGCCCGGCGGCGGCGGTCTACGTGCGCCAAGGCAGCGGCAAGGCCTGGCGCCGCGTGCCGGCGGCCACGGCGCCGATGACGCTGTCGGCTCAGCTGGACGAGCCGCAGGCGGCGGCCGCGGCACCGGCCGCGGCGGGCAGCTACGAGGCCCTGATCGGCGGTGCCCCCGCCCGCTTCACGGTGGCGGCCGACGGTACGATCACGGCCGGCGCCGGCGACTGCGCCGTGACCGGGCGCGTCGACAGCGGCAAGGCCTATGGCGGAGCCTTGCCGGTACAGGCAAGCGTCGCCGGCTGCGCGGCCCTGGCCGGAAACTATCAGGGCCTGGCCTTCGCCGATCCGGACGCCGAAAACGCCCGATTCCGGGTGGTTTTACACGACACAGCCAAAATACTGGATTTCTACGCCTTCGCGCGCTAATTGGCCCCGATCTTGCTCATTGAGCCCGGCTTTGCCGGGCTTTTTTTCTGAATGGGGCAAGACCCTTTCATGAAAAGGCTGCCCGTCCGGACCTGTGATTGACGCTCCGCGATCCATTCTTATAATGGAATGTTGCACCGCAGCGATTCGCCCCCCGTCTGGTCACCCGCAAAGTGTCCGCAGGCCGCGCCAAACCGCAGGCCCGGGAGACGTGTCGCCGTTGGAAAGCTGCAATCAAACGCAAGGTAGATAAGGTCATGACAACCCAGCAAGGGCTTTACCGCCCGGAATTCGAGCGCGACAGCTGCGGCTTCGGGCTCATCGTGCAGATGGACGATCAGCCCTCCCATTGGGTGGTTGAGACGGCCATTGGTGCCCTGGCGCGCATGACCCACCGCGGCGCCATCGCCGCCGACGGCAAGACCGGCGACGGCTGCGGCCTGCTGATGAAGAAGCCGGACCGCTTCCTGCGCATGAAGGCCAAGGAAGCCGGCATCAAGCTCGACCCGCGCGCGCCCTACGCCGCCGGCAACGTCTTCCTGTCCACCAACGAGGCGGTGGCCGCGCGTGCGCGCGAGCTGATGGCCGAGGCCTGCGCGGCCAACGGCCTGGTGCTGGCCGGCTGGCGCAAGGTGCCGGTGAACCCGGAAGCCTGCGGCGCCGAAGCGCTGCGCACCCTGCCCCAGGTGGAGCAGGTATTCATCACCGCCGGCAAGGACAGCGCCAACTTCGACATCGCCCTGTTCAAGGCGCGCCGCCGCGCCGAGAAGGCGATCGACGCAGCGGGCGACACCGACTTCTACATCACCTCGCTGTCGTCGCGCGTGCTGGTGTTCAAGGGCTTGGTGATGCCCTCGTACCTGCCGGTGTTCTACGTGGACCTCAGCGACGAGGACCTGGAGAGCTCGCTCTGCGTGTTCCACCAGCGCTTCTCCACCAACACCATGCCCAAGTGGCGGCTGGCGCAGCCGTTCCGCTTCCTGGCGCACAACGGCGAGATCAACACCGTCGCCGGCAACCGCAAGTGGGCGCTGGCGCGCGCCAAGAAGTACCAGTGCGCCAACCTGCCAGACATCTCCGAGGTCGCTCCGCTGGTGACCATGGACGGCTCCGACTCGCAGTCGCTCGACAACATGCTGGAAGTGCTGCTGGCCGGCGGCATGGACCTGTTCCAGGCGATGCGCGCGCTGATCCCGCCGGCCTGGCAGAACGTCGAGAACTTGGACGCCGACCTGCGCGCGTTCTACGAATACAACTCGCTGCAGATGGAGCCCTGGGACGGCCCGGCCGGCATCGTGCTGACCGACGGCCGCTACGCCGCCTGCGCCACCGACCGCAACGGCCTGCGCCCGACCCGCTACGTCATTACCCGCAACCGCGTGCTGACCATCGCCTCCGAGATCGGCGTGTACGACTACCCGCCGGAGAGCGTGCTGGAGAAGGGCCGCCTGCGTCCGGGCCAGATCCTGGCCGTGGACACCGAGAACGGCAGCCTGCTGCGCCCCGCCGACATCGACCGCATGCTGGCCGGCCGCCGCCCGTACAAGCAGTGGCTCAAGCAGGGCATCAAGCGCCTGGAAGCCGTGCTGCTGGACGACGCCGGCAAGCTCGAGAAGCTGCCGGGCGAGCAGGTGCGCGTCTACGAGAAGCTGTTCGGCCTCTCCTATGAAGAGCGCGACCAGGTGCTGCGCGTGCTGGCCGAGAGCGGCCAGGAGACCGTGGGCTCCATGGGCGACGACACCCCCTTCGCGGTGCTGTCGCAGAAGGAACGCTCGCTGTACGACTACTTCCGCCAGCAGTTCGCGCAGGTGACCAACCCGCCGATCGACCCGCTGCGCGAGCAGATCGTGATGTCGCTGGAGTGCTCGCTGGGCGGCGAGCTCGGCATGTTCGACGAGACCCCGGAGCGCGCCGCGCGCCTGCTGGTGGACTCGCCGGTGCTGTCCGAGACCAAGTTCCGCAAGCTGATGTCGCTCAACGACCAGGGCTATCCGCACGTCGTCATCGACCTGAACTACGACCCGGCCATCGGCCTCGAGGACGCGGTGCGCCAGGTCTGCGACCAGGCCGTGGCCGCGGTGAAGGACGGCAAGGTCATCCTGGTGCTGTCCGATCGCGCCATCGTCAAGGGCAAGCTGCCGGTGCACGCGCTGCTGGCCGTGGGCGCGGTGCATCACCGCCTGACCCTGGAAGGCTCGCGCCTGGACTGCAACATCGTGGTGGAGACCGCCACCGCGCGCGACTCGCACCAGTTCGCCTGCCTGCTCGGCTACGGCGCCTCGGTGATCTACCCCTACCTCGCCTACGCCAGCCTCTACGACATGGCCGAGCGCGGCGAGATCAAGGGCAAGGAGTTGCCGTACCTGGCGCAGGCCTACCGCAAGGGCATCAACAAGGGCCTGTACAAGATCATCTCGAAGATGGGCATCAGCACCATCGCCAGCTACCGCGGCGCGCAGCTGTTCGAGACCGTGGGCCTGCACGACGAGGTGGTGGAGCTCTGCTTCGAGGGCACCGTCAACCGCATCCAGGGCGCGCGCTTCGCCGACCTGCAGGCCGAGCAGGCCGCGCTGGCCGCCGTGGCCTGGAACCCGCGCAAGCAGCTCGACCAGGGCGGCCTGCTCAAGTACGTGCACAACGGCGAGTACCACGCCTACAACCCGGACATCATCAACACCCTGCACGCCGCCGTGCAGTCGGGCGACTACGGCAAGTACAAGGAATTCGCGGAGCTGGTGAACCACCGCCCCGTGGCGATGTTCCGCGACCTGCTGAAGTTCCGCGGCGACATCAAGCCGATCAGCATCGACGAGGTCGAGTCCGCCGAGGCCATCCTCAAGCGCTTCGACTCCGCCGGCATGTCGCTGGGCGCGCTGTCGCCGGAGGCCCACGAGGCCCTGGCCACCGCGATGAACCGCCTGGGCGGCCGCTCCAACTCCGGTGAAGGCGGCGAAGACCCGCGGCGCTACGGCACCGAGAAGAACTCCAAGATCAAGCAGGTGGCTTCCGGCCGCTTCGGCGTGACCCCGGCGTATCTCTCCAGCGCCGAGGTGCTGCAGATCAAGGTCGCGCAGGGCGCCAAGCCGGGCGAAGGCGGCCAGCTGCCCGGCGACAAGGTCAACGAGCAGATCGCCGGCCTGCGCTACGCCAAGCCCGGCGTCGCGCTGATCTCGCCGCCGCCGCACCACGACATCTACTCCATCGAAGACCTCGCGCAGCTGATCTTCGACCTCAAGCAGGTCAACCCGGCGGCGCTGGTGTCGGTGAAGCTGGTGTCCGGCCCGGGCGTGGGCACCATCGCGGCCGGCGTGGCCAAGGCCTATGCCGACCTCATCACCATCTCCGGCTACGACGGCGGCACCGGCGCCTCGCCGATCACCTCGGTGAAGTACGCGGGCACCCCCTGGGAGCTCGGCCTGTCCGAGACCCACCAGACCCTGCGCATGAACGGCCTGCGCGAGAAGGTCCGCGTGCAGACCGACGGCGGCCTCAAGACCGGCCTCGACGTGGTCAAGGCCGCCGTGCTCGGCGCCGAGAGCTTCGGCTTCGGCACCGCGCCGATGGTGGCGCTGGGCTGCAAGTACCTGCGCATCTGCCACCTGAACAACTGCGCCACCGGCGTGGCCACCCAGGACAAGGTGCTGCGCCTGTCGCATTTCATCGGCCTGCCGGAAATGGTGATGAACTATTTCCGCTTCGTGGCCGAGGAAACCCGCGAGTGGCTGGCCGCCATCGGCGTGCGCTCGCTGGCCGAGCTGATCGGCCGCACCGACCTGATGGAGATCTCCGCAGGCGAGAGCGACAAGCAGAACAACCTCGACCTGTCGCCGATCCTCTCCGCCTCCGGCATGGCGCACGAGTCGGGCCACAGCTGCATCTCCGCCAACCCGCCGCACGACAAGGGCGAGCTGGCCGAGCACATGGTGGCCGACGCGCTCTCGGCCATCGAGAACAAGAGCGGCGGCGTGTTCGAATACAGCGTGCAGAACGTGCACCGCTCGATCGGCGCGCGCCTCTCCGGCGAGATCGCCAAGCGCCACGGCAACCTCGGCATGTCCGACGCGCCCATCACCATCCGCCTGACCGGCACCGCCGGCCAGTCCTTCGGCGTGTGGAACGCCGGCGGCCTGCACCTGGAGCTGGAAGGCGACGCCAACGACTACGTCGGCAAGGGCATGGCCGGCGGCCGCATCGTGATCAAGCCGCCCAAGGGCAGCCGCTTCAAGAGCAACGAGACCGCCATCATCGGCAACACCTGCCTCTACGGCGCCACCGGCGGCGCGCTGTTCGCCGCGGGCACCGCGGGCGAGCGCTTCGGCGTGCGCAACTCCGGCGCGCTGACCGTGGTGGAAGGCTGCGGCGACCATGGCTGCGAATACATGACCGGCGGCGCCGCGGTGATCCTCGGCGAGTGCGGCGTGAACTTCGGCGCCGGCATGACCGGCGGCTTCGCCTACGTGCTGGACGAGTCGCGCAGCTTCGTGGACCGCTACAACCACGAGCTGATCGACACCACCCGCATCGTGGCCGAGCACATGGAAGCGCACCAGCACTACCTGCGCTCGCTGATCCAGGAACACGTCAACGCCACCGGCTCCGCCTGGGGCCAGCAGATCCTCGACGACTGGCGCGATTTCGTCGGCAAGTTCTGGCTGGTGAAGCCCAAGGCGGCCGACATCGGCTCGCTACTCGTTGCAATCAAGGCCGCGGCTTAACAAGCCCCGCGACCCAGGGATATCAAGATGGCAAAGAAGAACGTCATGCAGTTCATCGAGATCGGGCGCCAGGACCCGAAGAAGGTGCCTGCGGAAGTGCGCCTGCACGACTGGCGCGAGATCTACGGTCAGTTCCCGCAGGAGCAGGCCGGCACGCAGGCCGGGCGCTGCCTGGAATGCGGCAACCCCTACTGCGAGTGGAAGTGCCCGGTCCACAACTTCATCCCCAACTGGCTGAAGCTGGTGAACGAGGGCAACCTCTTCGCCGCCGCGGAACTCTCGCACAAGACCAACTCGCTGCCGGAAGTCTGCGGCCGCGTCTGCCCGCAGGACCGCCTCTGCGAAGGCGCCTGCACGCTCAACGACGGCTTCGGCGCCGTGACCATCGGCAACATCGAGAAGTACATCTCCGATGAAGCCTTCAAGCAGGGCTGGCGTCCGGACATGTCCGGCGTGGTGCCCACCGGCAAGCGCGTCGCCATCGTCGGCGCCGGCCCCGCGGGCCTGGGCGCCGCCGACATCCTGGCTCGCAACGGCGTGAAGGCCGTGGTGTACGATAAGTACAACGAGATCGGCGGCCTGCTGACCTTCGGCATTCCTCCGTTCAAGCTGGAAAAGGAAGTGATGCTGCGCCGCCGCGAAGTGTTCGAGGGCATGGGCATCGAGTTCCGCCTCAACACCGAGATCGGCAAGGACGTGTCGTTCCAGGCGCTGCTCGACGAATACGACGCCGTGTTCCTCGGCATGGGCACCTACACCTACATGAAGGGCGAGTTCCCCGGCGAGAACCTGCCGGGCGTCCATGAGGCCCTGCCCTTCCTGGTGAGCAACATCAACCGCGTGATGAGCTGGGAGAAGAACCCGGCCGACTTCGTCGACATGGCCGGCCAGAAGGTGGTCGTGCTCGGCGGCGGCGACACCGCGATGGACTGCGTGCGCACCTCCGCGCGCCAGCAGGCCAGCAGCGTCACCTGCGTCTACCGCCGCGACGAGGCCAACATGCCCGGCTCCAAGCGCGAAGTCAGCAACGCCAAGGAAGAAGGCGTGAAGTTCGTCTTCAACCGCTCGCCGGTCGAGATCGTGGGCAAGGACAAGGTGGAAGGCGTGAAGGTGGTCGAGACCCGTCTCGGCGCCCCCGACGCGCGCGGCCGCCGCAAGCCGGAAGTGGTGCCCGGCTCCGAGCAGATCATCCCCGCCGACCGCGTGGTGATCGCCTTCGGCTTCCGCCCGAGCCCGGCCGACTGGTTCAGCCAGCACGACATCAAGCTGCAGGCCGACGGCCGCGTAGACACCAGCGAGAAGAAGCGCTTCCAGACCGCCAACCCGAAAGTCTTCGCGGGCGGCGACATGGTGCGTGGTTCCGACCTCGTCGTCACCGCCGTCTACGAAGGCCGCCAGGCTGCCGAGGGCATTCTCGACTACCTGGGCGTCTGATCCCGCAGCGACAAAGTGGCTGCAAGCCAATCCGGGGTCAGCGCAAGCGGCCCCGGATTTTTTTATGGCCGAAACGAATTCACTCCCCTCTCCCAAGGAGAGAGGAAGCACCAAGGACGGAGCACACCTCGAACAGATTGAAGCAAGGCGCATCGAACAAACCGCTCATCCCGAGTAGCCTCGTGAGCGAAGCGAGCGTGCGTATCGAGGGACGCTACTGAGCGAGCAAGCAGAAACATGAATACCGAAACGACAACAGACTCCCCCGAACACCTGCGCCGCGGCTACCTCTTCGCCGCGCTCACCGTCGCCATCTGGACCGGCTTCGTGCTGGTCTCGCGCATGGCCGGCAAGGGCACGCTCACCGCCTTCGACGTCACCGCCCTGCGCTTCGGCGTGGCCGCCGTGCTGCTGTCGCCGCTGCTGCTGATGAAGGGCCTGGGCTCGCTGAAGAACATCCGCCGCCTGCTGGCCTGCACCCTCACCGGTGGCCTGGGCTACGCCCTGCTCTGCTACAGCGGCTTCTACTTCGCCCCCGCCGCGCACGGCTCCATCCTGCTCAGCGGTGCCATGCCCTTCCTTACCGCGATCCTCGCCTGGATGTTCCTGGGCGAACGCCCCACCGCGCAGAAGCAGATCTCCCTCTTGGTGATCGGCGCCGGCGTCGCCTGCATGGCGGTGCAAACCTTCAGCCACGGCTTTGAAGGCAAGAGCTGGATCGGAGACCTGCTCTTCATCAGCGCCAGCACCGCCTGGTGTGTGTTTACGATCCTGGTGCGCCGCTGGCAGATCAAGCCCTGGGACGCCGCAGCCGGCGTGTCCGTGACCTCCGCGCTGATCTTCCTGCCGATCTACGTCCTCTTCCTGCCCAAGCACATCGACGTCGCGCCCTGGCGCGAGATCCTGCTGCAGGCGGGCTACCAGGGCGTGCTGGTGGTGATTATCGCGATGGTGCTCTACACGCGGGCGGTCGCGGAGTTGGGGCCGACGCGGCTGGCGGCGGTGATGGCGACGGTGCCGGCGATTTCGGCATTGCTGGCTTGGCCGGTGCTGGGAGAGGCGCTGACCCCGTTGCTGGGGGTTGGGATTGCATTGGTGACGCTGGGAGCGTTGATTGGGGCCGCGACGCGGGTGTTGGCGTGGGCGAGACCGCGACCGTAGGTATAGAAGAAGCCTAAGTTGAGGCTAACTCACGTCGGAGCAACGACAGCGCCTGATCCTGGGCGGGCATGAAACGCTGATGTGCGCCAGCGAGCGGGTGACGCCCTTCTAAGGTAATTCAGCAGACGATGAGTTGGTGCTTCCAGAATGGCACCTGGACCTGTTCTTCAAGGAGGCGAGGCTATAGAGCATCGACAAGAGAGGCTGACGTGGGCGCTGAAAGCCGCACTAGCTGAGAGATAAACCGGCTCCTTCTCCTAGATCGTTTCATACTGCTTTGCACTTGCAGCAGCGACTAAAGAAGAAAGCAGACGGTCTTGTAAGGCGGTTAGCCGTATCGCTCTATCGAGGAGATCTTGCTTCGAGATGTAAAAGCCTTGCCCATGAGCAATTCGGTGCCTATCGCGAGCGAGGTGTTCATCAATAAAGACCCTTGTTGCTTCCCAAGTCGCTCTATCCATTCCTAGATCAAAAGAAACTCCGATAGAGTTCATTAGTCTCTGATAAGTCTCTGATCCGGCATCACCTCCAGTGTCTACTCTCCACGAACCTTGATTGCAGATAACCGACGTTCCTTGTAGAAGCCTTCTGGCCAGTTTTAGGTGGTTTAGCTCGCTGCCCGGATAGGTTGCTTTTGCAGCCTCAACGACATCTGAGAAGTAGGCGATGGCAACGAAATTTGGAGTGAGCTTCTCTATTTTTAGGTTCTGCGAAAAAACGAAGTCAATATAATGTTGGACGGATTCCTTCAGGAAGCCCTCCCAATGTGAGTACAACAAGACTAGGCCACCACGAACCGCAGGGCACTTGTCGGCCTTTGATCGGCGTACCGACGCTCGAATACCGCCAACCTCTCGCTTTCTCCAAGCAAGGGCGCGCTGAAGATCATCTTGAAAATCTCCAATCGTACGCACGACAAGGTCCGATACGGCTTACTTTGATGGCCTCTTTGTCGCACGAGAAATTCTTGCTAACTCCTGCGTAACTAAGCGATCCGCCGCTGGCGCTACGCGGACCATTCGCTCCCGCGCACGCAAGCCCGAAAAGCTCTTTTTGTACTCTGGTTCATCCCAAAGTTTCTGTATGAGCCGTGCAAGATCGAACTGATCCTTCACGGGTTCGATCTTCGGCCACATTCTTCCAAGCGAGAGAGCTAGGCCTTCGAAGGCAGCTAACGAAAAAGCGCCCCGGAACGACTTCTTAGCTGAACTCCATTGCCGAAAGGCATTCTCTCCAATGGTGTCATCGAGATACTTAAAAACACCAGTGAAGACCTTGCCCTCTTTCTTCACGTTGAACGACGCATCCGTAGCGATTTCCTCCATCCTCTCGCGAAGAAACTCATGGACGTCGCCGATTGCAGACGGTTTTACGCCACGGAGAGTTATGAATCTAAGCACAAGATCCATGTCGTACTTTTCTTGAAGCTGAGCTTCACTTAACAACGTGCAATTTCTGAAGTGCTCGTTCTGCGCCAGATCTTTAAGCCAACGAAAGAGAGGGGGATTTAGACTTACTAAAATACAGTTGCGCAGCTCCTGAGGAGATAGTGGCTGTCCGTAGGTATTCAATCTTTCAAAGAGGTCAAACTTACCTTTTCCCGTTCCCTCTGATTCTCGGGATAGAATTTTTACGTCCAAACGTGTGCGCTTAAACTCAAGACGAAGTGCTTGATCTAACTTTTCAAAAACAACGCCCTCCAACTTTGGCAGGTACTTTGTCTTGGTTAGAACTAGAGCAGGCTTGCGGACCAACTCTTCAGAGTCATTGATGGGTCCATCAAGCTCACCCATGAACTCGAAGATTGTGGAAAGGCGCTGTACACCGTCAATGACTTCCCAAATGCCGTGATCGTTAGTTGCGACATAGATAGAAGGCAAGGGTATGCCGAGCAGCAAAGACTCGATAAGTCGAGACTTTTGTTGAGGCTCCCAACGGAAGACCCGTTGGAACTCAGGGTGAATATCGAGTTCCTTGTCCTTATAGAGATTGAGTAGCTCGCCCACAGACATGGACAGATTGTCCGAAGATATCTCTCGGCGTTTTGCGTCAATTTCACTTTTTAGCGACATGACTAGCTCTTGAGCATAAGTTCCTATACATGCTAGATGAATAAGCGCTTTCAGGTAAGGGGATGTTGACCCAAGCGCCTAAACACCTGCAGGTGAAGCAGACGCATGTTCCTTGAGCATTGAGTGGACATACAAGGAAAAGCGCTAGAACAGGACGACACATAAAGGGGACCACGTGCCATGAAAGGGACCGCACCGTGAAGAGGCGTGGTGCGAAAAGGGGTCGGAGTCTGAGCTTTCCCCTCATATTCGCCACTGAAGGCGCTTTGCTTTCAGCGAGTTAGAGAGTAGCTTCACGGCAAAACGGCCTCTGTCAGTGCGTGCATGGCAGGGCTTGTATCTCTGGTGGTGAGCGCCAACTCGCCACCGGAGATTCCTGCCATGCTCGCGACCGCAGTATTGCAGAAGCTGTTACGTCGTTCGATTCCTAGCCTTCACCTGAAGCGCCTTGCCACGCTGGTGGCGGTGGTCGGGGCTGCGCTGCAGGGCGGCAGGCTGACTCTGTCAGCCCTGGGGCGCGGCCTGGATGCCAAATGTGCCGTGCGCCATCGCATCAAGCGGGTTGATCGGCTGCTGGGCAACACCCACCTGCATCAGGATCGCCTGCTGTTCTATCGCTGCCTGTGCCAGTTGCTGCTCGCGCGCCGACCCGAGCCGGTCCTGATCGTGGATGGAAAACGGGGTCGGAGTAAATATCTAGGAGCTCCGCCTCACACCCCCGCCAGCACCAACTCCACCATCGCCTGAAACCTCGGCGCCCCCGTCACCTCATCACGCCGCGCCTCGAAGTTGCCGTCCAGTCGCATGCAGATGTAGCCGTGCGTCATCGACCATAGCGCCACCGCGACGGTGTACGCATCCAGCCTGCTCTTGCCGGTAAGCGCCTGCACCTCCGCGACCAGCTTGTCGTAGAGCCCGTCCATCGTGGACTGCAGGCTGTCGTTCCTTTCCAGCAGGTCCCATCGCCACATCAGGCGATAGCGCTGCGGGTACTTCAGGGCGAACGCCAGCATCTCCTCGGCAAATACGCGGATGCGCTCGCGGCGCGGGGCGCGGCTGCTGCGCAGGCGCTGGGCGACGGCGGCGTCCACCTGCGCGAAGGCGGAGACGGCCAGGGCGCTGAGCAGGGCGGCGCGGTTGGCGAAATGGTTGGCCGGCGCGGTGTGGGAGACGCCGGCCTCGCGGGCCACGGCGCGGATGGTCACGGCCTCCGCGCCCCCGGCATCCAGGAGCTTGGTGGCTTCGGCGAGCAGGGCCTCGCGCAGGGCGCCATGGTGGTAGCGGTCGGGCTTCTTGCTTCTCATGGGGAAATATTGACACTGCCCATATTGCTTGTATATTGACAGTGTCTATATTGAGCGAGGTGTCCCATGAATGCATCCCGGTGGGTGATCACGGCGACGGCGCTGGTGCTGGGAATCGTGGTGCCGGTGCTGGAGCTGAATGCCACGCATCTGTTCAATCCGCTGTGGCCGGGGCATGCGCGGCTGCACGAGGCCTGGCAGCTCGTCTCCAACGCGGCGCTGTCCGGCGTCTGCCTGTGGCTGGCCTGGAAGCAGGGCGAGGTCCGGCTGGCGGCGCTGCTGCAGCTTTGCCTGGTCGGCGGCTTTGCGCTGGCTCACATCTTCAGCGCCGGCTACGGCGGTACGATGCGCCATACCGACGGTACGGAGCTGGCCGTCCACGGCGTGAACGTTGCGGTGATGCTGATGTTCCTGCTCGCCGCGGCACTGCTGCCGGTGGCACTGGGGCGCGGCCGCGCGACCGGCTGAGGCGGAACGGAATCAGGAAGGAGCTTGGAGCATGCACGCGGTCCGATTCATCGCGGCGCTGTGTGCGCTGGGTCTTTCGACGGCGGCGCAGTCCGCGGGCGTGTTCTTCCACATGCAGGGGGAGCCGGGCCAGCGCCAGGCCTTCTTCGCCGACACGCTGGTGATGGACCGCACGCCGATCTCGGAGATTTTCGGGCCGACGACCGTCAACCAGCTCGACGTGGCGGTGATCTACGAGAGCCCGCAGAAGCCGGAGTGGGCGGAGATGCGCCTGCAGTTCCGTTGCGTGGCGAAGGTCTCGCTCGACGGCAAGAAGCCGCCGAAGCCGCCGGGCTGGAACGAGCCGGTGCAGATGCGGCTGGGCGAGGGCGGCTACAGCGTCCGCCGTATCGACCTGCAGCGCGAGCCCACGCCGGCGGGCAACTGGCAGACCGTCAGCAGCCCGGTGCTGCTCAAGGCTCACAAGCTGGCCTGCAACCGTGACGAAGTGGATCAGGCACTACGCGACGCGGTGAAGGGCGAGCGCATCGACCAGGAGCGCTTCAAGGCGCCGCTGCGCAAGGTCGGCCTCACCGAGGAGATGACGCTGCTGGCCACGATCCTGCCGACGCTGATGCTCGATGTCGTCTGGGGCCAGCTCTGGAAGGGCTCGGAGCGCCCGGACCCGTCCGGCCTCTGGTCCACGCAGGCCACGCCGGAGAAGCGCGCGGAGGCCGAGCGCACGATGGCGGAGATCAACCGGCAGTTCCAGACTGTGGCCGGGCAGTTGCGCGCGGACTATGAAACCCGGATCAAGGAGCAGGATGCGGCGATGGCCTTCGACCAGCGGGCGACCAGGCTGCGCGGGGGCCGCGAGCTGAGCCGCTCGGAGTACACGCTGATCCAGGTCTGGCAAGCCAAGACCGAGCAGGAGGTGGTGGCGAAGATGGGCCGGCCCTCCGTGAGCGACTTCGGCCGCCTGCGCTTCCTGGGCTATGGCCAGGGCTACGACAACCGCGTGATGGTGGGCAACAATGCCGGCGCGGCCTGGGTGGAAGGCGTCTACGCGAACTGCGACCTGCAGTTCGTGCTGATGTCGGATGCGGACGGCACCTACCGCGTGGCGGACGTGCGCGTGGAGAGTGACAGCAACGACCTGGGTGCCCGCCGCATGGCCTGCGACGGCCTGCTGCAGGCGCCGGGCAACTGATGCGCGCCGGTATCCGGGGACAATGAAGGAACGAGCATGACGAGCAAGCCGGCCCGCATCGCGGCCACCATCACCCTGCTGGCGGCGGCGCTCGCCGCCCGCGCCGAATACAACCCGATGGACGACCTGCTGAGCGAGGCGGCGAGCACTGCCGCCAAGATCTCCGAGGCACCGCCGGAGGAGCTGGAGAAGCTGAAGCAGGACCCGCGCTACCAGCGCTACCTGAACGGCGGCTGGGAGGTGTTCCAGAACGCCAAGGGCGCGCCCCGGGGCGAGTACTGCTCGGCGCTCTACTGGCAGCAGGACAGCTTCCTGGCGATCTCCGGCCCCGGCGGTGAATACCGCGGCGCCATGCTGACCTTCTGGGGGCCTGACATTCCGCAGCCGCTGCACAACCGCAAGCTGCGCGTGACGCTGAAGCAGACCGGCGATACCGGGCAGACGGTGCAGGCCTTCAACTACCGCAAGTCTTCCGAACCCTATGGCGCCATCGCCTTCGCGGTGCCCAGCATCGAGGCCGCGCTGGAGGGCATGAACGGCGCACAGGGCTTCGAGATACTGGTCGAGGGGCGCCGGGTGCTGAAGCTGGAGTGGCAGGACGGCGCGCAGGCCAAGCAGCAGATGCTGGACTGCCTGAGGCGCTGAAGCCGGACCGCTCTCAGGTTCGCGCCGTCACCCACGCAAACGTTTCCTTCCACAGCGTCGCGGGCACGTCCTGTTCCAGCGTGCCGACCAACTCGGCCAGCGTGGTCTCGCGCAGCGAGGCGCGCCAGGCCTGGTCGGCCTTCCACATCACGCGCGCCACGGCGCAGCTCTTGCCGTCGCGCGTGCCGGACTTGCGGCAGGGGTTGTTCTTGCGGATCTCGGTGCAGACGAAGGTGGACTGGTTGCCCTCGATGGCCTCGACGATTTCCAGGAAGTTGATCTCCGCCGGCGCCCGGGCCAGGCGGTAGCCGCCCTTGGGGCCGAGCGTGCCGGTGACGAGGCCGGCTTGCGACAGGCCCTGCAGGGCCTTGGACAGGTATTCCTTGGGCAGGCCGTGCAGCTCCGCGAGGTCCTTGGTCGGCAGGTACTTGCCCGCGGGCAGGCCCGCCAGGATGGCGCAGCAGTGCAGGGCCCATTCCACCTGGCTCTTGAGGACCATCTTTTATCCTTGAACGGAAACTTGTTTCCTAACAGGATACTGCGGAGCTTGATCGGTTGGCGGTGAAAAGTCCGTTCATGCTTCGTCAGGCTCAGCACGAACGGACTTTGGGAGGTCTCAGCTACCGTTCGGGATTCACGCCGCCTTCGCGGCCTTGCCCAGCCAGGCCTCGAAGCGCGTGGGGCCCAGGATGGGATCGGCGCCCGGGGTCAGGGACGCGTCGGTCAGCGGCGTGCCGAAATAACCCTCGGCCGGGCCGCTGACCACGGCGCGGGTGTCGCCGGTGGCCTGCATGAAGCGGCGCACGAACTGGTCCAGCGGCGCCTTCTCAGGGCCTGCCACTTCCAGCGTGGCGTTGCGCGGCGTCTCCACGGCGAGCCTGGCCAGCGCGGCGGAGACGTCGGCCGCGGCGACGGGCTGCAGCGCGGCGGAGCTGAGGTGCACGGTGTCGCCCACGGTGCCGGTGTAGGCGATGGCGCCGAGGAATTCGTAGAACTGCGTGGCGCGCAGCAGGGTGTAGGGAAGGCCGCCACCCTGGATCAGTTCTTCCTGCGCCATCTTGGCGCGGAAGTAGCCGCTGGCCAGCATGCGCTCGGTGCCCACCACCGACAGGGCGACGTAGTGCTTCACGCCGGCCATCTTCGCGGCGGCCAGCAGGTTGCGGGTGGAATCACGGAAGAAGGCCAGCACCGCCTGGTCCTCGAAGGACGGCGAGTTGCTGACGTCCACCACCACCTGCGCTCCTTGCAGGGCCGGCGCCAGGCCTTCGCCGGTCACGGCGTTGACGCCGTTGCGCGGCGAGGCGGCGATGGCTTCATGCCCCGCCTCGCGGAGCTGGCGGGCGAGTTCGGAGCCGATCAGGCCGGTGCCGCCGATGATGACGATCTTCATGATGTTCTCTCCAGCAAGAGCCCCGCGCTGCCGGGCCGTGATCCGAGGGGGCGAGGCTTCAGCCTGGCCGATAATCAAGGACAATCTTTATCCTTAAGGATAGATAATATCCTTAATTAAGCCCGAGTCAAGCCCTGCCCGTTGGACGGCCGCGGGCCGGGGTTCTAGGCTTGGAGCCGCCGGCCGGCAATCCGGCCCCTCGTCCTCTCCAGGAATCCCTCATGTTGGCAAAGCTCTTTGGGCTCGGTCGTCCGGCATCCGATCCACGGGCCCTGCTGGTTGAAGCCCTGTCCGACATCGCGGGCGAGCCGCTGGCGCAAAAGGCCGGCGAGTACTTCGATTTCCCGGAGCGGTTCGAGCAAGCCTGCGAGGCTGCAGGCACGGAGGCCCTGTGGGTCCTGGAGGGAAAGAAGCCCACACCGGGCGCAAAGGCCCAGGGCATCTTCCAGCAGATGCTGGAGGACAGCGGCCATGCGGGTTTCATCGATTGGGCCGACGATGCCGAAAGCATCCTGGACGCGATACAGCCATTGCTGCGGAACGCGGGGGCCGAGATGTTCAGCCCGGAGGAACGAAGCAGGTTGTTGTCGCTGGCGGCCGATGCCCGGCGAGGGAAGGCATTCGGGAAACTGGATGAGCCGCTCAGGCAGGCGGTGCGGGCGAGGGGCCTGGTGCTGAGCTACCTCGACCGGGACGCGGATGCCTACTATCCGGTCGTCGTCAGCTTGGGGACCTATGAGAAATGGAGCAAGCTCTGCTTCGACTCGAAGCGGACCATTCTCCAGGGCCCGCCGCCGTGATCGTCGTCGCCGCGCCGGGTTGCGGATGAGGCTTATTTCTTCATCAGGTTGAAGGGGCGGCTATGCCACACTCCGCGGCCATCCCAGTTTGAAGCCTGCCCGCATGTCCCGCCGCACGCCCCCGAGCGATCCCTTCCGCCGCCGCCTGCTCGCGGGCATGGCCGCCCTCACCGGCACGGCGATGCTGCCGGGTTGCGGCGACTCCTCGCCGCTGCTGCGGGACGGCGGCGAGCGGGTTCCCGGTGCGGTGCCGTCCTCCGTCACCCTGCCGGCTCCGGGGACGGGCGATGCCGCGGCGGTATTCCCATCCTCCGTGGCCAGCGGCGATCCCACGCCGGCCGGCGCGGTGATCTGGACCCGCGTGGCGCCGGAGGCGATGAAGCCCGGGGAAGACCTGCTCTGGCAGATCGCGGAGGACGAGGCCTTCGCCCGGCCGGTGGCGGCGGGACGCATGAGCGCGGCGGCGCTGACGGCGCGCAACGATCATACGATCAAGCTCGACACGCACGGCCTGCTGCAGCCCAACCGCTTCTACTGGTATCGCTTCGCCCATGCCGGCGTGTCCAGCCGGGCCGGACGGCTGCGGACGCTGCCGCGGCCGGACGAGGCCGTGGATCGCCTGCGCCTGCTGGTGACGAGCTGCCAGGACTACACCTTTGCCTTCTTCCATGCCTTCGGCGAGATGGCCGGGGTGGAAGCGGACTATCTCGTGCACCTGGGCGACTTCATCTACGAGAGTGCCATCGCGCCGCTGCGCGTCATCCGCCTGCCCTCGGGCGCGTCCTACGCCAGCACGCGGGAGGACCTGTTCACGATCTACCGCACGCACCGCAGCGATACCCAGCTGCAGGCGCTGCTGGAACGCCACACCCTGCTGGCGACCTTCGACGACCACGAGTTCGCCAACGACCTGTACTTCGACGGCGAGCGCCCGCGCGGACCCGATCACCCGCTGGACGAGGACGCGGCGGCGATGAGCGCCTACGTGCGCGACGCCTTCGACGCCTGGTACCGCTACCTGCCGGTGCGGGTGGGCTACCGGCCGGAGGCGCCGTTCCCCGAGGTGATGCAGGCCTGGCGCTCCTTCCGCTTCGGCAAGCTGGCGGAGCTGGCGATGGTGGAACTGCGCACGCACCGCAGCCCGCATCCCTGCGGCGAAGCCAACCTGGGCGAGCGCCAGCTGGTGCAGGAGTCGCAGTGCGAGGCACGCCATGAAGAGGACCGCACGATGATGGGCGCGGCACAGAAGCGGTGGATGCTGGACACGCTGCGCGGCAGCGGCGCGCAGTGGCGCCTGCTGGGCCTGCCGGTGCCCTTCTCGCCGATCCGCGCGGCGCGGACGCCGCCGATGCTCTACGAAACGGACCACTGGGACGGCTACACCGCCGAGCGCACCGAGCTGCTGCACGAGCTGGCCGGCACGCCGGACCTGGTGGTGCTGGCCGGCGACCTGCATGCCTTCGGCGCCGGCACGCTGCAGGACGGCTATCCGGACGGCCCCGCGGTGGGCGCCGAGTTCATCACCAGCTGCGCGGCGGCGACGCCGATCGCCTCGCCCATCAACCTGCCGGCGACGCTGTTCCTGCAGTCGCCGACGGTGCTGGCCAACAACCCGCACCTGGCGCTGTGGGATGGCAGCCGCAACGGCTGGATCGAGCTGGAGATCACGCCGGCCGGCTGCACGGCGACGATGCGCGCGATGCTGGCGCAACTGCCGCTGGCGAATCCGTCCAGCGAGCTGGCGAGCTTCCGCGTGGAGGCGGGGAAGCCGGGCCTCGCGCAGGACTAGTGCGCATCAAGCGCGAGCGGATAAGCGGATTCGTCATGCCGGCGGAAGCCGGCATCCAGCTGCGACGTGTAGTGGCCAAGGGTTCGGCTGGATACCGGCTTTCGCCGGTATGACGGAGATGTCCGGTGGGCCTTGCGGCATCCACTCCGCCATCCACCCGGCGCTTGCGGACTTTTCCGCGGACCTCACTCCTCGTCCGACTCCGCCGCGCCGCAGTCCGCCGACACCCAGCGGCCTTCCTGCTCCATCTTCATCGCCATCGGGATGGTCTTTCCGCCGGCGATCAGCTTGCCGTCGAAGCTGAGCTTGGCGCGGTACTGCGTGGGGCTGCTGAAGACCATCTCCAGATGACCCTTGCCGTTCTGCGTGGCGCTGACGCAGCTGTAGTCGTAGGACTGCGCGGTGGCGGTGTTCTTCAGCGTGGTCACCGTGCAGCCCTTGTTGATCTGGCCGCGCCACTCCTCGAAGGAGTTGTCGTTGGCCTTGATGCAGTGCCGGTCGGTCTCGGTGTCGCCGTCGCTGGTGGTCTTGGTTTCCCAGAGGCCGGGCTTGGCGGGGCCCGCCAGGGCGGGCAGCGCGGCGGCGCAGAGCAGCAGGAGGGCGGCAGGGCGGATCATGGACACGGCATTCACTCCGTTGAATGGAACTCGGGCCGCGCATCTGAACATGCGGGCAGCCCGGGCCAGGGAGGATTCGGTCACAGAAGAAAGCGGCGTTCAGCGGCGGCGGGGCGCCAGCGTGACGTGGTGCGCCCTTTCCGTCGCCGGCGGCGGCGGCGCTGGCATCGGGCGGAGCCTGAAGCGCCAGGAGAGCCGCAGGATGCCGCGCACGGAACTATCGTGCGGGCATGCGATCATTGAGACGACTCCACACCATTCCGTAATGCCCGATACAAGGGGTCATGGAAGACTCCGGGCAACCGGAACACGGCGCCAGGGAGGCTCCACCCGATGACATCTGTACGAGATTTCGCACGCGGCTCCCTCCTGGCCGCGGCCGCGCTGCTGTCCGCCTGCAGCATGGAAGGCTCGGACGAGTACCGCCACCGCGAGTACGACTGGACGCAACTGGCCCAGGCGCTGGACAGCGCCGTGGGCGAGGGCGAGACGCAGCTGCGCGGCTACAGCTTCGTGCTCAACGTGGACGGGCGCCGCGAGTTCAGCCGCGCCGGCGGCGACATGACGCTGGACACCGCGATTCCCATCGCCTCCGCCGCCAAGGCGCCGGCCGCCGCCGCGCTGCTGACGCTGGAGCGCGAGGGCCGCGTGGACCTGGATGTGCCCGTGAGCCAGTACATCGGCGATGCCGTCACCTGGCCGCCGGCCAAGTCCGCCATCACGCTGCGCATGCTGCTCAACCATACCTCCGGGCTGCCGACGACCTCGCCCTGCCTGGACGAGACGAACATGCTGACGCTGCAGCAATGCGTGGCGGAGATCGCGCAGGCGCCACTGGACTTCCTGCCGGACACGCAGTTCGGCTACAGCGCGGCGGGCTACCAGGTGGCCGGGCTGGTGGCGGAGCAGGTGACGGGGCAGCCCTGGAACACGCTGTTCCGCGAGCGTGTCGCCGCGCCGCTGGGCATGGCGTCCTTCAGCTATGGCGAGATGAGCAATCCGCGCGTGGCCGGCGTCTCCAATGCCGCGGACTACATCCGGTTCAGCCAGGCGATCCTCGGCGGCGGCGCGCCGCTGCTGTCGAAGGCCCAGGGCCAGGCCCTGCGCCGGAGCCAGGTCTCGGGCCTGCCGGTGTACTTCACGCCCGCGCTGCCGGGTGCGCGCCTGGAGGGCTACAGCCTGGGCTGGTGGATTTCCGCGCCGGCCAACCACCCGGGCAGCAACGGACCCGAGACCAGCGACCCGGGCCTGCTGGGCAGCACGCCGTGGATCGACTACGGCAAGAACTACACGGTGGTGCTGCTGATCACCGGCACGCCGGAGAAGGGCCTGGCGATGTGGACGGCGGCCCGCGAGAAGATCCTGGCGGAGCTGAACCGCGAGTGAAGCCCCGGGGCGGGTCGCCAGCAAGCGGGCTCGTGCAGGGGGAACATGGTGGCATCATGCGACCGTCATCCGCTTGCCTTAGCGTGGTCGCAGGTTCCCCATGATCCCGGTCATGATCCGCAAGTTTTCCCTCTCGGCCTTGCTGCTCCTTGCCGCCTGTTCCTCCAGCGAGCCGCTGGATCCGGCGCGGGCGCCGGACGGCACTGCCGCCGCCGCGATGCGGCAGCACGCGCATGCCCATAACGACTACCTGCACGAACGGCCCCTGCTGGATGCGCTGGAGCGAGGCTTCGGCAGCGTGGAGGCGGACGTCTTCCGCACGCTGGCGGGCGAACTGGCGGTGGCCCACAGCCTCGCCGAGATCCGCCCCGGCCGCACGCTGCGGGCGCTGTATCTCGATCCGCTGGAGGACTACGCGGCGACCCACGGCGGCGTCATCCATGACGAGGGCCGCCTGCAGTTGCTGGTGGACCTGAAGACCGCGGGGCCGGCCAGCTGGGCGGAGCTGGAACGGCAGCTCGCAGAGTACGGCGATCTGTTCACGCGCCACGACGGCAGCGGCGTGCATGCCGGCGCGGTGGACGTGGTGGTATCGGGCAACCGCCCGCGCGCGGAAATGGAAGCCGCCGCCACTCGCCGCTCCGGCTACGACGGGCGCCTGACGGACCTGGACGATCCGGCGCCGGCCTCCTTCATGCCCCTGATCAGCGCCAACTGGGCGACGGAGTTCGGCTGGGACGGCAATGGCGACTTTCCGGAAGCGCAGCGCGCCAAGCTGGCCGACGCGGTGCAGCGCACGCATGCCGCCGGTCGCCGGCTGCGCCTCTGGGGCACGCCCGATACGGCCGGCGAGGCGCGCGACCGCCTGTGGTGCACCCTGCTCGCCAGCGGCGTGGACTGGATCAACACCGACGACCTGGATGGCTTGCGCGATTTCTTCGGGCGCGCCCCCTGCCGCCCGGGATGAACCCGGCGGCGGCGCACGGGTTGCGCGCGGGCACCCCCGCCGGAATACTGGGTTCGCGGCATTGAAAGGAGAATCGGGATGGCGATCACGAACCCGCAGTCCGGCACCCGGATCGACGAAGTCGCCGACGGGATCTACCGCATCAGCACGCCCGCGAACATTCCGGGGGGCGGCTTCTCCTTCAACCAGTACCTGATCGACGACGACGAGCCGCTGCTGTTCCACACCGGGCCGCGGCAGATGTTCCCGCTGGTGAGCGAGGCGGTGGCCAGCGTTCTTCCGCTGCAGCGGCTGCGCCACATCTCGTTCTCGCACGTGGAGGCCGACGAGTGCGGCTCGCTCAACCAGTGGCTGGCGGTGGCGCCGCAGTCCGCGCCGCTCTGCGGCCGCATCGCGGCGATGGTGTCCATCGGCGATCTCGCGGACCGGCCGCCGCTGGCGCTGGCCGACGGTGAACTGCTGTCGCTGGGGCGGCACTCGGTCCGCTGGTTCGACACGCCGCACCTGCCGCACGGCTGGGAGTGCGGCCTGCTGATGGAGGAGCGGACCCGCACGCTGCTCTGCGGCGACCTGTTCACGCAGGGCGGCGCGGAGCATCCGCCGCTGGTCGAAACCGACATCCTCGGGCCCAGCGAAGCCTTCCGCCAGCCGCTGGACTACTACGCCCACGCTCCGGACACGCGCCGGATGCTGGAGCGGCTGGCCTCCACCAACCCGCAGACCCTGGCCTGCATGCACGGCAGTGCCTGGCGCGGCGACGGCGCCGCGCTGCTGCGGGCGCTGGCGGATTCGGTCTCTCCCTGAACGCCCATGGCGCAAGGCCATGGCTGGAACGGGACCAGCCTGCGAGACCAGCAGCGGAAAATCCCGTTGAAGTTTCCGGGAACTCGGGGCCGCAGCGGGCGTCCAAATCAGGCGAGGAGGAAGAAAGCAGAGAATTGAAAAGACGATTGGGAACAATCGCCCCTGTCAAATCAAAGCATTCAGCCACTTCGCCGGCTGGGAATGACTTAATACATGACGCCATACGGTGCCGTCATTTCCAGCCTCTCATTCCTCGACTCCCAGGCGGTCACAAGTCGCCTGGGAGCGGTGTGGTGACCGATGCGTCCCGGCCATGCGCGCAATGAGCCGGGACAACCGGGGTGGCAGAGCCACGCCGGAGCAGGCGCCGGGGCGGGAGAAATCCCGCCCCGGCGAAGCGGAAAGGAAGGGCGGCCCCAGGGCCGCCCTTTCGTTTTGCAGAATCCTGTTCCTAGTGCGCCTGCGGCGTCTGGCTGCGCGGGCCGCCTTGGCGCGAAATGCCCGCCAGTGCGCGGTTCACGGGCCGGGTGCCGACACCGCCGCAAGCCAGATCGGCCAAGGCGACGATTCCCACCAGCCGCTTGCTCCGGTCCAGGACCGGCAGGCGCCGCACCTGGATTTCACCCATGTTGTCGGCGACATGCGTGGCGAACTCGTCCTCGAAGCAGTACTTCACGTCCCGGGTCATGACCTGGCGGATCGGCGTTTCGCAATCCAGGCCCTGCGCCACGGCGCGCACTGCAATGTCGCGATCGGTGATCATGCCGACGAGGCGGTCCTCCTCGCCGACGGGCAGGGCACCGAGATCCAGGGTCGACATCACCTGGGCGGCCTCGCGGATGCTGCGGTCGGGAGAAATGGTGCGGACGTCCCGCGTCATGTATTCGCTGATCTTCATCTGGATGTCTCCTGGAGCTGAGAGGGCATGCAGCGCCCTGCCGGCGGCTGCTTCCTGCCGTGCACGGCGTCCCGGGGACGTGCGGGCAAGCACCGTGCCCGGTCCCGCAGCGGGCTCAGGCGGCGCCGATCTCGCAGCGGCCGTGCTCGCAGCCCGCGGCACCGGCCGGAGGATCGGAGAGCCGCCGCCGCGCCGCATCCGCCGCGGCTTCCGCCACCAGCGTGGCGATCTCGGCGCCCAGCACCAGGTCATCCACCTGGCCGAAGTGCTGCTCCCGCAGGCGGCCCTGGGCGTCGATCAGGATCAGCGTGGGGGTGCCGCGCATGCGGTAGGCCTGCATGGTCTGCGGGATCGGCGAGTCCTTGCCTGGGCGATCCACGCCGACCGGGAAGCCGATGCGGTATTCGTGCAGGAAGGCCTGCAGCGACACCGGCGTCATCGCCGCGTGGTGCTCGAAGACCGTATGCAGGCCGACGACCGCGACCTGGTCGCGCGGGAAAGCCTGGTGCACGCGCTGCGCCTGCGGCAGGCCGTGGGCGACGCAGCCCGGGCAGAGCATCTGGAAGGCCTCGACCACCACCACCTTGCCGCGCAGCGCGGCAAGGCTCAGCGGGACGGGCGTGTTGAACCAGGCGTCCACCTGCCATTCCGGCGCCGCTTGCGGGAGATTGTGCTGACTCATGCGAAGCTCCGGTGGGGGAGGCCGGCCGCGATGCGGCCGGCCCCGGGTTCAACGATTGACCTGGCCCGGCAGGCTCAGGTTGCCCGACGCCAGCTTGAAGACGTCGGCCACGCAGAGCAGCGGGGCGTGGACGCTGGCGTTGACCCGCAGGCCGGCGGTGACGCCGTCGAACTTCGCTTGGCCGATCACGCCCTCGCTGTCGAAGGGCACGCGCACTTCCACGGTGCCGCCGGCAAAGGTCGGGTCCCAGCCCGGGCTGTCGATCAGGATCGGCAGGCCCGGCCAGGTCTTGGGCAGCCGCGGCTTCTGGCCCTCCGGGATGTCCACCACCGCCAGCGCGTCCTTGCCGCAGGCCGGGGTGGGCTTCAGCACCACCCAGTGGCTGTGCCAGAGGTTGCCGTCGTTATCCAGCCGGCCGTCGCCGTTCTCGTCGTAGAGCGGAGTGTCGTCGAAGTCGGGGTGCGCGGTGACCGCCAGGGCCAGGATGCCGGTGCCCTTGTCGAAGCCGACTTCGAACGGATCGATCGAGGTGGGCCAGACGTAGGAGAACACCGAGCTGCCGGCGAGCTTGCCGGTGGCTGCGGGGCGGGTCTTGCCGGCCTTGCCGGAGACCGCCATGTGGAAGACCGCGACGCGGCCCTGCGCGCTGACCTTGGCGTGGACGATGTCGAAATCGGCGTTCACGGCCTTGGCCGGCTGCGCCTGGATGCCGCCGGCATGGCCCTCGTGGGCCTGGGCGCTGCCGAAGGCCAACAGCGCCGCGGCGGCGAAACTCACAACGGTGCTCTGCTTCATGACCCGACTCCTCGTCCTGTTCCGTGGCAGCCCGGCGGGGACGTGCCGGATAGGAAGTAAATTAGGAGTCCTAACTATTAAAGTCAAGGCGGGGCCGGGTCATGCCTGGATATGGGAGCCGTTGCGGAAGGCGCCGGGGCCTCAGTAGCGCGCCAGCAGGGATTCCACGTCGGCGCGGATGTACTTCAGCGACTCGCGGGAATTGAGCGCCTGCCCCGGCGTGCCGTTGACCAGCACGGCCAGGGCGATCCAGCCGCCGTCCTGCTTGCGCAGGTAGCCGCCGATGCCGAATACCGCGTGCGGTTCGCTCATGGTGCCGGTCTTGAAGGCCGTGCGGGTCAGCCAGGCCTGGCTGCCCTCGCGCATGCGCGTGCCGGAAGAGTCGGCGGGCACGACCAGGCCGGCGTAGAACGCGGGGAAGCTGCGCGGGTTCAGGTACTGCGCGCGCAGCACCGCGACGAGGTCTCGCGCGGAGAGCGCGTTCTCCGGCGTCAGGCCGCTGCCGCTGTACAGCGGCGGCGCGATGACGGCGCCGTCGCCCAGGGCCTGGCGTGCGCGCACCACCAGCGCCGAGAGCTGCGTCGCCGACTGCGCCAGCGTCGGTGCCGGGCCGGGCCGCGCTTCCTGCCCGAGCTTCAGCGTCATCACGTCGGCGATGTAGTTGTTGGAGAAGCGCATCATGCGCGCGAGCTGCTCGCGCAGCGGCAGGCCCTGCACGCTGGCCAGGCGCCAGGCATTGGCGGGCAGGGCCTCCGCGCTCAGATAGATCTTGCCGTTCACGCGGACGCCCAGCTCCGCCAGCATCTGCCACAGGAGCTGGCCGGTGCCGCCGGCAGGATCGGCCATGGAGCGATAGACGCGCTGCATGCTGCCCGGGTCGAGCGTGCCGGAGATCAGCATCCGCTCTCCCTCCGGCGTGAGGCTGCGGGCGACGGCCAGCGACGCGCTGTTGCGCGCACCTCGCTCTTCCACGCGGCCGTCCACGGGGATCGGCAGGGCCACGCCGGAGCAATGGCGGGGCTGCAGCGCGGGCGAGAAGTCCAGGCACCAGCTGCCGTAGTCGACGCCGATGCCGGACAGCGGCGCGGCATAGGAGGAATCGCTGCGCGCGATGAACTTGCAGCGGTCCTCGGTCTCGCAGGCGGGGCGGCCCAGCGGCGCGGTGCCGACGACCAGGTCGCCCTGCACCTCGCGCACGCCGGCCTGTCGCAGCTGCGCGGCCAGCAGCCAGAGGTCGCGGTGCTCCAGCGTGGGGTCGGCCTGGCCCTGCAGGATCAGCGAGCCCTCGAGCCGCCCCTGGACGAGGTTGCCGCTGCCGTAGAGCTCGGTGGCGAGCGTGCGCTCCGGCTCCCAGGCTTCCAGTGCGGCGGCACCCAGCACCAGCTTGGTCAGCGAGGCGGCGTTGAGGCGCTGCTGCGGGTTGTACGCGGCCAGGCTGCGGCCGCTCTGCAGGTCGAAGGCGAGGGCCGTGACGCTGGCGCCGGTCTTCTCGAGCTGGCGCAGCGCGGGCCAATCGCCAGCGGCGGCGGTGAGGGAGACCAGGGAGAGCAGCAGCAGGATCAGGGGGCGCATGGCGATTTTTACCATGGGCCCGAGGTTTCTGACTGCAGGTTTCTGCTGGCTGACCGGGGCCGCCTGGCTCTTCGGCAGGCTCGGGACGAACGGCCTCCGCGCCGGCGAAGGCTGCTGCTGCTGCGGGTCTGCCAACGCTACCGCGGTCGCAGCGATCGCGGTAGCGTTGGCAGACCCCAGGATTCCAGAACTCGAAGTGGTTGCGGATGGCCTGCTCGATCTGGGCCTTGGTAGGTGATCCATCACGGGCGGCCAGGGATGGCCGCCCAGGGGATCAACGGGGGAGCAGAGGTCCCGCCATGGATGGCATCCCCACTGGAATGGGGCACCAAACGGCAGCCGGCCGGTCCTAGACCGGTAAACCCGAGGAGATGCAGATGCGAGGCTCGATGCTTCTGGCGGGGCTGCTGCTCGCCGCCTGCACGCGCGGCGCCGGTGCGCCGGTGGCGCCCGCGGGCTCGCTGCAGGTGACGGAGGTGGCACGCGGCCTGGAACATCCCTGGGCGCTGGCCTTCCTGCCCGGCGGCCGCATGCTGGTCACGGAGAAAGCGGGGCGCCTGCGCCTGGTGGACGGCCGGGGCGCGATCTCCGCGCCGCTGGAGGGCCTGCCGCCGGTGGCGGCGGGCGGGCAGGGCGGCCTGCTCGACGTGGTGACGGATCCGGACTTCGCGCAGACGCAGCGCATCTACTTCAGCTACAGCGAGCCGCGCGCGGACGGCAAGGGCACGGCGGTGGCCCATGCGCGGCTGGGCGACAAGGGCCTGGAAGCGCTGCGCGTGATCTACCGCCAGCAGCCCTCGATGGGCGGGCACAACCACTTCGGCTCGCGCCTGGCGTTCGCGCCGGATGGCGCGCTGTTCGTGACGCTGGGCGAGCGCTATGACGGCATGGACCAGGCGCAGGCCCTGGACGGCACGCTGGGCAAGGTGATCCGCATCGACCGCGAGGGCGGGGTGCCGGCGGGCAATCCCCATGCGGGGCGCAAGGATGCCCGGCCGGAAATCTGGTCCCATGGCCACCGCAATCCGCAGGGCGCGGCGATCCACCCGCAGACCGGCCGCCTGTGGGTGCACGAGCACGGGCCGCGCGGCGGCGACGAGATCAACGTGGTGCTGCCCGGCCGCAACTACGGCTGGCCGGTGATCACCTACGGCGTGGACTACTCCGGCCTGAAGATCGGCAAGGGCGAGAAGCAGCGGCCGGGCATGGAACAGCCGCTGCACTACTGGGTGCCCTCCATCGCGCCGAGCGGCATGGCCTTCTATACCGCGGACCGCTTCAAGGCCTGGCAGGGCAATCTCTTCGTCGGCTCGCTGAAGTTCGGCCAGCTCGTGCGGCTGGAACTGGACGGCGAGCATGTGAGCCGGGAGGAGCGCCACGACATCGGCGCGCGCGTGCGCGATGTGCGCCAGGGGCCCGATGGCTTCCTGTACCTGGTGACCGACGAGGACCAGGGACGCATCCTGAGGGTCAGCCCGGCCCGCTGAGATCCGCGGCCGAGGGAACATTGGCCGGTTCCGGCCGGTCACACAGGCATGATGCAAGGTTTGCTGGATGCCATCGCCCGCGGATTCCAGGGCGGCAGCCTGGAATTTGCACTGCCGGACGGACGGCGCTTCACGCTGGGCGCCGGGGAGCCGCGTGCCCGCCTGCGCTTCCGCAGCGCCGCCGCGCTGCGCCGCGTGATGATGGCGCCCGCGCTGCGCCTGGGCGAAGCCTACATGGACGGCGACTGGCAGCCGGAGGGCACCGACCTGAAGGACCTGCTGGGCATCGGCGTGCGCCTGGAGGCGCATCGCGAGCACCAGACGGCCCTGGGCCGCTGGGCGCGGCTGCGCAGCCTGCTGGGCGAGATCAACACGCCGCTGCTGTCGCGGCGCAACGTCGCCCACCACTACGACCTGGACGAAAGCTTCTACCGCCGCTTCCTCGATGCGGACATGCACTACTCCTGCGCCTATTTCCGCGAGCCGGGCCAGACGCTGGAACAGGCGCAGCAGGAGAAGTGCGCGCTGATCGCGCGCAAGCTGGACCTGCAGCCCGGCATGAGCGTGCTGGACATCGGCTGCGGCTGGGGCGGGCTGGCGATGCACCTGGCACAGCACCACGGCGTGCACGTCACCGGCGTGACGCTGTCGGAAGGCCAGCTTCGCGCCGCTCAGCGGCGCGCGCGGGAGCGCGGGCTGGAGGGCCGCGTGGAGTTCCGCCTGCAGGACTACCGCGACACCCCCGGCCAGTTCGACGCGGTGGTCAGCGTGGGCATGTTCGAGCACGTGGGCCGGCCGCAGTACCGGCGCTTCTTCGAGCGCGTCGCGGAGCTGCTGCAGCCGCAGGGCGTGGCCTTGCTGCATACCATCGGGCGCGAGTGCTGTCCGGGCGGCACCAATCCCTGGATCCGCAAGTACATCTTCCCCGGCGGCTACATCCCCGCCGCTTCGGAGACGCTGGCCGCGGTGGAGTGCAGCGGACTCTGGCTGACCGACCTGGAGGTCTGGCGCCTGCACTACGCGCGCACGCTGGAGGAATGGCACCGGCGCTTCCAGGCGCGGCGCGAGGAAGTGAGCGCGCAATTCGACGAGCGCTTCTGCCGCATGTGGGAGTTCTACCTGCAGGCTTCCGAGGCGAGCTTCCGCGACGGTGACCTGGTGGTCTTCCACCTGCAGCTGGCACGCGACCGGCGGCGGCTGCCGCTGACCCGGGAATACCTGTACCCCTGAGCGCGGCGCAGGAGCGCCTACAATGGCGCCCCGTCCGTCTCGATCCTGCCATGCGTCCTCGCCTGTCCTGCCTGCTGCTGTTGCCGGTCATCGCCGCCTGCGGCAAGGAGACGCCGGCGCCCGTGGAGGCGAAGGCGGCCCTGCCCGTGATCGTCGAGCCGGCGGTGCGCACGGTGAAGGACGGCGACGCGGTGCGCTTCCTGTTCGACAGTCCCGAGGCCTATGCCGTCACCGTGACGGTGCGGGCGCAGCTGCAGGGCATGGAGGCGGACCGGCGCCTGCCGTTGACCCGCAGCAGCCAGGGCGCGCGGGAACAGGCCCTGTTCACGCTGCGCCCCGTCCCGGGCGGCGCGGGTGGGAAGTACCGTTACGAGTGGCGCTGGCAATGCGGCGATGCCGGCGGCGTCCACGACGGTGCCCAGGCCTACCTGCTGCCGCTGGCGCCGGGGGCCGACTACGAACTGATCCAGGGTGCCGGCGGCAGCTTCAGCCACCAGGGGGCGTCGTTCAACGCCTACGACTTCTCCGCCCCCGAGGGCACCGCGGTGCGGGCGGCACGCGCCGGCGTGGTCTGCGCCACCCGGGCGGACTCGGATCGTGGCGGGCCCACCCGGGACTATGCCGACGACGCCAACTACGTGGCGGTGGTGCATGCCGACGGCACGGTGGGCTGGTACCTGCACCTGCGGCAGCACGGCGTGGTGGTGGAGCCCGGCGAGGCGGTGGCCGCCGGCCAGGTGCTGGGCTACTCCGGCAATACGGGTTACTCCAGCCGGCCCCACCTGCATTTCGAGGTCTACAAGCCGCTGTCGGGCTATGCGCGCCGCAGCCTGCCGGTGCGTTTCGACACCGGGGCCGGGGAACCGCAGGCGCTGGAACAGGGCCGCTACTACCAGCCGGCGGCTGGACGCTGAACCCGGCTTCGGCCGAGGATTTTCTGACGGCGCCGTCAGCGCTGCGGCCAATTGCCTTCCTGCGGCAGGCCCTTACACTGCCGCGCCTTCGTCACCATCCCGCCTGTACCGATGCCCCTGCACCAGCGCCTGATCCACCGTAGCCGCCGCCTCGCCCGCACCGCCACCCACAGCACCGTCAACCTGCGCGACCGCCTGCTGCGCAGCGAGGAGCTGGTGCAGGCCGAGCGCACGCCCTTCGAGGTGATCCACCGGGAGGGCATCGCGCAGCTGCGCTACTACCCGCCGCTGGCGCAGGACGAGATCGGGCTGCTGGACCAGCGCGTGCCGGTGCAGCGCCGGACGCATGCCGTGCCGCTGGTGCTGGTATCGCCGCTGGCGGTCAATATGCTGATCTACGACCTGTTCGAGCAGCGCAGCCTGGTGCGCTACCTGCGCGCCCGCGGCTTCGAGCTGTACCTGGTCGACTGGGGCCGCCCCGACTCGCGGCATGACGAATACCGCATCGGCACCTACGTGGCGGAGCTGATGCCGAAGATGCTGGCGCAGGTGCGCGCGCACAGCGGCAGCCAGCGCCTGTCGCTGCACGGCTGGAGCTTCGGCGGCCTGTTCTCCTACGCCTACGCCGCGCTGAGCCGCGACCCGGACATCGTCAACCTGGCCCTGGTCGGCGCGCCCTGCGACTACCACAACAACGGCATGCTGGGCCTGCAGTACCAGCGCCTGTCGAAGCAGCTGCGCTGGCTGCGCGACCGCACGGGATTCCGCCCGCACAACACCTCGCCGCGCTGGTGGCGTTCGCCGGGCTGGGCCAACAGCCTGGCCTTCAAGCTGACCAACCCGGTGGCGAGCCTGCAGGGCTACTTCGAGCTGCTGCGCAACCTGCACGACCGCGAGTTCGTCAGCGACCACGCCACCAACGGCGCCTTCCTCGACGGCATGGTGGCCTACCCGGGCGGCGTGATGCAGGACATCGTGCAGTACCTCTGGGCCGACAACGTGCTGGCCAAGGGCCGCCTGCCGATCAAGCGCTGCGAAGCCGAGCTGCGCGACATCGACGCCAACCTGCTGCTGGTGGCGGGCACCGAGGACGTGATCGTCACCACCGGCTGCACGCATCCGATCCTCGAGCATGCCCGCAGCCCGGACAAGACGCTGATCGAGGTGCCGGGCGGCCACATGGGCATCCTCGGCGGCAGCAAGGCGCCGCTGCACATCTGGCCGCAGGTGGCGGACTGGCTGGCGGCGCGGTCGACGTGAACGCCGGGCCCCTGGGTTTCCGCCTGCCCTGAGCCTGTCGAAGGGTGGGCGGAAACCGGGGCCCGCCGGCGGGGCATTCGCACTTCGACAAGCTCGGCACGAATGGCTTCGACCTCGGGGACGAGCCCTACGCCTCCAGCAGCATCCCTTCCGGCGCCGGCTCCGCCGTGCGCTCGCCCACCGTGGCCTCCACCGCCATGCCATGCGCGGTCACGCTGTCGATCTGGTCGGGGAAGCGCGGCGGCAGCGCCAGCGCGTCCTCCTCGCTGAAGGTCACCATCTGGTAGCCCAGCACGTCCGGCGAGCCCGGCGTGAGCTTGTCCTGCCACCACCACTCGAAGATCGCGCGCTCGGGCTTGAGGCTGACGATGCCGTAGCCGTGGTCCACCCACTCGACGTAGCGGCAGCCGTTGTTGGCCAGCAGCAGGGCCAGCTCCAGCAGGCGCGCGGCGGCGACGTTGAGCGCGGGCGCGGCAGCGGAGCCCAGGGCGTTGGCGATCAGCTCGTCGGCGCCGCCGCGCCCCATGGAGCTGGGGGCGAACTCCACGCCGACCGAATCGGCGCGCAGGTTGACGCCCGGCAGGTTGCCGGTGAGTGCGCGGCCCCAGCCGGCCAGCAGGTTGTCGGGCGTGGAGCCGCCGCGCGGGTTGGGCGCGGCCAGGCCCAGGCCCGGCGGCAGCAGCGTGCTGGTCTCCACCAGGTCCGAGGCCCAGTTGCCGTGGACGTCGCCGGAGACGAAGACGTTGTTGCGCACGCGCGTGGCCGCGGGATTGGCGCCGCGCAGGTAGCCGAACAGCGCGGCGCGCTCGGCGGTGTAGTCGCTCCAGCGCGAGATGCCGAGCTTGGGCAGGGGCACGCCTTCCACCACGTCCGGCGTGTCGGCGGGCGCGATCCAGGTCTGGTTGTTGACCAGGCGCCAGGTCACGCCGCGCTGCGCGGAGGCGAGCAGCTCGCCGGTGAACCACTCGAACTGGCGGCGGCCGAACAGGCTGGGGGCGCCCTCCGGCAGGTGCGAGGCATCCATCTCCTGGCCGTGGCCCGGCAGGCCGATCTGCGTATCCACGCCATAGATGTCCAGCAGCGGGCCGTAGGGCAGCGCGCGGTAGACCAGCTTCGCGTCCGGCGGCTCGGGGTAGCGGCCGTCGTCCACCAGCAGGAAGCGGCCGCTGCCGTCGGCCAGCACCGGGCGCGAGGGCGTCCACTCCCAGAAGGCGCGCGTGGTGTCGGCCAGCGTCGCGGTGGAGCTGCCGCCGTCGATGCCGGTGGGCAGCTCGTTGCCGAAGCCTTCGTCGATGTCGTGGTTGTCCCAGACGATGAACCAGGGATGCTGCTGGTGCGCGCGCAGCAGGTTCGGCTCGCTGCGCCACAGCGCGTAGCGGCGGCGGATCTCGGCCAGGTTCAGCCAGTCGCGGTAGTCCACGTCGGAGGTATCGGCGCGGCCGCGGCGGGCGCGCACGGTCTCGTCCTCGTCGACGAAGTCGTAGATATAGTCGCCGCAGTGGATCACCAGGTCCAGGTCGTTGCGCGCGGCCAGGTGGCCCAGGCCGCTCCAGTAGCTGGACCAGTAGCTGGAGCAGGCCAGCACGGCCACGCGGATCTCGCCGGCCATCGCCGCCGGCGCGGTACGCGTGCGGCCGGTGATGGAGTGCGCACCCAGCGCCTCGAAGCGGTAGTAGTAGGTGGTGGCGGGTTCCAGGCCGGTCACGTCCACCTTCACGGTCCAGTCGCGCGCGGCAACGGCGGCCTGCCTGCCGCTGCGCAGCACCTCGCGCATCTGCGGGTCGCGGGCGATGCGCCAGGTCACGTCCACGCCGCCGCGGCGCGGCTCCAGCTCGGTGATGCGCGTCCACAGGATCACGCGGTCGGCCAGAGGATCGCCGCTGGCCACGCCGTGGGCGAAGGGCAGCAGGCTACCGGTGGGGAAGTCGAACTCCGGCGGCGGCACCGTGCCGGGCGTGAGTTCGCCGTTGCCGCTGTCGCCCGCCGGATCGCTGTCGCCGCAGCCGGCGAGGCCGGCGGTCCCCAGCCCCAGGCCGACGCCGCCGGCCTGCTTGAGGAACTCCCGTCTGGTGCCCATGTCTCCCCCGGAGATTTCTTTTCGGGCCATATACCAGACGCCGCTTGCGCCCGTATAACATCGCGGCCCGTTAGATGAGATTTCCCATGTCCGAACTGCTGCTGTCGCCCGCCGAAGCCCGCGTGCTCGCCTCCCTGGTGGAGAAGTCCATCACCACGCCGCAGTACTACCCGATGACGGTCAACGCCATCATGCTGGCGGGCAACCAGAAGACCTCGCGCAGCCCGGTGATGAGCCTGACCGAGGGCGAGGTGGGCAATGCGCTGAACCGCCTGGAGGAGCTGAAGCTGGTGGCGCGCGACAGCTTCAGCGCCCGCGCGCAGAAGTACCGGCACCAGTTCAGCCCGCAGCTGCTGCTCAAGCCGCAGACCGCCGCGATCCTGGCCACGCTGATGCTGCGCGGCCCGCAGACGCTGGCGGAGCTGCGCGCCAACGGCTCCGGCCTGGGCGGACCGACCGAGGGCGAGGCCCTGGCCGCGGCGCTCAACGACCTGGCCGACCGTGCCCAGCCCCTGGTGGTCCTGCTGCCGCGCGCGGCGGGCCAGAAGGAGGCGCGCTATGCCCACACTTTGTGCGGCGACGCCGCCGGCGCCGAATGGGCCGAGCCCGAAGTGCCCGCCGCCCGCCCCGATCCGGGCGCCCTGGCGGCGCTGGAGGCCCGCGTGCAGGCCCTGGAAGCCCGCCTGGCCGATCTGGAAGCCCTGATCAAGTAGGCGGCGTCGGCTGTAATCCTTTTACCTACAGGCACTTGAGCCGATTTCCGGGCGGGAATCGGACGATCGTCCAGTTTGTGCACGCTTTTTGCGAAGTACGTCACAGGGCCCAAGCCGGGCCCGGTACAGGAAAACAGTCATGAACCCCGAAACGATCTACGTGAAGACGGAGAAAGGACGGGAGGAGATCCGCAGCAGGGCCGCCGGATTGTCACAGGCGCTCCGCATCCTGCTGATTGCGACCGACGGCGAGAAGCCGATCGCCAAGCTGGCCCGCCTGCACCCGGCCGGTGCCGGTGCGCTGGAACTGATGGCGGAACTGCAGGCCTTCGGCTTCGTCGAGCCGCTGACGGCCGGCATGGCCAAGCCCACGCCGGTCAAGCGTCCGACGATGGCGGCTCCGTCGACGGCTTCGGCCTTTGGCCTGCCGGAGACGCAGAAGTACGTGATGTCGCTGAGGTGACGGCAGCCTTGGCGGCTTTCGCGGCGCGCTTGTCGCGCAGCATCACGACGTTGTTGCCGCGGCGCTCGAGGTCGAACAGGCCGGTGGCCTCGATCAGGTCGCCGAGGTAGCGGTACCCATAGTTGCGGGGGTCGAACGAACCCTGGTTCTTGAGTACGCCTCCGACGGCGCCCTGGTGAGCCCAGCCGTCTTCTCCCGCGGCCGCTTCCACGGCATTGCGCAGCAGCGCGACCAGCTTGTTGTCCTGCCGCAGCTGGGTGGTGTTCTTCTTCGCCGGCACCGCCTTCGGCGCATCGGCATCGGCGACATTGCTGTCCTCGCCCAGGTTCTCGAGGTAGAGGAACTTCGAGCAGGCCGCCACGAAGGGCTCCGGCGTCTTCTTCTCGCCGAATCCGTAGACTTCCAGGCCGCGCTCGCGGATGCGCATCACCAGCGGCGTGAAGTCGCTGTCGGAGGAGACGATCGCGAAGGACTGCAGTTGGCTGGTGTAGAGCAGGTCCATGGCGTCGATCACGATGGAGACGTCGGTCGCGTTCTTGCCCTTGGTGAGGTCGAACTGCTGCACCGGGCGGATCGCGTACTCATGAAGCTGGTCCGCCCAGCGCTTCAGGCCCGGCTTGGTCCAGTTGCCGTAGGCGCGGCGGATGTTGGCGACGCCGTACTTGGCCAGTTCGGCGAGGATCACGTCGATCTTGGCGGCCGGCGCGTTGTCGGCGTCGATCAACAGGGCAATGCGGGCGGGATTTTCGGCCACGGTCGTTCTCCGGCTTCGGCGCCCATGATCGCATGTCCTGGCAAGGGCTATGCTTGGAAATACGAGCATGTCGGCCTACCGCATCACGCTGAACGGCAGGACCTGGGTCTTCGAGGACCTGCGGGCGCTCATGGCCTGCGCCTCGCCGCGGCGTTCCGGCGACGAGCTGGCGGGCCTGGCGGCGCAGGGCGACGAGCAGCGAGTGGCCGCGCGCCACGTTCTGGCGGAACTGCCGCTGCGTGCATTCCTGGAACAGCCGCTGGTGCCCTACGAGGCCGACGAGGTCACGCGCCTGATCCTGGACACGCACGATGCCGCGGCCTTCGCGCCGGTGTCCGGCATGAGCGTGGGCCAGTTCCGCGACTGGCTGCTGTCCTATGCCGCCACCACCGAGGCCCTGGCCGCGCTGGCGCCGGGGCTGACGCCGGAGATGGTGGCGGCGGTCAGCAAGCTGATGCGCAACCAGGACCTGATCGCGGTGGCGGCCAAGTGCCGCGTGGTCACCGCCTTCCGCAGCACCATCGGCCTGCCGGGCCGCCTGGCCTGCCGGCTGCAGCCGAATCACCCGACCGACGATCCGCTGGGCATCGCCGCCTCGATCCTCGACGGCCTGCTGTTCGGCATGGGCGATGCGGTGATCGGCATCAACCCCGCCAGCGACTCGGTGCCGGATACCATCCGCCTGCTGCAGATGCTGGACGAGCTGCGGCTGCGCTACGACATCCCCATGCAGTCCTGCGTGCTGGCGCACGTCACCAACAGCCTGCGCGCCATCGAGCGCGGCGCGCCGCTGGACCTGGTGTTCCAGTCCATCGCCGGCAGCGAGGCGGCCAACCAGGGCTTCGGCGTGAACCTGGCCCTGCTGCGCGAGGGCATGGAGGCGGCGCAGTCGCTGAAGCGAGGCACCGTGGGCGGCAATGTCATGTACTTCGAGACCGGGCAGGGCAGCGCGCTGTCGGCCAATGCGCACCACGGCGTGGACCAGCAGACCATGGAGGTGCGTGCCTATGCGGTGGCGCGCGAGTTCTCGCCGCTGCTGGTCAATACGGTAGTGGGCTTCATCGGGCCCGAATACCTCTACGACAGCAAGCAGATCATCCGCGCCGGGCTGGAGGACCATTGCTGCGGCAAGCTGATGGGCCTGCCGATGGGCGTGGATGTCTGCTACACCAACCATGCCGAAGCCGACCAGGACGACATGGACACGCTGATGACGCTGCTGGCCAATGCCGGCGTGAACTTCGTCATCGCCGTGCCGGGCGCGGACGACGTGATGCTGGGCTACCAGAGCCTGTCCTGGCATGACGTGCTGGGCCTGCGCCACCTGCTCAAGCTGCGGCCGGCACCGGAGTTCGAGGCCTGGCTGCAGCGCATGGAACTGCTCGATGCCCAGGGGCGGCTGGCGCCGCCGGGCGAGCGCGTGATGCAGCGGATGCTGGCATGACGGACGAGGTCGCCGCCGATCCCTATGCGCGCCTGCGCGCCGCCACGCCGGCGCGCATCGGCCTGGGCCGCAGCGGCGACGGCTTGCCGACGCGCGCGGTGCTGGAGTTCCAGGCCGCGCATAGCCGCGCGCGCGACGCCGTCCACGGACGCGCGGACTTCGATGCCGTGGCGGCGGCGCTGGCACCGCTGGGCAGCCTGCGCGTGCGCAGCCGCGTGGAGGACCGCGCGCAGTACCTGCGGCGGCCGGACCTGGGGCGGCGCCTGCGCGAGAGCGACCGGTCCCTGCTGCCGCGCGGCGACTGGGACCTGGCCTTCGTGATCGCCGACGGACTCTCCGCCGAGGCGGTGAACCGCCACGCCGCCGCGCTGGTGCACGAGACCCTGCATCGCCTGCCGGGCTGGCGCGCGGCGCCGGTGGTGCTGGCGGAGCAGGCGCGGGTGGCGCTGGGGGACGAGG
>Ga0255097_1000159_pt1 | contig 37477 bp, 36 predicted proteins | sample Colum_Atlam_RepB_2_FD_188436 | JGI IMG/M metagenome (GOLD analysis project Ga0255097, IMG submission 188436) | Freshwater microbial communities from Columbia River, Oregon, United States - Colum_Atlam_RepB_8d | ecosystem: Environmental > Aquatic > Freshwater > River | place: USA: Oregon...
ACGGTTGTTCAGGACTGCATCGCCCGAAACGCTATCGTAGGTCAGGCCCATGCGGGCGGAGCCCGACAGAGCAACTTCAGCGGAAGCGACGCCAGCGGACAGAGCCAGGGCAGTAGTCGCGAGAAGAACCTTTTTCATCGTTTTCCCTCTTTTGTCAAAGGTGCGGCCCAACTCAGGATAGTCCAAATTGGGTATGAAGCATATCTCGCCGCTTGAGACTGCGATTGCAATGCGGACGAACTCTTGGCCGGGAAGAACCAGAATGATGGTGCAGCAATGTCACAGTCTGCGCCACCACAGGGGGCGTGGCCCCTCGCCCGTCACTGCACTACTATGTTTAGGGCGAGTTGCAGCCCCTGACTTGCGCGGCGGTGAAAAGCCTTGTTCCACCCCGCCCCCTCGGCTAGACAACAAGGCAAGATCGTCACCGGGGGTCCGAATGACCGTGCAACGCCTTGTCTGCAACGCTTTTCTTGTCCTCGTCATGGCAAGCCTGTCGGCCTGTGGCGGCTTTGGCAGCGGTATCTTTGGCAAGGGCGGCAAGGCCAACGTCAAGAACGAAGAGGCTTTCCTGTCCAGCGAAGAGCGCCGGAACAGGGCCCGCTCCACCAGCCTGCGCAGCCTTCTGGGTGGCGGGGCCGATGCAAACACCACACTGGAGGTCAACCGTTACATCTGGGCCGCCAGCCTTGAGGTGTTGAACTTCCTGCCCATCGAATCGGTCGATCCGTTTTCCGGCGTAATTGTCACGGGTTACGGTACGCCCCCCGGCGGCGGCCGCGCTTATCGCGCGACCGTACTGGTGCAAGACCCCGCACTGGACGCCCGCAGCCTGAAACTGTCGCTGCAGTCCAAAGGTGGCGCGGTTGACCCGGCCACCGTGCGTGCAGTGGAAGATGCGATCTTGACCCGTGCGCGCCAATTGCGCGCGCAAGACGGCAAGCTTTAACCGCACTGGACCTTTGGCCCCCCGGCGGTGTAATCCCGCCGGGCAAAGCCAAGAGGTCTATGATGTCGCGCTACGAACCCAGCACCATTGAACAGAAGTGGCAAACGGCCTGGGATGCGGCCGGAGCCTTCACCGCGCGGCGCGATCCGGCAAAGCCCAAATATTATGTGCTGGAGATGTTCCCCTATCCGTCAGGGCGCATCCACATGGGCCATGTGCGCAATTACACCATGGGTGACGTCGTCGCGCGCTATAAGATGGCGCAGGGCTATTCGGTGCTGCACCCGATGGGTTGGGACGCTTTCGGCATGCCCGCCGAAAACGCCGCGATGGAGCGGGGCGGCCACCCAAAAGAATGGACCTACGGTAACATCGCCGACATGCGGGCGCAGATGAAGCCGCTTGGCCTGTCGATTGACTGGAGCCGCGAATTCGCCACCTGCGACCCGGAATACTATGGCCAGCAGCAGGCGATGTTCATCGACATGATGGAAGCCGGTTTGGTCTATCGGAAGGCCGCCGTGGTGAACTGGGATCCGGTCGATATGACCGTGCTTGCCAATGAACAGGTCATCGACGGCAAGGGCTGGCGCTCGGGTGCCGCGGTAGAACGCCGCGAGCTGACGCAGTGGTTCTTCAAGATCTCGGATTATTCCGAGGAACTCTTGAACGCCTTGGACGGCCTGAAAGACTGGCCAGAAAAGGTGCGGCTGATGCAGGCCAACTGGATTGGCCAATCGCGCGGTCTGCAATTTGGCTTCGATACCGTTGGCGCGCCCGCGGGTTTTGAGAAGATCGAGGTTTACACCACGCGTCCTGATACGCTGATGGGCGCCTCCTTTGCCGCCATCTCGCCCGATCACCCCTTGGCCAAGGTGCTGGAGGCCGACCCCAAGGTTGCCGCCTTCCTCGCCCAGTGCCGTATGGGCGGCACCACGGCCGAGGCTTTGGAAACCGCCGAGAAGATCGGCATGGACACCGGCATTCGCGTCAAACACCCGCTGGATCCGAACTGGGAACTGCCGGTCTGGATCGCCAACTTCATCCTGATGGATTACGGCACTGGCGCGATTTTCGGCTGCCCGGCGCATGACCCGCGCGACTTTGACTTTGCCACCAAATACGCCCTGCCGATCACGCCGGTCTTTTCCGCTGATGGCACCGATGCCACTCTGACCGAGGCCTTCGCGCCGATGAAGTCCGAGAAAGTCACCTATATCCGCGGCTTTGCGGGATCAGCCGTGCAGACCGGCGATGAAGGCGTGGCTGCCGCCATCGCTCATGCGGAAGCCAACGGTTACGGCCAAGGTGTCACCAAATATCGCCTGCGCGATTGGGGAATCAGCCGTCAGCGGTATTGGGGCTGCCCGATTCCGGTGATTCATTGCGCGACCTGCGGCGTGGTGGCCGAATCCAAGGCCAACCTGCCGGTCGAACTGCCCGATGACGTGACCTTCGACATCCCCGGCAACCCTCTGGACCGTCACCCGACATGGCGCGATTGCAACTGCCCCAAGTGCGGCGCCAAAGCGCGGCGCGAGACGGACACCATGGATACGTTCGTGGACTCGTCGTGGTATTACGCCCGCTTCACCGCCCCCCGCGCCACGACGCCGACCGTGGCCGAAGATGCGGACTACTGGATGAATGTCGACCAGTATATCGGCGGCATCGAACACGCGATTCTGCACCTGCTCTACAGCCGCTTCTTCGCCCGTGCGATGCAGAAAACGGGCCACCTGCCGCAAAAGGCGATTGAGCCGTTCAACGCGCTCTTCACCCAAGGCATGGTGACGCATGAAATCTACATGACGCGCGACGCCAATGGTCGCCCAGTCTATCATCTGCCCGAAGACATCATCCGCTCTGAATCCGGTGCGACGCTGAAAGACGGCACATTGGTTGAGGTCATCCCCTCCGCCAAGATGTCCAAATCGAAGAAAAACGTCGTCGACCCGATGAGCATCATCGCCAGCTTCGGCGCAGACACCGCGCGCTGGTTCGTCATGTCCGACAGCCCGCCTGAACGCGATGTGGAATGGACGGCATCGGGGGCCGAGGCCACCTACAAACACCTTTCCCGCGTCTGGTCGACCTGCGCCCGCATCGGCGAAATGCCAGTAGACCACAAAGGCGAAGGTGACGAAGACTTGGCCCGCAGCGTCGCAAAGGCCATCGACGAAGTGACCCGCTCCATCGAATCCTTTGCCTTCAACAAGGCCATCGCCACGCTTTACGGCCTGACCAACACCATCGCCCGCGCCAATGCCTCGACGCCCGCGATGAAAGAGGCCATCCGCACGCTGGCCAAACTGATGTCGCCGATGACGCCGCATATCGCGGAATCGATCTGGTCCTATCAGGGCGGCGCAGGGCTTTGCGCGCAATCGGCTTGGCCCAAGGCGGACCCGGCCCTTTTGGTCGATGACACTGTCACGCTGCCGATCCAGATCAACGGCAAGCGCCGGGCGGAAATCAGCGTGCCAAAAGACATGCCTGCGCCGCAGGTTGAAAAGATCGCGCTGACGAACGAAGATGTGGTCAAATTCCTTGCCGGCCAACCGGTAAAGAAGATCATCGTCGTACCGGGGCGCATCATCAATGTCGTCGTGTAACCGCCGAACCTTCCTTCTGATGCCGCTGGCGCTTGGCGCCTGCGGCTTCACCCCGGCCTATGGGCCGAGCGGCCCCGCGCAAGGCCTGCAAGGCCGCATCCGGCCGACCTCGCCTTCGGACAAGAACGGTTTCGATTTTGTCACCGCGATCCAAGCCCGCTTTGGCCGCACCAAAGACGCGCGCTATGCGCTCACCTATACGATCACAACCGAGGCGGTCGGTGTCGGCTATGCGACCGACACCTCGATCACCCGCTATAATCTGAAGGGCAAGGTTGACTGGACGCTGACCGATCTTGAAACCGACAGCCGCGTGACCGGCGGTACGGTGGAAAATTTCACCTCATGGTCGGCCACCAGCGCCACTGTTGCAGGCCTTTCCGCGGAAGAAGACGCTGCCGAACGGCTGATGGTCATCCTCGCCGATCAGATCGCTTTGCAGATCATCGCCGCTTCTACCCGCTTTACCCCATGATCCTCAAGGGGTTAGAGGCCAGCCGCTATTGCCAAAAACCAAACCCGGCGCATGCCGGGCTGCTGATCTTCGGCGCAGACCCGATGCGCGTGGCGCTCAAACGGCAAGAGGCGATCGCCGCCCTAATCGGCCCCGAGGGTGAGGCAGAAATGCGACTGACCCGCATCGCCGCGGCGGACCTGCGCAAGGATGCGGCCCGGCTGCAAGATGCCATCAAATCCGTGGGCTTCTTCCCCGGCCCGCGAGTGGCCTTTGTCGAAGACGCCACCGACGGGCTGTTGGACACCATCGCTGCCGCCCTGAAAGACTGGCAACCGGGCGACGCGCAGATCACCGTCACGGCCGGGAACCTCACCGCCAAATCGACACTGAAGACTCATTTTGAAAAGCATCCCAACGCCGTCTGCATCGGCCTTTACGATGACCCGCCCAGCCGCGAGGAAATCGAAGACGCGCTGAAAAAATCCGGCCTTACCCACATCGACCCCAGCGCCATGGCCGACCTCTCCGCCCTCGCCCGCGCGCTGGACCCCGGTGATTTCCGCCAGACCTTGGAAAAGATCGCGCTTTACAAATGGGGCGACAGCACCCCCCTGACCCCGGCCGAAGTTGCCGCCATGGCCCCCGGCACCATTGAGGCCGAGGTTGACGATCTCATCATCGCCACGGCCGAAGGCCGCGCGCCCACGATCGGCCCCCTGCTGCGGCGCCTCGAAGGACAAGGCACGGCCCCCGTCACCATCTGCATCGCGGCCCTGCGCCATTTCCGCACCCTGCATCTGATCGCCGCCGATCCAAACGGCATCAACAAGGCGCGGGTGATCTTCAAACTGCGCGAGGCGGTGCAGCGGCAAGCGGGCCAATGGGGCCAACACAGGCTGGAACAGGCGCTCGCCCTGCTGGTTGAAACCGACATGACGCTGCGCTCCTCGACCAAAGCGCCGGCGATGGCGCTGATGGAACGCGCGCTGATCCGCCTTGCGATGATGAAGCGCTAGACCGCTAAACCTTTTCGAAAACGTGCCTTTATCTTGGCAAAAATATCCCACGGGGGAGGCGGGATTGGCACAATCCCGCTTGGGGGTGTGAAACCCCCATGCTTGCCCGCCTCGCCCCCACATTGACCCACAGACTTGATCCGGGCCTCACGCTCTGCCATGCCATGGCAAAAGGAGCCCGCCCATGTCCACCCCGCATCAAACCTTCCTCGCACCGCTGGCCAAACTCGCGCTGCGTCACCCCTTGGTCGAAGGTCAGGCAATCTGGTGGGAGGAGGGCGACTGGCAGGCGCAAGACGACGAAGAGGCGATGATCGACGGCGAGGAAATCGCCTATTACGCCGAGGGCCTTCTGGCCGAAGGCTTCGGCCTGCACTGGCAAGTTCTGGCTGAAGCCGATGCACCAAAAGAGCCGGTGCTCGTCTTGTTGTTCCTTTGGCAATCGGGCGAAGCGCCAGATCTTCCCGAACCAGGGCCGGATTGGGTGGTCCTGGCCCAGGCGGAAACCCCCGCAGCATGAGCCTCTGGCGCGCCCTTGGCCCTGCGGTGCCGCACCCGAAATGGACCGAGGCGCTGCGCGCCGCCGTCGGGGCTGGCTTGGGCCTTGCGCTTGCCGCTTGTGTCCTTTGGGTGATTGCCCCACAGGCTGGCACACTAATCAGCCATCCGCTCATCATCGCGCCCTTTGGCGCCAGCGCCTTTCTGATTTTTTCTGTGCCGAACAGTCCCTTGGCGCAACCTTGGGCCGTGGTGATTGGCAACACGCTTTCCGCATTGGCCGCGCTCGTTGTTCTGCAATTCGGATTGCCTGCGCTTGCCAGCGCCCCCCTTGCCGTGACGCTTGCCATCCTCGCCATGGCAACCGCCCGCGCCATGCACCCGCCCGGTGGCGCGGTTGCCCTGTTCACCGCCCTCACCGCGCCCACCGATTGGAACTTTGCCGCCTCGCCCGTTCTGGCGGGCAGCGCGGTGTTGGTGATGTTCGGTGTGGTCTGGGCGCATAGCACCGGCCGCGCCTACCCCTTCCGCCAGCCTGCCCCCTCGCCGCATGGCACGACCGACCAGACGCCCGCGCGCCGCCACCTGCCCCCGCCCGGCGCGCTTGCGGATCTGCTGTCCCGCCTTCGGCTTGAGGCCAACATCGGCGTCGAAGATCTGACCCGCCTCATCACCGCAGCCGAGGCGGAGGCAGCAACGCGCCCACTTGCAGGCCTGACCGCCCGCCACCTGATGTCGCGTGATCTTGTAACGGTTGCCCCTACGGCATCGCTGCCCGAACTGGCTGCGGTCTTCCACCATCACCACTTCAAGACCCTGCCCATGGTCGACGCAGGGCATTACCAAGGCCTCGTCTCCGAGGAGGCCTTGGTCGGTGTTTCTGACCCCGCGCTGACGGCGGCTGATCTGGCACATTCGGCCCCGGCCACCGGCCCAGAAACGCCCGCCGCCGAATTGGTGCAACGGTTGGCTGACGGCAAAGAGCAAGCCTTGCCCATTGTCGAGAATGGCCAGCTTGTGGGCCTTGTCACGCGTTCGGATCTGATCGCCCTCTTGGCCCGACCGCTGTCCAGCTAAGGTTCGGCAACCCTTGCGCCCCGCGTCTCGCCGTGGTCGGATGCCTCCACTCAACGGAGCGTCGACATGCCCAGCGCCTATGACATTCTTCACGCCGCCTGCGCCGATCTTGGCATAAGGCTGTTCACCATCACCACACAGGACGAGGCCGCGGGTCTGGCCCGCCGCGCCTATACCTCGCATCCGGTGGAATACCCGGTTTCAGGCACCAAACCCCTGACCCGCGACGGTTGGTACGACCATTGCATCACCGGTCAGCAGGTGTTTGTCGCCAATACGACGCCCGAATTTGCCAAGTACTTTTTCGACCACGCTCTGATCACCTCGCTGGGGCTGGGATCGTGCATCAACATCCCTGTGGTCAAAGGGGACAGGGTTCTTGGAACCATCAACCTACTGGCAGAAGAACTCCACTTCACGCCCGAAAAACTTGCCGCCTATCAAGCGCTTGCAACCACCCACCACGCGGCCTTGGTGGCAGAAATGGCAAAAGGCTAACCTTGGCCTTCACACTGCGCCAGTTGCAATTCTTTGTCGCCGCCGCGCAATCCGGCTCGGTCACCGGGGCGGCGCGAGAATTGTCGATCTCGCAGTCTTCGGTCACCGTGGCCATTCAGGCGCTGGAAGATGACCTCGGGGTTCAGCTTTTCGATCGACAGGCGCGCGGCCTTCTCATCACGCATAAAGGCAGTGCTTTTCTGCGCCACGCCCGCCAGATTCTTGCCGATGTCGCCACGGCCCGCACCGCGTTTGCCGAAGAAACCGGTCCGCTGACCGGACGCCTTTCGCTGGGCGTGACCAGCCTTGTCGCGGGCTATGTGCTGTCGGACATCCTGCAGCGCTATCGCCGTGCCTTCCCACAGGTGGAGTTGAACGTCATCGAAGACAACGGCGACTACCTGCAACACCTGCTGATCGGCGGTGAGTTGGACGTCGCTGTCTTGCTGACCTCCTCGGTCAAGGATCGCATGGCGCTGAATGTCGAAACACTGCTCGTCTCGCCCTACCGGCTTTGGCTGCCACTGGGGCATCCCTTGTCCGATCAGGAAACCATCGCGCTGGATGATCTGGCGGGCCAACCGTTGATTCAGTTGATGGTGGACGAGATCGAAGAATCCACCCGCAAACTCATGGGGTCTTTGGCCGTCAAACCGCAGATCGCCTTCCGCACCCGCTCGGTCGAGGCGGTGCGCAGTCTTGTCGCCACGGGCGCAGGGCTGGCCATTCTGCCCAGCCTTGTCTACCGGCCCTGGTCCCTTGAAGGCGACCGTATCGGCATCCGCGACATTTCAGGTGACCTTCCGTCGGTGCAGGTTGGCCTTGCTTGGCGACGCGGCGCGCCGGTGCAGGCCCCCGCGCACCACTTCATCCGCTCCGCGCAAGACGCCATGCCCAGTCGCTAAGCGAGCCATCGGAAAATCAGAACGATCCTTTCTACGTTTTGATATTGCGAAAATTCTGACCCACGCCCACCCTGACCGCATGACCGGGAATCCGGCGGCAACCCATGCCAGCCCCAAAGGGCGGCCAACCTTCAGGGAGTTACGCATGAAGATCATGAAATTGCTGGGCACCACCGCCCTTGCCCTTGCGACCGGCCTTTCCCCCGTTCTGGCGCAGGTCACGGCCATCGGGGAAGGCGAAGGAGAAGTGTCGATCGTCGCTTGGGCCGGGTATGTCGAACGCGGCGAAACCGACAAAAGCTATGACTGGGTCACGAAATTCGAAGCCGACACGGGCTGCAAGGTTTCGGTGAAAACCGCCAATACCTCTGATGAAATGGTCGCCCTGATGAACGAAGGCGGCTTCGACCTTGTGACCGCCTCGGGCGACGCATCCTTGCGGCTGATCGCAGGCGGGCGGGTGCAGCCGATCAACATCGACCTGATCCCTTCATGGTCCACCGTCGATGACCGGCTGAAGGATGCCCCGTGGCACACCGTCGATGGCGTGCATTACGGCGTGCCCTATATGTGGGGCCCGAACGTGCTGATGTATAACACCGATGTCTTCAAAGAGGCCCCCACCTCGTGGAACGTCGTATTTGAAAAGATGGACCTGCCGGATGGAAAGTCGAACGAGGGCCGGGTGCAGGCCTATGACGGCCCGATCCATATCGCCGATGCCGCGCAATATCTGATGTTCCACAAACCGGAACTGAAGATCACCTCGCCCTATGAACTGAACGAGGACCAATACAAGTCAGCTCTCGACCTTTTGCGCGTGCAGCGCACGCTGGTCGGCCGCTACTGGCATGACGCCTTCATCCAGATGGATGATTTCAAGAACGAGGGCGTGGTCGCCTCGGGTTCTTGGCCGTTCCAGGTCGGCCTGCTGCAATCTGAAAAGCAACCGATTGCCTCGGTGATCCCGCAAGAAGGCGCGACCGGCTGGGCCGATACGACCATGATGCACGTCGACAGCAAACATCCGAACTGCGCCTATAAATGGATGGAACATTCGCTGGCCTCGAACCTGCAATCCGACCTTGCGGTGTGGTTCGGCGCCAACCCATCGGTTCCCGCCGCCTGCACCGACGGGCGCGGCATGCTGACGGCCGAAATCTGCACGGCCAATGGGATGGATGACTTTGAAAAGATCCGTTTCTGGACCACGCCAACCGCCAAATGCGCACAAGGCGAAGGGGTTTGCGTCCCGTACTACCGTTGGGTCTCTGATTATATCGCCGTGATCGGCGGGCGCTGATCCGCACGATTGTAGGATGGGCAACATCGCCCATCCTACGAACACCCGCCCCGGCTCTGCCGGCGCGATCTTGTCCTATTGCCTGAAAGCCCGCCATGACCGCTGCCGTCACCTTCCAATCTGTATCACGCCATTTCGGCATCGGCCCCGCAGCGATCAAAGCCGTCGACGCGGTTGACCTGACCATTGCTGAAGGCAGCTTTTTCGCCATGCTCGGGCCGTCTGGGTCGGGCAAGACAACCTGCCTCCGGCTGATCTCGGGGTTTGAACAACCCACCTCCGGCGCGATCCGTATCTTCGGGCAGGACGTCTCAGCCATCCCTCCAAACCGGCGCAACGTGAACACCGTCTTTCAAGATTATGCGCTATTTCCCCATATGAACGTGCGCGATAACGTTGCCTATGGCCTGATGGTCAAAGGCATCCCCCGCAGCCAGCGCTACGCCAAAGCCGACGAAATGCTGCACCTCGTGCAGCTTGGCGGCTATGGCGATCGCAAGCCGGGTCAGCTTTCCGGCGGTCAGCGTCAGCGCGTCGCCTTGGCCCGCGCTTTGGTCAACGAACCGCGCGTGCTGTTGTTGGACGAACCCTTGGGCGCACTGGATCTGAAACTGCGCGAAGACATGCAGGACGAGCTGAAGTCGCTGCAACAGCGCCTTGGCATCACCTTTGTCTTCGTCACCCATGATCAGCACGAAGCCCTTTCGATGGCCGACAGTCTGGCGGTTTTCAACCAAGGCAAAATCGCCCAGATCGGCACACCGGCCGATATTTACACCCACCCCCGCACCCGCTTCGTCGCCGATTTCGTCGGCTCCTCCAACGTCCTTCCCCCCGCCCTGACCAAAGCCCTTGGCGGCCCGGCACAGTGGTCGTCCTTGCGCCCTGAAAACACCCGCCTTGCACCACATGGCCCGATCACCGGCACGGTAACGGCCCTGCGCTACCTCGGGGCCGCGACCCGCGTTGTCCTGAAAACTGGCGAAACCGAACTCGCCGCTCTGGTTCCGGCCGGCCGACCCCTGCCCGAACCCGGCACCGGAACCTCCATTGCCTTTGACCCCAAAGACCTCCACCTGATGGAGGAGAATTGATGCGCCTTTATCTTGGCAAAAATATCCCCGCCGGAGGCATCGACCGCCTGACCCGGCTGCACCGCGCAAAATCCGGGCCCGGGCAAAATTCTTCCCTTAAGAATTTTCCTGCCAGAAGGCGCAACACATGACCGCCCCCGCCATCCTGCCCGAACGCGGAGCCGCCGACCGGCTCACCGCTTTTTTCTGGCGCCGCCCCAAAGCCTTCCTCGCGCTTCTCCTCACCCCGCCACTTCTTTGGCTGGGTTTGGTCTACCTCGGCTCCCTCGCCACGCTTCTGTGGCAAAGCTTCTACTCGATTGACGAGTTTTCCGGGATGGTGAAGCCCGAACTCACCCTGAAAACCTATGCCGAGCTGATGCGCCCGGCGAATTTCGACATCATCCTGCGCACGCTTTTGATGTCGACCGCCGTGACCCTTGGCTGTGCCATCCTTGCCTTCCCGATCGCCTATTACGCAGCCCGTTTTGCCAAGGGCCGCTGGAAGGCGGTGTTCTATCTCGGCATCATGTTGCCGCTGTGGTCGTCCTATCTTGTGAAAGTCTACGCCTGGAAACTGATCCTTGCGAAAGAGGGCATCGTCACTTGGGCAACCGAGGCGACCCACACCTCCGGCATCCTGAATGCGCTTCTGGCGCTGCCGGTGATTGGCGGCAACTCGCTCTCGACCAGTTACATCGGCATGTTCATCGTCTTCGTTTATGTCTGGATCCCGTACATGATCCTGCCGATGCAGGCCGCGCTGGAGCGGGTCCCCACCTCGATGTTAGAGGCCAGCCAAGACCTTGGCGCCACGCGTGCCCAGACCTTCCGCACAGTGATTTTGCCTTTGGCCCTGCCGGGGGTCATCGCCGGGTCAATATTCACGTTCTCGCTGACCATGGGCGATTACATCATCCCGCAAATCGTCGGCAACTCGGCCAATTTCATCGGCATGGCGGTCTACCAACTGCAAGGCACCGCCGGAAATACCCCCTTGGCCGCCGCCTTCTCGATGGTGCCGATCCTTATCATGCTGGTTTATCTCACGCTGGCCAAACGCGCGGGAGCTTTCGATGCCCTCTGACCTAAATCAGATCAGGGCCTCGCTTCCCCTGAAACTTGCCGCCATCGGGGGGCTGCTGTTCCTGCATCTGCCGATCCTGCTGATCTTCCTTTACGCCTTCACGACCGAGGAACGCACCTACGTCTTTCCACCGCCCGGCCTGACAACCCAATGGTTCGCCGCCGCATGGAACCGCCCCGACATCTGGGAAGCTTTGGCGCTGTCACTCAAGGTGGCAACCGTTGCGACCTTTCTGGCAATGCTCCTTGGAACGCTGGTCTCTGCCGCAATGGCGCAGGCGCGGTTCTTTGGCCGAGAGCAGATCAGCCTGCTGATCGTGCTGCCCATCGCCCTGCCCGGCGTCATCACCGGCATGAGCCTGCGCTCCGCCTTTGGGATGATGGACATCCCGTTTTCCACGTGGACCATCATTCTTGGCCACGCCACCTTTTGCATTGTCATCGTGTACAACAATGCCGTCGCCCGCTTCCGCCGTCTGTCTGGCGGCATTCTAGAGGCGAGCGCTGATCTGGGCGCAAATGCGTTCCAAACCTTTTGGCATGTGTTGCTGCCAAACCTTGGCACCGCGCTGCTGGCGGGTGGCATGCTGGCCTTTGCCCTGTCGTTTGACGAGGTGATCGTCACCACCTTTACCGCCGGTCAACAGGCCACCCTGCCCATCTGGATGCTGGAAGAATTGATCCGCCCGCGCCAGCGCCCGGTTACCAATGTCGTCGCCATGATCGTCTTTGCCGCCACGTTCCTGCCCATCCTCGCCGCCTACACGCTCACCCGCAACGGGTCCGAGACGGCAGGCGGAGGCAAATGAAAGGCCCCCCAATGACCATTCAGACCCAACTTCTCATCGGCAACAGCTTTGAGCCCGGGCAAGAGGCCAAAGAGCAAATCCTGAACCCGCGCACGGGTGGCCTGATCTTGGATGTGCCCGAGGCGTCGACCGCGCAAATTGACCGGGCCGTGGCAGCCGCGCGTCGCGCCTTTGGCACTTGGTCACGCACCACCCCTGGGGAACGTTCCGCAGCACTGCTGCGCATCGCAGACCGCATCGAGGCCGAGGCAGATGCCTTTGCCACACTTGAAGCACTGAATTGCGGCAAGCCGATCAACTGCGCGCGCAATGACGAAATCCCGGCCATTGTCGATTGCTACCGCTTTTTCGCCGGGGCCGTGCGGTGTCAACACGGCGCGGTGGCCGGCGAATACCTGTCGGGCCATACCTCGATGATCCGACGCGATGCGATTGGTGTCATCGCCTCTATCGCGCCGTGGAATTATCCCTTGATGATGATGGCGTGGAAACTTGGTCCGGCGATTGGCGGCGGCAATACAGTCGTCTTCAAACCGTCCGAGCAAACCCCACTGACCGCGCTGAAGATGGCGCATATTTTGGCCGAGGAACTGCCCGAAGGTGTGGTCTCGGTGATCACCGGGCGCGGGCAGACCGTAGGAAATTACCTTATCAACCACCCCGGCATTGATATGATCAGCCTGACCGGTGATGTGGCGACAGGCAAGAAGATGCTGGATGCGGCCGCCAAAACGGTCAAGCGCACCCATCTGGAATTGGGCGGCAAGGCCCCGGTTCTGGTCTTTGATGACGCCGACGTTTCGGCAGTGGTCGAAGGGCTGCGCGCGTTTTCCTTCTATAATGCCGGCCAAGACTGCACCGCTGCCTGTCGTGTTTATGCGGGAAAGAAGGTTTACGAAAATCTTGTTGCCGATCTGACCGCAGCGGCGGCCTCGATCACCCTCGGCGCTGCGGATGACAGCACGAATGAAATCGGCCCGCTCATCAGTCAGCGCCAACGCGACCGCGTCGCCAGCTTCGTGAACCGCGCCCGCGAGGTGAGCCATATTCAGGTGACGACCGGCGGCGAAGCGATGGAACAAGGCTTTTACTACAAGCCCACCGTGGTGGCGGGGGCCATGCAAAGCGACGAGATTGTGCGCCGCGAGGTGTTTGGCCCAGTGGTGTCCATCACGCCATTTTCGGATGCGGATCAGGCGGTGGATTGGGCCAATGACAACGACTACGGCCTCGCGTCCTCGGTCTGGACCCGCGATGTCGGCCGCGCGATGGCGACAGCGGCGCGGCTGCGCTATGGCTGCACATGGATCAACACGCATTTCATGCTGACCAATGAAATGCCGCATGGCGGGTTGAAGCAATCCGGCTATGGCAAGGATATGTCAGCCTATGCGCTGGAAGATTACACCGTGGTGCGACACATCATGGTGAAACACGGCTGAGATCTTGGCCATCTCGTCCTTTTGCCCGCTTAACGCGCTGCGCTCCGGCCCGCCCACGCGCCAGTGGCCCAACAGGCGGTCAAAAGGTAACCACCGGTTGGGGCCTCCCAATCCAGCATCTCCCCGGCGACGAAAACACCGGGCAGTGCTTTCAGCTCCAGCCCATCGGTGACGGCCTGCCATGCCACCCCCCCTGCAACCGAGATCGCCTCATCCAATGGGCGCGGCCCGGCCAGACGGGCGGGCAAGGCTTTAATCCCTTGCGCCAGATCCATCCCCCGCCCCCATTCCATGACAAGCGCGGCAGCAGCAGGCGACAGCCCCAGCTTACGCAGTCGGTTGGGCGCGCTTTCGCTGGATTTCATGCGGGCAAGCCGCGCCGCAACATCAGACAGCGTCACATCCGGCATCAGGTCGATCACCAGCCCCGCGCCCTGCCGCAGCGCACGAGAAACGGCGTAAATCCCCCCGCCTTCTACCCCGCGGGCCGATAGGACAAATTCCCCCCGCTCGCGCTGATGGCCGACGATCAAAGCGGCGCCTTTTACCGCCTGTCCGAAATGCCGCGTCATATGCGGCGACCAATCTACGGCAAATCCCATATTGGCAGGCTGCCACGGCGCAATCTGCACGCCCCGTTCGGCCAGCCACGGCACCCATGCTGCGTCTGATCCCAGCCGCGCCCAGCTTGCCCCGCCCAGCGCCAGCACTGTGACGCGCGGGTGCAACACTTGCCGCCCCTCCGGCGTGTCAAAGACGAAGCCATAATCGTCAAACCCGGCCCAGCGCCAGCGGTGGCGCAACTCCACCCCCAGTCCGGCAAGACGGGCAAGCCATGCCCGCAACAAGGGCGAGCCTTTCATTGTCACCGGAAACACCCGCCCCGATGAGCCCGTAAACACCTCGTGCCCTAAATTGCGACAAAACGACTGCACCTCAACCGGGCCAAAAGCCTCAAGCATCGGGCGCAGCCGGTCGGGACAATCATAGGCGGCAAGAAAGGCCTCAAACGGCTGGTCCTTGGTGACGTTCAGCCCCGACTTGCCTGCCATCAGAAACTTGCGCGCGGGAGACGGTTTCGCCTCAACCACCAGCACGCGGCGACCGGCGCGCGCCAATTCCTCGGCCGCCATCAGCCCGGCGGGCCCAGCCCCGATGACCAATGCGTCAAGCAAGCGCGCCGCCTTTCACCTCGATCACCCGATGCGGATAGGGCATCTCGATCCCGGCGGACTTGAGTGCGTTCCAGATCGCGAAGTTCACCTGACTGGCGTATTTGTTCTTGCCGTCATCAATCCCCGCGACCCAATATTCCACCGCGAAATCGACACTGCTCTCGCCAAAACCACGCAATTCACAATCCGGACCGTCCGGCGCTTTCAACACAAAGGGCAACGCCGCCACGGCAGCCTCGATGATCTCGGGCACGCGGTTGATATCGGTTTCATATGACACCGAAAACGGCGCGTCATAACGGTTGGCGCTGCCTTGGTCCGAGTAATTCACCACCCGCGTGGTGATGAAATGGTCGTTCGGCACCACGATCCATTTGCCGTCAAAGGTTTCCAGCACACAGGCGCGCGCGGTCATCTTCACAATGGTGCCCTTCTGGCCACCATCCAGTTCGACGTAATCGCCGACCGTGGTCTGCCCTTCGATCAGCAGAATAACCCCGGAAACAAAGTTCGCGGCAATCTGTTGCAGCCCCAGACCAATGCCCACACCCAAAGCACCACCCAGAACGGCAACGGCCGTCAGATCAATACCCATGATGGACAGCAGCAAAAGAAAGGCCGCGCCAAAGATTGTCACCTCTACCGCCTTGACGGCCAACTCGCGGGTGGCGGGACGCAACTCTTCTTGAGATTTGATATAGCTGGCGCTTTGCCGGTTGGACCAAGACCCAAGCCAAAACAGGACGGACCCGGCAATCACCCCACGCAGCAGGGCCATCACCGAAAACCGAATATTGCCCAGCGTGACGATGGTTTCCTCAAGGCGCAGCGTGATGTCGTCCCAGATCCCCAGGGCGTAAAGCCCGGCCACCGGTACCAGCACATATTTCCCCAAAAGCCGCAAAAAGCTGTCGGTCACCACCTCACGCACAAAGATGCGGGCGGCAAGGAAGATGAAGACCCGCTTGCCAAAGGCGATCACTTCGCCCGAACCAAAGGCAGCGCGGGTGGCTTCCTCGCCCATGGCCGTCAGACCATAGGCAAAAAGTGGCAAGAACAGCGGCAGGAAGCGCAGGGCAAAGCGGCGCAGATTGGCAAGGTGACCGGTCTTCTCACCAGGATCAAGAAACCGCATGAGGACCGGCAAGACGCGGGCCGTCGCAAGCCGGGACAGGATCACCGCAACAGCCAAAAGCCCGAACTGCGACCAAGCGGCAGGCGACAGCAGCCAGCCCATGGCGATATCTCCCGCCTGCCCGATCCAGCCCGTTACCTTGGCGGCAAAATCATCCGTCCCATTCATCATGAAATTCCTTGCCCAACGCGGCGCCCCCATCCTGTGCCACCGCGTCGGTCCCATGGCAAGCGCGGCAACCGGTTATGGTTGCTTTAGCGGCAGGGCGCGACCGCTGTGTCAGCCGCCGCCAATCAAGGCACCCGCCGCAAAGACCAGCGCGCCCCCCAAGACCACCTGCAAGGCCGCCCGCAGGAACGGGGTTTCCATGAACTTGTTCTGGATCCAAGCGATGGCCCACAACTCCACAAAGACCACGATCATGGCAATGATGGTGGCGGTCCAAAATTCCGGGATCAGATAGGGCAGCGCGTGGCCAAGCCCACCAACCGCCGTCATCATGCCCGAGGCAAGCCCGCGCTTCCACGGGCTGCCGCGCCCCGACAGAACGCCATCATCATGGGCGGCTTCGGTGAACCCCATCGAAATCCCGGCCCCGACCGAGGCCGCTGCACCCACCAGAAAGGTGGTCCAAGTATCTTGCGTGGCAAAGGCCGTGGCGAAGATCGGGGCAAGCGTAGAGACCGAGCCATCCATCAGCCCGGCCAGACCCGGCTGCACCCAAGTCAGAATGAACTGCCGCCGCGCGCCCGCATCTTCGCTGGCTTTTTCGCCCTCGGTCAGGTGGGTCTCGGTCAGGGCGCCGGCATGTTCGGCATGACCCGATTCCGCCGCAGCCAGATCCCCCAAAAGCTTGCGCGTCGCCGCATCCGCTGTCTGCCCGGCGGCACGGGTGTAAAAGGCTGCGGCCTGCATCTCCATCGCGCGCGCCTCGGCGCGCATCGCGTCAAGGCCCAGCGTCTCGTTCAGCCAGACGGGTTTGCGGGCATAGAACCCCGCCACATGTTCGCGCCGGATCAACGGAATCACCTGTCCAAACCGCACCTGATGCAGCTCGATCAACTGGCGGCGGTGTTCATCCTCTTCACTGGCCATGCCATCGAAAATCGCGGCCGAGGCCGGGTATTCGACCCGCAGGCGTTCCGCATAAAGGCGATAGATGCGGGCATCGTCCTCTTCCGAGGAAATCGCCAGGGCCAGAACCTCTTGTTCTGTGAGGTCAGAAAATCGGCGGCGCGAGGATATGGCGGACAGCATGGCAAAACTCCGAAACGACTTTGCCCCACTAAAGGCCTGTCATCCGAGAATGAAAAGGGCCGGACGGCCCCCCACCATCAGCCCGCGCTTAAATAGCCGCGATCAGGCCCCACCGCGAAGATATTCCGCCAGCACATGCGCCGTACCATCGCGCCAAAGCCGGGTCAGAGCATCGGCAAAGGCGGTGGCAAAGCGGGCGTCATCGGCCACCTCGCCATAGATCGTGCGCTGCGTGAGCCAAGCCTTCGGATCAGCCTTCGCGGCCCGCGCCAAGGCCTGCAAGGCATCCCAGTTCGGATCATTCGGCGGAATGTGGGTGCCACTGTCGGTTTCGCCCGCACAATAGCGGCACCACAGCGCCGAAACCAGCGCCAGCCCCGTCACCGACCCACCTGCGGCAAGCGCATCACGGATCGACGGCACAATGAATTTCGGTTGGCGGTTTGATCCATCAAGGCAAAGCCGCCGCTCGGTGTCGGCCACCTCGGGGTTAGAAAACCGTTCGACGATCAGATCGAAATAGGCGTCGATATTGGTATCGGGCACGGGCGGGACATAGGGGATGATCTCCTCCCGCTCCACCTTTTCCAAGAACCCCTTGATCAGCGGATGCGCCATCGCCTCATGCACATATTCAATGTCCATCAGCCCACCGGGATAGGCGATGGTGGCATGCCCACCGTTCAGGATGCGAATTTTCATCATCTCAAACGCATGGACATGCGGGGTAAAGGTCACACCCACCTGTTCCAAGGCCGGGCGACCGGCGGGGAAATTGTCTTCCAGCACCCATTGCCGGAACGGCTCGCAGGTGACGGGCACCGGATCATCGCCAAGACCGAACTTGGCAGCCATGGCACGCTCGCGCGGGCCCGTTGCCGGGGTGATGCGATCGACCATCCCATTCGGGAAGGCCACATTGGCGGCGATCCAGTCGGCCAAAGATGGATCCGACAGCCGGGCAAGACCGACGACCGCTGCTTTCGTCACATGGCCATTGCCGGGCAGGTTGTCGCAAGACATCACGGTAAAAGGTTGCACCCCGGCCGCCCGCCGCGCCTTAAGTGCCGCAACAATCGCACCAAACGCAGTGGCCGGACGGTCCGGATTTGCGCCATCGGCGGTGATGTCGGGCAGGGTCGGATCGAACTGGCCGGTCGAGGCATTGATGAAATAGCCGCCCTCGGTCACGGTCAGCGATACGATGCGGATTTCGGGCCGCGCCATGGCGGCGATCAGGCTGGCATTGTCCACCTCCACCGGCAGGAAGTCGATCATGGCGCCGACCCGCCGCGCGGTTTGGCCTTTGGGGTCCAGCTCAATCACGGTGGACAAGCAATCCTGCGCCTTCAGAGCATCACGCATCGCCGCATCGGGCGCACGGACACCCGCGCCAAGAATGGCCCAATCATGGCCCTGCCCCAAGGCAAACAGATCATCCAGATAGACCGCCATATGCGCCCGGTGAAAATTGCCAAGGCCGATATGCACGATGCCGGGGGTCAGGCGGTTGCGGTCATAGGCGGGGGTTGCATAGGTCATGTCAGGCCATCCAGTTGCCGCCGTCCACGCCGAAGCATTGGGCGACGATGTATTTCGCTTCATCAGTTGCAAGGAACACGGCCATGCCGGTCAGATCGGCAGCGGTGCCCATCCGGCCAAAGGGCACAGCGGCGCCCACCTCGCGCTTCTTTTGCCCCGGCGCCTTGCCTTCATATTTGGCAAAGAAGGCGTCCACCCCATCCCAATGTTCCCCGTCCACCACACCGGGTGCGATGGCGTTGACGTTGATGCCATGGGGGATCAGGTTCAGCCCGGCCGACTGGGTCAGGGAAATGACAGCAGCCTTGGTGGCGCAATAGACTCCGACAAGGCTTTCGCCTCTCCGTCCAGCTTGGGACGCCATATTGATGATTGTACCACCCTCGCCGCGCGCGATCATGTGACGCGCAGCAGCCTGCGTGCAAAACAGCGTCCCAGCCACGTTGACCGCAAACAGCTTGTCATAATCGGCACGGGTGATTTCGGCGATGGGCGCAGCGGTAAAGAGCGCAGCATTGTTGATGAGGATATCAAGCTGCCCCATCTCGGCCACAGCCTTTTCGAACCCAGCGTCTATGCTGTCCTGCCGCGTGACATCCATCTGAATCGCCACGGCCTGCGGACCAAGGCTTGCCGCCGCGGCCTTCACCGCCTCGGCGTTGATGTCGGCCAAAGCCACCGTCGCCCCTTCGGCGATATAGGCCCGAGCGAATTCAAACCCGATGCCGCGAGCAGCCCCGGTAATCAAAGCAGTTTTTCCCGAAAGTCTCATTTCAGCGCCAGCCCTTCGCCGTCAAAGCGGTGCAATTTGTCCATGTCTGGTGACAGCTTGATCGGATCGCCGTGATGCACGCCAATCTCGCCCGAGGCGCGCACGTTGATCGTGCCGATGCCGTCAACCTCAACCTTGATAAAGCTGTCGGAGCCGAGATGTTCCGACAGGCCGACAACGCCCTGCCACGGGCCTTCGCCCACGCGGATATGCTCGGGTCGCACGCCCAAGGTGGTGCAGTTGTACTTGGCGGCCTCGGCCCCGGTGATGAGGTTCATCTTCGGGCTGCCGATGAAGCCCGCGACAAACAGGTTGCGGGGGGAATGATACAGATCCAGCGGGCTGCCGACCTGCTCGACCCGGCCTGCGTTCAAAACCACGATCTTGTCAGCCATCGTCATGGCTTCAACCTGATCATGGGTCACATAGATCATGGTGGTCTTCAGGCTTTGATGCAGTTCGGAAATCTCTTGCCGCATCGTCACGCGCAGGGCCGCATCCAGGTTCGACAGCGGTTCGTCAAACAGGAACGCCGCCGGTTCGCGGACGATCGCACGGCCGATGGCGACACGCTGGCGCTGACCGCCGGACAATTGTCCCGGACGGCGGTCAAGATAGTTCGTCAGGTTCAAAATCTTCGCGGCATGCTGAACCTTGGCCTCTTGCTCGGCCGCAGTCATCCCCGCCATTTTCAGCGGGAAGGCGATGTTTTTGCGCACGGTCATATGCGGATAAAGTGCGTAGGACTGGAACACCATGGCAAGGCCGCGCTGTGCGGGTGGCAGATGTGTTGCCTCGCGCCCGTCGATCTGCATGGTGCCCGCGGTGGTATCTTCCAACCCCGCGATCAAACGCAACAGAGTGGACTTGCCGCAGCCTGACGGACCGACAAAGACAACAAACTCGCCGTCTTCGATGGTCAGGTCGATGCCCGGAATGACGTCCACTTCCCCAAAGGATTTGCGAACCTGATGGAGTGTGATCTTGCCCATTATACCCTCACTTCACCGCGCCAAAGGTCAGGCCGCGGACGAGTTGTTTTTGGCTGAACCAGCCCATGATCAGGATCGGCGCGATAGCCATCGTGCTGGCCGCCGACAGTTTGGCGTAGAAAAGTCCCTGCGGGCTGGAAAAGCCCGAGATGAACTTGGTCAGGGGGGCGGCATCGGTGACGGTCAGGTTGATCGTCCAGAACGCCTCATTCCACGCCAGAATGATGTTCAAAAGCACAGTTGACGCGATGCCCGGCACGGCCATGGGCGTCAGCACATACAGGATTTCCGATTTCAGGGTGGCCCCATCCATCCGTGCCGCTTCCAGAATTTCGCCGGGAATTTCCTTGAAGTAGGTGTAGAGCATCCAGACGATGATCGGCAGGTTCATCAGGGTCAGCACGACCACCAGCCCGATGCGGGTATCCAAAAGCCCGAGCGTCTTGAAAAGCAGGTAGATCGGCACCAACACACCCACGGCGGGCATCATCTTGGTCGACAGCATCCACATCAGCAGGTCTTTGGTCTTGCGCCCTGGCACAAAGGCCATCGACCACGCCGCCGGGATGGCCAGCACCAACCCCAAAGCGGTGGAGCCAAGCGCAATGATGACCGAGTTGACGAAGTAGCGGAAATAGTCGCGCTGTTCGTTCACATCGACATAGTTCTGCAAGGTCCAGTCAAAGCCCAGGAAGATGGGGGGCGAGGCGACGGCCTGCGCTTCGGGTTTGAAACTGGTCAACACGGTCCACAGGATCGGGAAGAACAGCATAAGCGCAACCGTCCATGCGGCAGCAGAGTTGATCGCGCGACGTTGGGTTGTAACGTGACGGGCCATGATTATTCCTCACGCATCAAGGTTCTTGCCGATGGCGCGCATCAGGAAGAAGGCAACAATATTGGCAAGGATCACTGCAACGACCCCGCCCGCGGCTGCGGTGCCGACGTCGAAATCGAGAAGTGCTTCCTTGTAGATCAGATAGGGCAAGGTGGTGGACGAGGTACCGGGACCGCCATTGGTGGTCACAAGAATCTCGCCAAAGATGCCCAGAAGGAAGATCGTCTGGATCAGCACCACCACGGTGATGGCACGCGCCAGATGCGGCAGCATGATATACCAAAACCGCGACACGGGGCCTGCACCATCCATCTCGGCGGCCTCCAACTCCTCGGATGACAGCGATTGCAGCGCGGTCAGCAGGATCAGCGTCGCAAAGGGCAGCCACTGCCACGCGACGATCAGGATGATCGAGGCGAGGGGCGCGTTGCCCAGAAAATCATAAGGTGACAGGCCAATGAACTTTGCCGCCTCGGCAAACAGGCCGTTGGTCGGGTTCATGAACATGTTCTTCCAGATCAGCGCCGCGACGGGCGGCATGATGAAGAACGGCGAGATCACCAAGATCCGCACAATGCCCTGCCCCCAGATCGGCTGGTCGATCAACAGCGCAATCAGGATGCCCAGGATCACAGTGATGGCCAGCACACCGACCACCAGCACCAGCGTGTTGACCACCGCACCGCCAAAGGCAGGCGACAGGACAAATCGCGTGTAATTGCCGAAATCGTTAAAGCCGGTTCGGTCCGGGTAAAGCAGGTTGTAGCGCTGCAAGGAAAACCACAGCGTCATGGCCAAGGGCACGATCATCCAAACCAAAAGCAGGATAACGGTTGGCGACAACATGGCACGGGCAGCTTTGCGCGAGGATTGCGTGGCCATGGGAAAACTCCGCTTTGGAAAGACAGGCAGCGTGGCAGCAGACGGGAAAGACACAGCGACCGCAGCTGCTGGGGGTGTCACGGTCGCTGTCAGGTTGGCCCCTCCCGGTAGGGAAGGGCCGATATCCTTGGGAAGGATTACTTGATGTAGCCAGCGGCCGTCATCTCGTCGGTGACCAAAGCCTGCGCCGCGGCAAGGGCCTCGTCCACCGATTTCTGACCAGCCAGCGCTGCCGAGAATTCTTGCCCGACACTGGTGCCAAGGCCTTGGAATTCCGGGATCGCCACGAACTGCACGCCGACATAAGGCACCGGCTTGACGGTCGGGGCATTCGGGTCAGCAGCGTTGATCGAGTCGATCGTCATCTTGGCGAACGGGATCGAAGCGTATTCCGGGTTGGAATACAACGAGGTGCGGGTACCCGGAGGCACGTTCGCCCAGCCTTCTTTCGACGCAACAAGGGCCAGATAGTCCTTGTTGGTTGCCCAGTTGATGAACGCCTTGGCAGCATCTTGCTTTTGGCTGGAAGCCGGGATCGCCAGCGACCAAGCCCAGAGCCAGTTGCCGCGCTTGCCCAGACCATTGTCGGGGGCCAAAGCGAAGCCAACCTTGTCGGCCACGGTCGAATCCTTGCCCGTCACGAACGAAGCCGCAACCGTGGCGTCGATCCACATGCCGCACTTGCCCTGTTGGAACAGCGTCAGGTTTTCGTTGAAGCCGTTGTTCGACGCGCCGGGCGGGCCGTACTCGGTCATCACGCGCAGATAGGTTTCCAGCGTGGCTTTCCACTCCGGCTGGTCAAACTGCGGCACCCAAGCCTCATCGAACCAGCGTGCGCCGAACGAGTTCGACATGGCAGTCAGGAAGGCCATGTTTTCGCCCCAGCCGGCCTTGCCACGCAGGCAGATGCCGTACTGCTCTTTCGACTTGTCGGTCATCGCCTTGGCCGCAGCCTCGATCTCCGTCCAGGTCGGCGCGTCGGACATGGTCAGGCCAGCGGCGTCCATCAGATCCTTGCGATACATCACCATCGAGCTTTCGCCATAGAAGGGCGACGCCATCAGGTTGCCGTCAACGGTGAGGCCACCGCGAATGGCGGGCAGCAGATCGTCCACGTCGTAATCGGCGGGCAGATCGTTCAGGCTGGCGAGCCAGCCCTGCTTGCCCCAGATCGGCACTTCATAGGTGCCGATGGTCAGGACGTCATACTGACCGCCATTGGTGGCGATGTCGGTGGTCACGTTCTGGCGCAGCACGTTTTCTTCCAGCGTCACCCATTCCACCTTGATGTCGGGGTTCTTGGCATAGAAGTCGTCCATCAGACCCTGCATGCGGATCATGTCGCCGTTGTTCACGGTCGCCACGGTGATGGTGGTCTCGGCCATGGCCACGCCGGTCAGCGCAACGAAAGCCGTCGCGCCCAAAAGCGCGCGAAGCGAAACAGTCATGGTATCCTCCCTCGGAAGCGATGTGAGCATTTAATCGCTGAATGAGAAAATGCCCAGCACATGAGCAAATCGTCAAGCCTGTTTTTCAGGCGGAATGAGAAATTCGTCGCCGCACTGCAGCGCAGGCGACCGAAGTCATTGATTTTGCTTTGAAGGAGTAAACGGCCCGATCAGGCCAAGAGCGCCCTCGCGGTCGGCTCATCCGTCACCAACCCGTTGACGATTCGCGCCAGAAGCGCGCCACGGATCGCCGGCACCTTAGTTTCGCCAGCCGCGATACCGATGGACGGACGGTCCAGGCCCGGCTCAACCCGCACCCCACCGGTGCGACGGTTGGTGCCAAGATCCAGATAGCGACCCTCGGCATTATAGACCCAGCCCGCGACTTCGCCCACCGCACCATCGGCCTGCATCTCGTCAAGTTCGGCACGACTGACGAAGCCATCTTTCAACAATGGTGCGTCATTCGACATCTGGCCAATGCCGACGAAAATCACATCCGCCGCACGTGCCAGATCGACGACCTTGCGTACCGGCGTCAGGGCGTGGAAGGCCGCATTTTCCTCGGGGGTTGGCGAGATCACGGGTACGGGCATCGGATAATGCGGCGCATGCACCTTGTCGGCCAGCCGCATAACCACATCAAAGAAAGATGCCGAACCGTCCGGCGCGATATTCCCAATCAATGAGACCAGTCGGTGTTGCCCCGCCACGATGCCGTCTTCCATGGCATCAACCATGCCACGCAGGGCCCGCCCGGTTCCAACCGCGACAACCGAAGGCTCCTCCATCCGCAGAAACCGCTCCAACTCACCCGCCGCGGCCGAGGCAATCGCCCGAACCCCGTCGCCCGTGGCCCCAAGACCCGGTGCAACCCGGCAGCGGGTCAGGTTGAACCGTTCCGTCAGCGCCTGCTCCAGATCAAGGCAAACGCCAATGCGGTGGTTCAGCCGCACATGAATCAACCCTTCGGCCACCGCCCGGCTGACAAGCCGCTGCGCCCTTTGCCGTGAAACACCCAACTCTTTCGCGATCTGGTCCTGCGTCAATCCGCCAACATAATACAGCCAACCCGCCCGGGCGGCCTCATCATGCAAGGAAGGTTCAGGGTCGGCGCGAAGGGTCATGCGGGGTGGGGTCTTTCCGGGCCTGTGGTTTCGGGATCAATCTGCAAGAACTGCGCGAAGGAATCAAACGTGCGCTTGGCCCTAGCATCTTCCGGGACATCAAGCACCATCCCCTTTAGATGACTGCCACCGGTGAAACGCCACACCTCCATACCCGCCGCCAGCGCCGCGCGAACCCCGGTCAAACTGTCCTCAATGACCAGACACCGCGCAGGATCCGCCCCCATCCGGGCCGCCGCATGCAGAAACAAATCAGGCGCAGGCTTGCCCCGGGCCACCTCGGATGCGGTGAAAACCCGGCCTTCGACCAGCCCGTCCAACCCGGCGAGCTTCAATGACATCGCCGCACGGCGCGGACTGGAGGACGTCGCCACACAAAATGGCAGGCTCAGCGCCCGCAACGCCTGTGCGACATGCGGCATCACCTGCAACTCGCGTTCGAATGCCGCCAAGAGTCGCGTGCGATAGGCGTCTTCAAAGCTGCCCGGCAGATCCAAGCCAAAATCCTGGCGGATCGTGGCCATCACCGTCGGATAGCTGCGCCCCAGAAAGTGGCTGGCGACATAGGCCATGTCGACCACCACCCCCAACCCGGCGAGTTCGGCGATCAACATCCGGGCCGAAATGACCTCAGAGTCAATCAGCACCCCATCGCAATCAAAGATCACCAGATCTGCCATCATCCCCCCTCAAGCCGCCGCCGGTATTCGCTGCACGACATGCCCATGCCCCGCCGGAATGCCCGCGCGAAATAGGCCGGATCGTCAAACCCCAACGCAAAGCCCACCTCCTGCGCCCGCATCCGCGTATACGCGAGCAATCGGCAGGCTTCCCGCAGCCGTGTCGCCTCAAGAAAGCCTTGGGCCGAAAGGCCGGTGGCGGCAAGACAGAGGCGGCGCAGATGGCGTTCAGACACCGCCAAGGCCGTCGCGTAATCCGCCATTTGCCAGCCATCCGCAAGATGAGCACGGATCAACTCCTCAAACCGGGCCATCCTTGCATCCCCATCCGAGCGTTCCGGTCGCTCCCCCCCCGCTTCGGCCACGGCACAACAAAGCGTCAAAGCTGCCGCCCGAAGCCTCAATCTCCGGAAGGGATCGGGGGTCGCATGCAGGCGGGCGATATTTTGAAACAAGTGTTCGGCATTACCCGCCCCCACCACAAAGGGCGCCTCCAGCGCGGCCCGCGTTGCCGCCTCTGGGCCGAAAAGTTCAGGGAAATCTGCGGCCGGCAAGGTCAGCACAAAGCCCTGCGTTCCGGCGGCAAAGCCAAAGCCATGCACATGACCGCGCGGCATATTCATAAGCAAAGGCGGCACCCCACGCTGCGTCTTGCCATCAATGGACAGTCGCACCTCGCCCACCAGAACAAGAAACACTTGGTGCAAATGCAAATGCCGATGTGGCGCGATCTGCCACTCCAGCCCCGCCGCGCGATCGGTGATGGTTTCAATATGAACAAGATCGGGAAACGGGCTTTGCTCGCCGTAAAGCTGCCAAGAGGGTATCTTCACCGTCATCATGGCCGAATAATGCCAGTTTTTTGGCATATCGTCCATTCGGCTTTTTGCAAGCTTCCGCCATGGTCGGCAAAAAGGGGAGAGGAACATGCGCACGCAAGTGGCCATCATCGGGGGCGGGCCTTCGGGACTGTTGCTGTCACAGCTTTTGAACAAGGCGGGCATCGCAACGGTCGTGCTAGAACGCAAGACCCGTGACTATGTGCTGTCCCGCATCCGCGCCGGGGTGCTGGAGACCGGGGCCGTCGACCTGATCCGCGCGGCAGGGGCCGGCGCGCGAATGGACCGCGAAGGGCATTTGCATGATGGCTGCCATCTCGCGTCCAATGGCCGGATGTTTCATATCGATTTCAAGAAAAGCTGCGGCAAACAGGTGATGGTCTACGGCCAAACCGAGGTGACAAAAGACCTGTATGACGCGCAGGATGCCATCGGCGCCACCGTCATTCACGACGCCGATGACGTGGCCTTGCACGATCTGACCAGCACAGCACCCTACGTCACCTACCGCATGAACGGCGAGCAGCAGCGGTTAGACTGTGACTTTGTCGCAGGCTGTGATGGCTTTCATGGTGTCAGCCGTCAAAGCATGCCAGCCGATGTGCGGCGCGAGTTTGAGAAGGTCTATCCCTTTGGCTGGTTGGGCGTTTTGTCACGCACCCCGCCTGTTGAGCAGGAGCTGATCTACGCCGCTCACGACCGCGGCTTCGCTCTCGCCTCGATGCGCAACCCGCTTTTGTCGCGCTATTACATTCAGGTTCCGCTGACAGACACGGTCGAAGACTGGTCAGATGATGCCTTCTGGGCCGAGTTCAAACTCCGCATGCCGGCCCATATTGCGGCCCGACTTGTCACGGGTCCATCCATTGAAAAATCCATCGCACCGCTGCGCTCTTTCGTGACGGAACCGATGCGTTGGGGCCGGCTGTTTTTGTGTGGGGATGCCGCGCATATCGTGCCGCCCACCGGGGCCAAGGGACTGAACCTTGCCGCCTCCGATGTGCATTACCTGTTCGAAGGGCTGGTGCAACATTATCGGCACGGCCAAAGCGACGGGATCGACGCCTATTCGCAGCGCGCCTTGGCGCGCATCTGGCAGGCGATGCGGTTTTCGTGGTCATTGACCACCATGATGCACCGTTTCCCCGGTGCCTCTGACTATGAACGGCGGATGCAAGACAGCGAGTTGGCCCAGCTGGAAACCAATCCCACCGCCCGCAAGCTCATGGCCGAAAATTACACAGGTCTGCCTTACTGAGCGCGCAGAATCCGCATCGCGTTTTCTTTCAGGATCAAGGGCCGCACTTCCTCTTTGAAGGCGGCCTTGTCAAAGGCATCCAGCCATTTTTCGGGCGCGATCATCGGCCAGTCGCTGCCAAACAGCATCTTGTGCTTCAGCAGGCTGTTGGCATAGCGGATCAGATTTTCGGGGAAGTACTTCGGCGACCAGCCCGACAAGTCTATGTAAACATTAGGTTTGTGCTGTGCCACGGCCAAGGCTTCGTCTTGCCAGGGAAAGGACGGATGCGCCATGATGATGGTCAGGTCAGGGAAATCTACCGCCACATCATCCAGATAAAGCGGGTTGGAATATTTCAGCCGCATGCCATTGCCGCCCCGCATGCCAGACCCCACGCCGGTCTGGCCGGTATGAAACAGCGCAATTCCGCCTTCATCGGCAATCGCATCATAAAGCCCGTATGCCGAACGATCATTCGGATAGAACCCCATTTGGGTCGGGTGAAACTTGAACCCCTTGATGCCAAAATCGCGCATCAGGCGCCGCGCTTCTCGTGCCCCAAGCTTGCCTTTGGCGGGGTCGATGCTGGCAAAGGGAATCAGAATGTCGGAATTTTCAGCCGCAATCCGCGCGACTTCTTCGTTGGCATAGCGGCGATAGCCCGTCTCACGCTCGGCATCGACGGGGAAGATCACCGCGGCGATGTTTTGCGCACGGTAATGCGCCGCCGTTTCCTGCATGGTCGGCGGATGCGCCCAGGGCGCGCCAAAATATTTGGCCATTGCCGCCTGCAAATCGTCATAGCCGTCATCGGCATGGCAGCCACAAGGTTCTTCCGCATGGGTATGAAAATCAATCGCCCGGACTGATGCGAAGTCTACCATCTCGCGCTCCTTTGCCCTGACACATGCCTTGGATGCGTCATCTGGCCACGACAGGGCTTGTCATGCAAAGCCCGATGCGCCACCGTTTCACCGAGTGAAATCAGGGGCGGCATGCAAGTCAAATCCATCAATGCGCTGGCGCGAGGATTGGAGGTGCTGCAAATCCTGCAATCCTCGGGCGCCCTCACCTTGGCCGACCTATACCGGCTGACCGGCATCCCTAAGGCATCCCTGCTGCGCATCCTGAAAACGCTGATGCAAAGCGGGTTCATCTGGCAGCGGATGGTCGATGATGCTTGGGTGCCATCGTTCTCGCTGGCCGAACTTGCCGGGCGGATGGACCGGGAAAGCCAATTGGTCGAGGTCGCCTCGCCGGTGCTGGCCGCCCTGACCGCCGAAATCGAATGGCCCTCGGTGCTTGCCGTCCCGCGCCTGACCCATATGGAGGTTTTGGAAACCAACGCGGCGCGGGCCTATTTTGACCATATCGCGCTTGGACCAGTCGGGTTTCAGGTCAATATGTTGCGCTCTGCCTCGGGCCGTGCGTTCATCGCGTTTTGCGAAGCGCCGCTGCGCGAGGCCATTCTGGAAACCCTGCGGAGGTCTGACCGCCCCGGCAATCGCATGGCCCACAGCACTGAACATGTGGCGCAATTGCTGGCCGAGACACGCGCCTTGGGCTTTGGCCTGCGTGACCCGGACTTCGGCGGCGATTTCGACCGAGGTCGGGCGCTGGCGGATGACGGCCGCGACTCGCTTGGCGTGCCGATCCGGCTTGGCAACCATGTGCCAGGCACACTGAACATCACATGGACACGCCGGGTCATGAAGCGCGACCGCGCGATAGAGCTGCTCGCCCCGCCCGCCCAGCGCGCAGCCGAAGAGATCGCTCGCCGTCTTATCCGCCCCGCCGTTTCACACAGTGAAATCTCAAGCAAAGCGGATTGAGCCGACCCACCACACCGCCCTAGCCTTCGCACCAAGGGCAGGAGGGTGACCATGCTGACACGCGCCGAGATTGACGACATTCTGAAACTGATCGACGGATCAGACTTCACCGAGTTGAAGCTGGAAATGGGCGATCTGAAGCTGGAGCTGCGCAAGGGGCCGCAAACTGCCGCTTTGCCGCTTCATCTTGGCCAAAATACTCCCGCCGGAGGCACCCCAACGCCCCAACCCGCACCACCCACAGCCGTTGTGGCGCCCGTCATCGCCTCGGGTGGTGGCTCGGAAATCCCAGCGCCGCTTCTGGGCACCTTCTGGCACGCGCCGCGCCCCGGCGCTGATCCCTTTGTCAAACCCGGTGACAGGGTGACCGCCGATACGATCATCGGCATCATTGAGGTGATGAAGTTGATGAACTCTGTCCCTGCTGGCATCGCCGGAACCGTGTTGGACATCACCGCCCCGAACGGCGAGTTGGTCGAACACGGCCAATGCCTGATCCGCATCCAGCCGCATTAAGATGCAACCGATCCGCCGCATCTTCATCGCCAACCGGGGCGAGATTGCCGTCCGCATCATCCGCACCGCGCGGGCCTTGGGGATCGAAACCGTGCTGGGCGTGTCAAAAGCCGACCGCGATAGCCTTGGGGCAAAGCTGGCGACACGGGCGGTGTGTCTTGGCCCCGGCCCGTCGCGCGACAGCTATCTTAAGGTCGATACTGTGGTGCAGGCGACGCTTGGCACGGGCTGCGATGCGCTGCATCCGGGCTATGGCTTTCTGTCGGAAAACCGCGATCTTGCGCTGGCTTGCGAAAAGGCCGGGCTCGTCTTCATCGGGCCAACCCCTGCCAATCTGGAGGCGGTGGGCGACAAGCTGACCGCCCGTAGCCATGCCATTGCGGCAGGTGTGCCACTTGTGCCCGGCGGCAATGCCGCAACCTTGGCAGAGGCCGAAGAGGTCGCAACCCGCATCGGCTATCCCCTTCTTATCAAGGCCGTCTCTGGCGGGGGTGGCAAGGGGATGAAACGTGTGAACGCCGCGGCCGAACTCGCTCCGCAACTTGATCTGGCCATGTCCGAGGCCGCGGCGGCCTTTGGCGATGACCGGGTCTATCTGGAACGCTTTGTCACCTCGGGCCGTCATGTCGAGGTGCAGATCCTGTCAGATGGCGAAACAATTCTTCATGCCGGCGAGCGGGATTGCTCCGTGCAGCGCCGCTATCAGAAAGTGGTGGAAGAGGCACCGGCGCCGGGGCTCTCCCCTGCCTTGCGCACGGGCGTCTTGCAAGCCGCCACTGCCTACGCCCATCACATCGGGTATCGGTCCTTGGGGACCGTGGAATTCATGGTCGATGTGGACCGGGCGGCCTTTTATTTTCTGGAAATGAACGCGCGGATTCAGGTCGAACATCCAGTGACCGAGGCGATCACCGGGCTCGATTTGATCGCCACCCAGATCGCCATTGCCGAAGGTCGGCCTCTGGCCCTGCGGCAAGAGGATATCGCGCTGTCCGGCCATGCCATCGAATGTCGCCTGAATGCCGAAGACATCGCCCATGATTTCCGGCCCTGCCCCGGCCGGGTGTCTCTGGCGTGGTTTCCTGCCCTGCCGGGGTTGCGGGTCGACACCCACATGGAAAGTGGCGCGATGATCCCGCCGCATTACGACAGCATGGTGGCCAAGCTGATCGCCCATGGCCCAACCCGCGAGGCGGCCATTGCCACCATGACGCAGGCCCTGCGCGTCCTGCGGCTGGAAGGTATCGCCACCAACGCCCCCTTGCATGCCGCTATCATGGCAGACCCAGAGTTTGCCACGGGCGGTGTTGACACCAATTACCTCGCGGGGTTGCTGCCTCGCCTTGCCGGAGGCTGCCCATGACGATTTCCCTGATCGACACCACAGTCCGTGACGGCAACCAGTCGAACTGGGGCGCGACCGGCCTTGATACCGCGATGATGCTGGGCATTGCCCCTGCGATGGACCGGGTGGGGTTTGAGGCGATTGATTTCACCACCTCGACCCATATGGCCGTGGCGGTGCGGTTCTCAAAGCAAGACCCATGGGAACGCCTGCGCCTGTTCCGCGCCGCAGCCCCAAAGACCAAGCTGTCCTTCCTGACCACGGGGATGCGCTTTATCTCATGGGAAACCGCCAGCCATGAGCTGATGGAGTTCTCCTTCCGTCTGCTGGTGAACAACGGGATTGACCGTTTTGCGGTGATGGACCCGATGAACAACGTGGCCGCCATGCGCACCATGGCCGACCTGACGCGCAAGGCAGGGGGCAGCGATATTGTCGCGGCGCTGACCTTTACCCTGTCGCCCCTGCACGATGACGCCCATTTTGCCGACGCCGCACGGCAGCTGACCGAAACAGGGCAATTCAATCGGCTTTACCTGAAAGACCCCGGCGGTCTGGTGACGCCCGAACGCGCCCGCACGCTGATCCCCGCGATCAAGGCCGCAATCACCGTGCCATTGGAGTTTCATTCGCACTGCACAATCGGCCTTGCACCGTTCAGCTACCCCGAGGCGGCGCAACTCGGCGCGACCTGCCTGCACACTTCCTCCTCTGCTGCCGCCAATGGCACTGGCCAGCCCGCCATGACCCCCACCATCCGCAACCTGCGCGATCTTGGTCTGACGGTGGATGTCGATGATGAGGCGGTCGCCGAAATGGACGATTGGTTCACTACGCTCGCCCATGCCGAAGGTCTGTCCCATGGCACCCCCGGCGAATTTGACCGCAGCTATTTCCGCCACCAAATGCCCGGCGGCATGATGGGCACCATGAAGCGGCAATTGGCCGAGATGAAGCGGCTGCACCTTCTGCCGCAAGTGCTGGAAGAGGTGGAACAGGTCCGCGCAGACCTTGGCTATCCGATCATGGTCACGCCATTTTCGCAGCTTGTCGGCTCGCAGGCGCTGATGAATGTGCTGTCGGGGACACGCTATCAGAACGTGCCGGATGAGGTGACGCGCTATGTGTTGGGTCGGTTCGGCGCCCCTGCCATGCCGTTGAACGCCGAGGTCGAAGACCGGATCAAATCCTCCAAACGGGCAAAGGAATTGGACGACGAGCCGCGCATGGGGTCGTTGGATGAACTTCGTGCCAAGGTAGGTCGTGGCTATTCCGACGAAGAATTCCTGTTGCGCGCCGTGATGCCCGCCGATCAGGTCGATGCGATGAAGGCCGCAGGCGCCGCACCCCGCGATTACAATCCGCAAACCCGGGCCTTGAAATATCTGGTGTCCGAGTTGACAAAACGGCCCAAGCTGTCGGGCGTCAAAATCACCAAGCCCGGCTTTTCCCTAGAGCTGAACGGAGGCCATTGATGCATCCCCACCCGATCCGCGCTGCGGTGTTCGACATTGATGGCACGTTGGCCATGATGGACAAAGACAGCGGCACCTACACCGCCCTGCCCGGCGCAGTCGATGCACTCGTGGGGCTGCAGGCGCGTGGAATGCCGGTTGTCGCCTATACCAACGGCACCTTCTTTCCGCCCGCGCATTACTATCCCCTCTTGGCAGATGCCGGGCTGGTGCTGGAACCGGGCCATATTCTGACGCCCGCCACCGTGGCCGCGCGGCAATTGGCACGGATGGGGGTCAAACGACTGTTGACCATTGCCGCCGATGGCACCCGCGTGCCGCTGCGCGATGCCGGGATCGAGGTGGCTCTGACCGGTGACGGCGGAGAGGTTGATGGCGTAATACTGGGCTGGACCAAAGATTTTGGTGCGGCCGATCTGGAAGAGGCGGCGCAGCTCTTGTGGGCCGGAAAGCCTTTGTATGCCACCTCGATTGCGCCGCATTTCGCCGGGGCCAAGGGCCGGCTTTTGGGCATTTCCGGCGCGGTTGCGGCGGCCTTGCACAACGCCACGGGCGTTAAGGCAAAGGTGTTTGGCAAACCGGAAACCATTGGTCTGGAAGATATTTCCGACATGTTGGGGATTCCCGCCCGCGAAATGGTGGTGATCGGCGATGACCCCAAACTTGAGATTGCCATGGCCCGCAAGGCAGGGGCCTTTGCCGTTGGCGTCACCACGGGTACCGTGGACGCGGCGGGGTTCAATGCAGCCGACGCCGCTCTGCGGGCCAATATCGTCCTGTCGGGGTTGGATAGCCTGCTGGCGCAGGGGTGGTGGTGATGGTCACTGCGGGCGAGTTGCTTTGGACGGCGTCTGGTGCCCGCAAATCCGGGCTGAACCTGACGCGGTTCATCGGGTGGCTGAACGCGCGCGGCCACGCCTTTACCGGCTATGCCGATCTTCAGGCTTGGTCGATTGCCGATCTGCCGGGCTTTTGGGGCGCGGTGCGGGATTACTTTGGCCTGATCCTTGAAGGGTCGCCCGACCCGGTGCTAACCGATGCCCCGATGCCCCGCACCCGTTGGTTGCCCGCGGCGCGGCTGAACTACGCTGAACATGTGCTGCGGCATGAAGCGTCGGGCGATCCCGTCCGCACAATGCTGCACCACGTCTCTGAACTGCGCCCGATGGCCGAAATGAGTTGGGCCGAGGTTGGCGGCGCGGTGCGCAAACTCGCCACCCGCCTGCGTGCCATGGGAATCGGGCCGGGCGACCGGGTGGTCGCCTATATGCCGAACCTGCCGGAAACCGTGATTGCCATGCTGGCCACCACCGCCATCGGCGCCGTCTGGTCCTCTGCCGCGCCGGAGTTTGGCGCACAAACGGTCATCGACCGCTTTTCGCAAATCGCGCCAAAGCTGGTGTTTGCCGTCAACGGCTATCGCTATGGCAGCAAGGATTTCGACCGCTCTGCCGATCTTGATCGCATCCTTTCTGCCCTGCCGACGGTGGAAACCGTGGTGATGCTTGACTATCTGCCGGGCGCAGGGACGCGGGAAAGCACCCTGCCCTGGGACAGCCTGCTCACTGGCCCAGACGTGCCGCGCGACACCTTCACCTATACCCGCGTCGATACCGACCATCCGCTTTGGGTGCTGTTCACCTCTGGCACCACGGGTCTGCCGAAACCCATCACCCATGGCCACCACGGCATTGTGCTGGAACATCTGAAAACCGCCGCTTTTCATTATGAGTTGAAACGGGGGCAAGCCCTGCTGTGCTATTCGACGACCGGCTGGATGGTGTGGAACACGCTGATGATGGCGCCCCTGATGAATGGGCGCGCCGTCCTCTATGACGGCCACCCCAGCTTTCCCGATGCCCGCCGCATGTGGCAGATTGCGGAAGAAACCCACGCTTCGGTTTTTGCCACTTCGCCGACCTTCATTCAAATGGTGCGGCAGCAAGGCATTGATCCGGCGCATGATTTCTCACTTCCTGATCTGGAAACGCTTCTCCTCGTCGGCTCTCCGGCCACGCCGGAAACCTTTTCTTGGGCGCAAACTGCGGTGAAGCCTGATCTTTGGGTCACATCACATTCCGGCGGAACCGAGTTCTGCTCGGGCACACTGGCAGGCTCTCCCTTGTTGCCCACGCGGGCAGGGGAAATTCAGGCTCCGGCCCTTGGGGTTGATGTCCGCGCCCTATCGGACGAGGGCGAGACGCTGATCGATGCCGAGGGCGAGTTGGCGATTTTGAAGCCCATGCCTTCGATGCCGCTTTACCTGTGGGGCGATGCGGATTTTGGCCGCTATGACGACAGCTATTTTGACACCTGGCCGGGCATCTGGCGGCATGGAGATCGGCTGCGGATGCTGGCCCATGGTGGCAGTTTCGTACTGGGCCGGTCTGATGCCACGCTGAACCGTTTTGGCGTGCGGATCGGCAGCGCGGAAATCTACCGCACGATGGACGGCATTGCGGGCATTGCCGACAGCCTGATCATCTGTGTCGAAGATGGCAAGGGCGGCTATTGGATGCCCTTGTTCGTGCAGATGGCAAAGGGCGTTGATCTGGACGAGACAAAGCGCGCTGAAATCATTCGCCGCCTGCGCAGCGAACGCTCACCCCGCCATGTGCCGGATGAAATTGTCGCGGCGCCGGAAATCCCTGTCACCCTGACCGGCAAGAAGATGGAGGTTCCGGTGCGCAAGTTGATGCTAGGTCTGCCGCTTGCGAAAGCCGCCAGCCGCGATGCCGCCCGCAACCCCGCCGCGCTGGATTGGTTTGCAGATCTGGCAAAGGTGCGACTGGCATGAGCGCTGCCGAAATCTTCTCGGTTCAGGGGAAGGTTGCCTTCATCACCGGCGCGGCGCAGGGGCTGGGGCGGGCGATGGCCGAGGCGCTGGTCGAAAATGGCGCATCGGTCGCGCTGTTTGATCGTGACGCGAAACTGCTGGATGAAACGGCACACAACCTGCGTCAGCAGGGCGGCCAGGTTTTGGCCCTGCCGGGGGATGTGACCGATGATGCCGCCGTTACTGCGGCCATAGCGGAAACCACCGCCCGACTTGGCCCGCTTGGTATTTGCATCGCGAACGCGGGCATCTCTGACGCCCGCCCTGGCCCACTGCACCGCGCAGACGAAGCGGATTGGCAGCGGGTGCTGGATGTCAATTTGAACGGCCTGTTTTACACTTGCCGCGCTGCGCTGGCTGCGATGGTGCCGCTTGGCAGAGGAAAGCTTATCACCGTTGCGTCGATGTGGGGTCTTGCCGCGCCGGCTGGGGTCTTTCCCCGCCCGGCCTATGCCGCATCAAAAGGCGCGGTCGTCAACCTGACCCGCGAAATGGCGCTGCATTATGCCGACAAGGGGATCCAAGTGAACGCGCTTTGCCCCGGGATTTTTCAGACCGAGACCCGGCCGCGCGATCCCGCAGCGGCGATTGCCTATACACCAATGGGGCGGCTGGGTCGGCCCGATGAGATAAAGGGCGCGATGCTGTTTCTGGCCTCGTCCGCGTCGGATTTCGTCACCGGCACGACCTTGGTCATCGACGGCGGCGTGCTGGCGCGCTGACGCAGAGCCGTGCCCATCTTGCAAAATGCTGCACCTTCGCTGCGCAGCGAAGAATGCCGGGACACCCCGCTTAATGAGCGGCGCTAGCGGCCGGTTGCCACCTGAAACACGGCACCCTCAAGGGCTTCGGTCACGATAATCTGGCAAGTCAAACGGCTGTTTTCCTGCGGCTCATGGGCGTTGAACTCAACCGTATCCGCCTCATCCTGCTTCGGCGCCGGCAACGCACCATCGGCGGCCGAAATCACATAGCAGTGGCAGGTCGCGCACATCGCCGACCCACCACATTCTGCGATGATGCCCCTGACCCCGGCGTTGCGGGCCGGATACATCAATGGCTCGCCCACAGGGGCCTCGATCGCCCGCCTTGTGCCGTCGGCCTCGATGAATGTGACTTGAACCATTCCGTCCCCCTCAGATGAACTGCCGCCCGCCGTCGATGACCAGCGTCTGGCCCGTCATGTAGCCCGACAGCGGCGAGGCGAGCATCAGCGCGCCCCCGACAATATCCTCAACCTCCGCCGGCCGTTTCAGCGCCGCGCGGTCCACCCCATAGCTGCGGGCATTTTCCATCAGGCCAAGCGAGGCCTCGGTCATGGTAAAGCCCGGGGCCAACACATTCACCCGCACGCCGTCTGCCCCCATTTCCTTGGCCATGGTGCGGCTAAGGCCAATGACCGCACCTTTCGACGCCACATAGTGCATCCACTGCGGCGAGCCGGAAAACACCGTGGCCGACGCGATGTTCACAATGGCCCCCTTGGCTGCGCGCAACGCAGGCGAAAAGGCACGGCACATCTGCCAAACCCCTTTGACGTTGACCGCCATGACCTTGTCCCAGACGTCTTCGTCCAGATCTTCAAAATTGCGCCGCTCCAACCCGCCATACATCGCGGCATTGTTCACCAGCACATCCACCCCGCCCAGTTGCGCCTGCGCCAGATCAGCCAAGGCGCGACAGCTGGCGGTATTGGTCACATCGACCGCAGCCGCAAAGCCACCGGTCAACGCTGCAGTCTCTTTGCAGCCTGCAAGGTTGACATCGCAGGCCATGACCTGCGCGCCCGCCTTGGTAAAGGCCAGCGCAAAGGCCCTG
>Ga0255097_1000161_pt1 | contig 36997 bp, 26 predicted proteins | sample Colum_Atlam_RepB_2_FD_188436 | JGI IMG/M metagenome (GOLD analysis project Ga0255097, IMG submission 188436) | Freshwater microbial communities from Columbia River, Oregon, United States - Colum_Atlam_RepB_8d | ecosystem: Environmental > Aquatic > Freshwater > River | place: USA: Oregon...
AGCGCCTGCAAGACCTCGTCGACCTATACGCGCACTATCATAATCAGGTGATTGACGGAAACTTACGGCCCATGAGGATCTGACGACGGCGAAGTGGTCTCAGATCCAGAGGAAGGGGCCAGTTCATGAGTTTTACCAGACTGTCTAATTGCTTGACATGCGCCTGTTATCAAGACGTCTCTGCCCAGCTTGGTGGAGGCGGATGCTACCCTACGTTTCTTTTTGGTCGATTCTGATAAATGCCTGTTATTTCATGCGTTTATGTCTAATGCTGGGCCGTATTTACACTTCGCATCGATCTGCATCTCCACGCTGGCACGAACCCTGCTTATAAAAAGGGGCAACACCAAAATTGGTTTTTTCGAACTGTTGAAATCTTGTGGATTGCTGAGCAGAGATCGGAGTGAATTATGAAGTACCTATGGCGTAGATTTTTAAACACTATGGTAGTTACCTTGTCGGTAAGCGTTTCCACGGCTGCATCTGCATACTCCCATGATTTGATCATGGAAGGGCGTTCAGTTTGGGATCGCTATTTCTATATTTCTCAATGCGTTGAAGGCGAGTGGGGGAATGTTGAAACCACAGCTGATGGCATCGAATCCGATGCAATTTGGAAGGGCTATGGATTTCGTACGGGAATGGGCATTGAATTGCTTCGTTTCATCCAGATGGGTGTATCGCACACATTCACCAATCTTAAAGCTCGTGAAAATGCGAATGAACGTTTGGACGGTTCCAAGCTACAGGGTCAAATGAAACTTGTTTTTGCCGCTCCCGTCGTCAATTTGGAATTGGGTGCAGGTATGACCGGTGCGCAAGTTAGTTACCAACATGGCTTGGAGCACACGACCTTGGGTGGAAGCGGAATGTACTACAACATCGGTGTTCAGTACTTCACGTCGCATCAAGTATCGTTCTTCTCTGAAGTTCGTCAAAACAACGAACACTACTTCCGCACAGCTGGTTCTAAATCGGTGAAGGAAGTGCAGGTCAATACGCAGAACTTCGGTGCAGGTTTCAACGTCTGGTTGTAATCCGAAGCAATTTTCTCAAATCAAGCGGGGCTCAGGTCCCGCTTTTGTCGTTTGAACAAGCGGTTGAAATTCTCAAACACTTTTTGCTTGGCCGACTCATAATCCATGCCGCGCAGCTCTGCCAAAAACTCGACGGTACCTTTGACGTTGGCGGTCTCGTTTCGTTCTCCACGAATGGGCGATAGAAAAGGCGCATCCGTTTCAGTCAGGACAAAGTCCAACGGAAGTTCTTTCAACATCTTCGCAGAATTCTGACTGACGCGGGCGTTTGCGGGAATTGAAAAATACCAACCGTGGTCCACAGCGGCTCGCATGGCGGGCTGAAACTTGCCTCCGTAGCAGTGAAAGTCCACACGTTTGACCCCATGGTGCGCCAAGATTTCCATCGCACGTTTTTCGAGTTTGCGCGTGTGAATGATCGCGGGCAGATCAAATTCCATCGCGACTTCGAGTAATTGGACAAAGACGCGCTCTTGCGCAGCGAAAGTATCTTCTTTCACCCAATGTCCATCGAGACCGATTTCTCCGACCGCGACTATGTGATTCTCCGCAGCCATTTTGCGAATGAAAGCAATCTCGTCTTGAACATCAAAGTGGACCACGTCGAGGGGAAAGTCCTTAGGCAAGATGTCATTGATTGCATCTAGTGGATAGATCCCTAGCGACGGCCAGACGATCGGATACTTGCTGCTTAGGTCGAGGATTTGCCGATTGCTTTGGGGATCGAGTCCATTGCACACGAGTGCGCCAACGCCAGCTGCAACGGCGCGATCCACAACTTCGTTCATGTCGTGGGCGAACTTTTCATGCGTTAAATGTGTGTGGACGTCGACTAACAATGTGGCTCTCACAAACGTTTGTTAGCACGTATTGTGCTACGAACGGAGCGGTCTTGCATCATCTATTGTCGCATCGGTGTGTAAGTGTCTACGACGCCGTGACTGGCGACTTACGGCGTCGCAAAATGGCCCATAACAGGGGCGATACAAGGACTAGCCAAATGCTTTGGTTTGACGAATCGGACGATCCCACCACGGCACAGCCCTGTTTTTCAGAGGTTCCCCCTGAGGCAATTTTTGTTTTTGACGAATTGTTTGTGGCGGTTGGTGCATCATCAGACAATGTTGGCAACGAACTGTGACAATCAAGGTCGCGGATCACGGATTCTAGTCCGCGTTCTATGGCGGCTGCTTCAATCGCACAGAGATGTTTACCGGCGAACAGGTCTTGATCGGCCAACATCATTGCCAGTACGAGGTCATGGTAACCGCTGTCGGACAAGAAAAAATCGACTGAGCGATACATCAGTTTTGTCAGGTCAGTAAGCGAGAATGATTCATTGGCTTGTAGATCCCAAATGAAACCGGAAATGAATTGGCTGCGGAAGTGAGCTTCCTTGGGAAGATCGGCAGCGCCATATTTATATGTGTTTTCGGCCGTACGTAGACATGACGCGCGGATTTCACATCTGATGGGGCTGTTCATCGGACAAATCGATTCGCCCAAACATGCATTGCCGGTACGGAGGAAGGTGAAAGCATCTGCAAGACCCTCATGCACCACGAGCGAATCGTCTTTTGTTTCTTTCAATGTCTGAAACACGATGTGATGGCCAAACTCGTGACCGACGACGTCGGCATCAAGTGTGAGATTTTGTAGAAAAGTGCCGTCGCCGTCACCAACTTGGATCGTAGGGCTGGTGCTGGTAGATTCGGGCGTGTACAGGGCGTTATTGCGATCGTTGTTGATCACGGCGTGAATCTTTAGTTTCAGCTTTTTGCTCGCCTTGTATTCATAACCAAGCGAATTGAACCAATCGAGTGCGTTGATTGCGTGAATGAAAACTGATTGTTCGTCGAATTCAAGGGATTCCTTGTCTGCGATAAATCTGTGATCCGCCTTGTTCGCGCGTGGAACTTGTAGGGTGTCAGTGACGAAAACATCAGTGCTCATGGTGCCATCACCGATGAAAGAGCTAATCGTGTAGTCGGTAAGATCTCCGTCAAAAGGATTGGAATTGAAAGCGCGGACAATCCCCGTCGCTTCAAAATGATGCGCATCGAGATTTAGCACGGCGTGTTCGCCGATCAAGACACGGTACAACAATCCTTCAACTTCGATCATTGTACGAACTGCCATTTGCGCTTCGCCATCAGCCTCAGCGATACACTTTTGAAGCGGATCGACCAGATGAGCTTGCTTATTCATCGTGGCCATCATTGTGTTGAGATTTGCCATGAAGGAGCTATCTGCGGGCCAGTCTTTTGGTGCAGGAATATGACTTGGGTCAAATTGCGGCAAATTGCCGAGGATGGCGGGCGCTGACACGTCGTTAATCAAGTGCGCGACAGCTTGGGCTTTGCAGTACGGGATACCATTAACGGAAAAAATGTATTCTTGGCTTCGCGATTCACCAGCAGAAAGGCCAAGGCCTTGAAGATTGCTGCCGTCGATTCGGATGCCGTTGTTGATTAAGCGGCTGCGTAGGCTGGAGCGAACGGCATCTTCAAAGCTAACGGATCCACTTTCAAGGAGTTGCAACGCACCATCAAGGCGTCCGGATGAATCAATCGGATGCGAGTAAAATCTTTGTTCGGCGCGCGAGCTTCGATCGAACAGTTCGACGCCGGTGCGAAACATTTGTGCTTGGGCAATCGGTGTCATGCCTACAGCCAACAACAAAAAACCACCGACTCGATTGTTCATCAGATTCAGACAAGTATGCACCGATGCCCCCCTTAGACATTACTGGGATGCTATCGGTGAAAATGAGCAAATCTTGAGCAATTTGACCTGCACAAACGCAGTCTGTGCAGGCCTCAAAGAAGATGATTATTCGTTAATAATTTTAGATATTTAGATAGAAGTCGAAATCGTGATTCCCATGGCTGCGTGCGTCCAAGCACGCTATTTCGCTCGTTCAACCCCATCTAGGTATTTGGGGGGAATAAACTCAGGGGATAAATAATACGCGTAGGACTTGTAACCGGCAAGGGATGGCTTTCCGCCCAATCGCCAAGCGGTGGCCCAAATGTTGGATAAAACATCAGCCGCGAGAGCAACTCTACTGATAATGTGTTTGCGAAAGTGAGTGGCACAATCGGCTGCGGCAATCCGCTTTGCTGGAATTTTGATGGGATCCGTCTTGCTGCGAACTTGCACGCACTTTTCTTGGTCGATTTTGAACAGCGGATCGGCTTCTTTGAAGCTATCGATGGATTCGGCCCACATCACCTTCAGCACATCGTCGGCGGACTGAATTTCCTTTTTGTTCAGTAAAGGCAAAATTTTGGTTTTAAACGGATTGGTGGAGTTTAGTTCCTTGGCGGCCTCTTGGTCCCAATCAAGTCCAAACGAGTCAACAACGTCTGATTCATAATAACCATGAACACCTCCTTGTTCCCGTAACCAGCCGTCGTAGTCTTTGCGAGCGTGCAAGGGCTGAGCCATGTCTCCTACAAAATGCGCCATGATGCCGCCATAGAGTAGTGCTTGGTCGATGTGCTTAATCGTTGCGGGTTCTTCCTTTTCCTTGGCGGCATTTGCAAACGAGTCCACCATTAGTGCAAAAAGCTGCTGCACGCGCCACACCGAGGTTCCAACATCTTTTTCTAGATTTAAATTTTTGGAAGCGGCAATTTTCTGTGCGTCCGCCGGTGTGCTCGGCATCTTTGCAAGTTCAGGCTGATCAGTCAGATAATCAACATCGACATAATGTGTGGAACTATTTAATGCGACGACATCTTTGCTGCCATTGCGCCAAACAATGTCCGGAACATTGGCGAGATGCCCCAGCATGTGTTCCTTCTTAAGCATAACGTTATGCAATGCAGAAGCATCTGGCATAGACGACAAGCGACGCGCGGCGAGTCTGGCGATCAGATCATGGCCTCGTTCACCCCACGCAAATGCAACTTCACTCACGAGAAAATTCAACAGAAACGTTATGAAGAAAGAAATGCGAACGAGCGAAGACACTGCTGTGCAGCTCCTTGTTACCAACTCCAATCCACTGCAATTTATTTGATTGCGAGAAAACGGAAGTGACTTAGTGGCAGAAAATATTGCCAGCATTTGTACAAACACGTGTGCCGGTTGGCAACTGAAAAGTTTTCCACAACATGTGTGAATAACCGACAACTATCGACACCAGAAGCCTTCAGTTCTGTATGTTTCACCGATGAGCTAAAGATTTATTCACTTGCTATCTGAGTGCTGATTTGACACCCTGATCGCCTCAAAAAATCCGACTTTGATTTTAGGTGATTGAATTTGTCAGCGGTTCAGATCAGTTCCGTCGAAGGCAATCGACAGTGGCTTGATGGCGGTGCCATGTTTGGCAATGTGCCGCGAGCGGTATGGGCTGGTTGGGTTCCGCCAGACGAACGTGGTCGCATAGAACTCGCTTGCCGCTCGATGCTCGTCGAAGTTGATGGCCTCAAAATTCTCGCAGAAACTGGAATCGGTGCTTTTTTTGACGCAAAATTCGCTGAGCGTTTCGGTGTGTTTGAACGCGAACACAAATTACTCAACAATTTGAAGGCGCTCGGGCTGAAGCATGAAGACATCACGCATGTGATCTTGTCGCATCTTCATTTCGATCACGCAGGTGGTTTGTTACCGACATGGGCGGAGATTAACGCCGGCAATGATGCGCTACTTTTTCCTAACGCAAAATATGTCGTCAGCGAAGAAGGCTTTGCAAGAGCCATGCGGCCCCATGCGCGCGATCGAGCGTCGTTCATCAGTCACTTGCAAGACAAATTGATCAAATCAGGCCGACTGGTCGTGATCCCCAAAGGTCGAGTCCAGTCCGGCATTCATGATTGTGTGACGTTTGCGTATTCCGACGGTCACACGCCGGGTCAGATGCACACTATGGTGAAGGGAGCAGCGCGCAGCATTTGGTTCTGTGGTGATCTTGTTCCCGGCCGAGCGTGGGCGCATCTTCCTGTTTCGATGGGATATGATCGGTTTCCCGAACTTGTGATCGACGAAAAGACTAAGTTGTACCGGCAGGTGGCTCAAAAGGATTGGATCAGCTTTTTTACGCACGATCATCGAGTGGCCGCCGCCACTTTGGGATTTGATAGTACGGGTAAGGTTGTAGTCGGTGAAGAATTTCAAAAATTCGAACGATTTAACCTGTAATGCCAATACCCACAGTTTTTTTTCCACGTGAAACTGGGCAAAAACTGTCTAGCACTCCTTCTATGATCTATTGATCGACCCTCTAAAATGAAATGGTAAGTTTTTCGTTTGCAACGGAGGGATTGCATTGCGTAAAGCGCGCAGCGCATTTCATGATCGCGACTTGTTGGATTTTTTGGATCCGCATCGTCGCCTCCGTCGACGCAAACGTCTTGTTCGCTCATTGCTGATCATCGGAACCTTGGTGTCCTTGTTTGCGTTGATGATGCTTTCATCTGCGTCTCCGTTTTCCCCGACAAAGGCCGTCAGTAAAATTTTGGCAAGAAAATTTGGTAACGGTGCTTCGCAAAAATCCGCGGCGTTTTCGTGGGGTGGGGCCGAGTTGCGCGATGTCAAAATCGACCCCAAAAATGACAGTCGTGTGGGGCGAGCCACGGCTCAAATCGAATGGAATCCATTGAGTAAACAATTCGGTTCACCCAAATCGCTCGAACTCGGTGAGTTCGATGTGCACTGGCAATGGACGGACGTCTTGTCGATGCTAAATCGAAAACCAAAGGGCAAAGCTGATGAGTCCGCCTATGACCCATCGTTGGCCAAAGTGCGATTGACGGGTGGCGTTTTGTCCATAGGCGCTAACAAGGACACTGCGGATATCAAGTTGGAAAATGTGTTTGGTAATTTCGATCGGCAATCCATGAGTGGAAGCTTCTCGGCTGCTAAATTCTACTTTCGCGGAAAGCTCGTCGACGTAGACGTGCGCGCCGAGGTTCTAGCAGATGCAAAGCGCGGGCTTAGCCTGCGTATAAAACAGGGTGAGAAGAAAATCGGTTGGACAGTAGAGTTAAGTTCCGGTGAGGGTTTGAAAGAGGCTGCTCTAAAAATGAAGCTGCTCCAACCGTCTCCTGAATTGCGAGCATTTTTGCCACTGTCCATGCAAACCTCAGATCATTTGCGCGGCCATGCTCTGATAAAACTCGCGGTGCTCGCCGGCGGGAAAGAGTTGAGTTTTTCCAGCAACGGTGACGTTGAAGGCTTGCAAGTGCTTGATCCAGAGATTGCGCGCAAGGAATTGAAATTTGGCAAGTTGAGCTGGCATGGCGACGGGCAAGTGGACGTTTTGTCGAGACGTATAAATGCACCAAATATCGTATTGATGCTTGATTCAATGGCGAATAGCGGCAAGCAATCCTTGGCTGCAGCGCAGATGAGACTGGCAGTCGATGGAAAGTTTGGTGGCAACGACAGCGGCACGTGGCAACTGGATGTTGAAGTACCGACGAGTGATTGCGGTGCAGTTAAAAAATCTTTGCCTGAAGGTCTATTCGACGTCGTTGTTGACGAAGTAAAGTTAACGGGCAAATTGAACTCAAAGATTCGGATGCAGTTTCAGAATGGCTTATCTAAATTGGCAAGTGTGAGTCATCCTGTCGGCCAGTTCGATTGTAATTTGGAAGTCGGTTTGCCGAAAATTTCGTCGCTGCTCTTGCGTACGGCTAAGTCGCTGTCACGATCGCCGACTGGCGTGTGGACGTTGAGTCGCGCCGAGCCCGCGACAATGGCACAGGCCATCACGACGTATGATGTTTTGCCGGATCATCTTATAAGTGCGGTCATCAATGCTGAAGACAAAAGGTTCATGAGCCACGATGGATTTGATTGGATTGGCCTCATGAACGCGTTTAAGAAGAATTTGCAAGCATCGGAGTTCGTCCTAGGAGGATCAACGATTTCCCAGCAGGTGGCGAAAAATTTGTTTTTGAATCCTGAAAAATCTTTGGCCAGAAAACTAGAAGAAGCGTTTTTGACGTGGCACATCGAAAAGTCGATTCCCAAAGAGAGAATCATGGAGATCTATCTAAATGTCGCGCATTGGGCTCCAGGTGTGTACGGTATCCGCGAAGCCGCGCGCTTTTACTTTGGCAAGGATCCGAAGAAACTTGACGTTAAAGAATCGGTGTTTTTGGCTTCGATTCTGCCAAATCCCGATCGGCGGGCACGCGTGCTTTGCTCTTCTGAGGGTCGACTCAAGTTCAATGAACTTGCATCGCGAACGGTGAGTGGGATGCTTAAAGTTGGTATGATCACGCCTGATGCAACTACGAGCGCAAATGCCGCAGCGCCGCAGTTTCCTGCACATTCTGACGCGCAGTCAAAGATTTGCGGAAGTGGCCCGCCAACAGCAATGGGTGATGGCGAAAAATCCCAAAGATCTTCGCAAGTCAGATGATTTCAGCATCTGGAATGATTGAACCTTTCAAAATATCTTACCAGAATTCACAGCACGCTCGGTATAATGCGCGCCATCGAAGTAGTAGTGGATTGTATAACAAGTTGATGGTCAAACTGCCAGAAAGTGAGGATGTCGATGTTGATGCTAAGAAGTATTTTTTTACACGTGGCCGCAGGAATTTGGTGCATGGTAACCGCAGCAGAACTTGGGCTTTATGACGTTTCCGAGCCTCCGCACCGTGCGCAAGAAATCGCGCAGAGTAATCACTAATTCAAAATAAAATACGCGACGAGACTCTCGTCTCGTCGCGTGAACCTTTTCCTCTTTTGCAATAGAACGGCGTGAGAGTACTTTCACGCAAAACCTGCACGGACTTCTTTTCGTACTAGATTGATATTCTCCCCGGTCATGGGGCTAAAACAGCGGCGTTGGGGAGAAATCATCAACGCGGTGACTACGATGATTTGATTCGCTGACGAACTTTGCGAATCAGAGGAGGAACGATTAGCATGCAGCCCATTACAATGAGTGCTGCCACCGATCCATCGCCGAGAACGTTATGAAGCCAAATCGTCGATCCCATGATTAGTAAGAAAAAGAACATGTCGCCAATGATGGCCACAGTCCAACCGGCAATGAATCCATGACCCGCCGCCAATGCTGCGGCACGGCCTGTCATCGGATCAACGCCAAATGCAATGGCTATTAGGGTTACAGGCCCTTGCTTGGTGCCATAACGCGCAATGGTGCGATTGGTGGATTCTTTGAGAACGTCGCACACCACTTTCAAGGGACGAACGTATCGCGATAAAATCCCAATCACCTTCAAGATGGGCTCAAAAGCAAATGCGAGGCATACATCGGATATGAGATACAAAATTGTTAAAACGATCCAACCGATCCCTTGGCTTTGTCCCAATACGACGCCCGCAGGAATGCCACCACCGACCGGTATCGTAAAGAGTAGGAACGTTTCCCACAAACTATTTGGCGTTCCTACGGAAAAGGCGTTCATGCTGTTCTTTAGTCCACAAAAGTGAGAGAGAGCGAACTTTTGGCTGCACTGTCTTGTTCTTTCTACATGACCTGAAATTGGGAATACACGATTTCCGCCGGTTTGGGTAAACGTGAGTCTTAGTCCTACGAAAATCCACTCATCAGGACGTGAACCAGTTGGTGCACTACATCGAATCCGGCCGACATTTGGTTCGCGAATATGTGCCATAACTTGCCGTTAACATTAAGATAAATGCGCCAACAGCAAATTGATTAAGATTTGTTAATGTCCCACGTAGAAGTGCCGACATTGCTCATAGGACTACGCTTGAGCGTAGTTTGGGGGGCAAATGGGGCAGAGATTCCGCATTTCAACGATCATGATTCAAATAGCAGCAGCGCTGGTCGTTGCTGCCTGTACGGGAGCTCAGCCAAACAAAGACAGCGTGAACAGTCTGAGGACTTTGGCAAAGAGCGAAGAATTGCCCGAAAACGCTCCGGCCTCGAAGATTGCAATCGCTGCGGCGAGTACGGATGTTCGATTGTCGCAAGCAATTGCAAATGATCCGGAATTACTGACGCAGTTGCAAAAAGTCGAGGAAATCGCGGCCTCCATCCCGCAACCCATGGCGACGAGCCTGATTGAGCTATGGCTACAAACAGATTCTCTAAATGCTAACAACGCTGCCAACTATCTCGAAGTCTTGGTGGAGATTTTGGCAGCCATTAAGTCGCAGCCAGGCACGTTAGCGCTTGAGTCACATCTTGACTCAGATGTGGACTGTAAAGCAAAGCTGGAAGACGAGTTGAAGAACTATCGAAGTAAGCGTACTTCGGACATCATCGGTCGCTTGATCCAACAACTTACCGCGTGCGTTGAAAGTGCGCCTGTGCAACTGCGACATGATGCTTCTGTTATTAGCGGGATGTTGCGCACGGCTTCACTCAATATGCATCCCAGCGCCGTTGATTTTTCCGATGCTAAGGCTACGCTGCTGGCAAATCTTCAGGCGTGGGACGATAGTCTCCTCAGCGATGTAAGTTTTGTTTCGCACACAACGCTCGCCATTGAGTTGTTCTCTGTATTACTAAATCCTGATTCTGTGCAATTGAAGGGCTCAAACGGTGCAAAAGGTAATTCTGTGGTCGTCGCCATGGGAGACGTGCTAGCGTCTGGCGAAGAAAAAGTTCTAGCGGCGGCGTTGGTCGGATTTGCGCAAGTTGCTGCTTCGTATCAAAGTTCAGGGAATGAAGCGGGTATTGCGACTCTGCCCTCGTTCATAACGATTTGGTTTGCGCCAGCAAAGCCTTCAGATAAATCGTCAACAGTTGATGATGCGTCTGAATCTACTTCTGACGAAACGAATTCATCGCCTGAAGAGTCGGATTCGGGCTCAACCGTCGACCAGCCCGCGCCTTCTGCTCTTGCTCCCGTACTTGCAAATGTTTCCGCCGATACGAGCGACACGACGCCGACGTGGTCATGGACTTCGGGCGGGCAGGGCAACGGCACTTTCCGCTACAAACTCGACAGCTCGGATCTAAGCTCTGGTGCAACAGAGACCACCAGCACTTCGTTTACGCCTTCATCTGCAATCTCCGAAGGCTCGCATACTCTTTATGTACAAGAACGCAACGTAGTCGGTGTGTGGTCTTCGTCAGGCAGCTACGCGGTCACCATTGACACCACGACACCACAGGCTCCGACGATCAGCGAAGCTTCCAAGACCTTCAACACCTCGTTTAGCACGAGCCTTGCGCAGGGCTCGCCGAGCGATGCAAATTTTCTAGCGTTTCGCTACACCCTCACCGGTGTCGATCCGACGTGCTCGACGGGCACCCAGAGCTCAGCGCAGCCGACCAGTGTGACCATTCCTGCGGCGACGACGACGATCAAAGTGATTACGTGTGACCGCGCCGGTAATGCATCGTCCGTGGCCTCGGCGGTGTACACCTACGACAACTCCACACCGGGCACGCCATCGGTAACCAGCACCGCTGCGGATACGAGCGACACGACGCCGACGTGGTCGTGGACTTCGGGCGGTCAGGGCAACGGCACTTTCCGCTACAAACTCGACAGCTCGGATCTAAGCTCTGGTGCAACAGAGACCACCAGCACTTCGTTTACGCCTTCATCTGCTATCTCCGAAGGCTCGCATACTCTTTATGTACAAGAACGCAACGTAGTCGGTGTGTGGTCTTCGTCAGGCAGCTACGCGGTCACCATTGACACCACGACACCACAGGCTCCGACGATCAGCGAAGCTTCGAAGACCTTCAACACATCGTTTAGCACGAGCCTTGCGCAGGGCTCGCCGAGCGATGCAAATTTTCTAGCGTTTCGCTACACCCTCACCGGTGTCGATCCGACGTGCTCGACCGGCACCCAAAGCTCCGCACAGCCGACTAGCGTGACCATTCCTGCAGCGACAACAACGATCAAAGTGATTACGTGTGACCGCGCCGGTAACGCGTCGTCCGTGGCATCTGCTACATATACTTATGACGGCACTCCTCCAGATGCTCCTTCTAATTTTCGGGTCATGCGAGGCTACAATCGTGCATACTTGGAGTGGACGTCGGGCGGAGGTGATACAGCTGGCTTTACTGTTCCGAAGAAGCAATCAACCGCGCTCACGTGGAGTCCTGATACCGGGGCAACGTATGTTACAGGAGACAATATCGGCAGTGGCGTTTCGATAGGGTACAATGGTACCGCCACCAGTTTTCAAGACAGTTCATTGTCGTCAACTCCGTACTATTATCGACTTTATTCTTATGATTCGTTGAAAAACTACACAACCACGACCGTAAGCGGCGCGGTTGATCCGTCGTCCAATTTGGTGGTTGGCGGTGGCTTGGGCGCAGTTAGAAACATGGTGAAGAGTGGCTCGTACATTTACGCAATCACGGGGCGCGACACGGCGAGCGCGCAAACGTCCTTGGGTACTGGCCTCTTAGTAATCGATGCGACCACCAAAAGAATCGTCGGGACGCGCGCCCTGCATGGGGGAAATTTGTTGTATCTGGCGGCGCAAGGAAACTACGTTTACGTTACCAGCGAAACGCTTGGCATTGTCGTGTTTGATGTTTCTACTCCATCAAAGCCAATGGTGGTGAATACCATTGCGGGCACGACGTTTACACGGCTGGCACTTTCTGCGGATGGCGCGACCTTGTTTGCACAAAATGCTGCGACCACACTCATTGCCTACGATGTTTCAACCCCAACGTCGCCGGTGTCGCGAGGTACTTATACGCGCACAAAATCCGGTAACATCGTGGGAATGGCTCTTAGCGGTTCGTATATCTTTTTGACCTTGGTTACGACCGATCTAGAAGTGGTAGATGTTTCTTCACTTAATAGTTTGACCTATGCTGGATTTGAAGACAGCGATGCAACGGCAAGAACTCGCTCATGCTCCTATGTCTGCAACATGATTACCATCAGTGGCAACTATGCCTATGTAATTGCATACAATACGAGCCGGGGAATTCAAGTATTCAATATTTCTACGCCCACATCCCCCACGTTAGCCGGATCCAAAAATTCATCTCATGCTTCGGCTGATGGGAAGCAATCTGTCTTGGTCGGTTCGACCTTGTACGTCGCTGCTTCTTCAAACGGTAACGCGAATGCATTGGAAAGTTATGACGTCACCGATCCAGCAAACATTCCCAACTCAACATTGCTCACTCTGCCCGCTCAGACTGGCGGAGCATTTGTATCGTCGGTCGTAGCGCACAATTCGACGCTGTTCATCAGTGATAGTGAGGGTACGAATGTAAAAGGAGCTACTGGAATCATCGTCGTTGAATCGGGCGCCGTTCAGGACGGGGTGCCCAATACTCCGAATGCCAATCGCATTGCCGTCAGCGGCAATTACACTTACGTCGCAGATTCCAGCTCCGGTTTAGTTGTGTTTGACACGACCGATCCGTCTCGGCCCATACCTATCGGCATGAACGGCACGACGCAAACAGTAAGTTCTGTTGCTACCTATAATGGCGCATACTCAGTTGCTGCATCAGGTAATTACGCCTTTGCCACGCCCATGAATTACCGTGAATTAGGCGCATTTGATGTGTCGACAAAGTCATCGCCGACTTACAGCTCGTACAGGAACTATAGTGTTACGTACTTTCTGGACTATGCCACCATCAACGGAAACTATGCCTATACACTGTATGCATCTGGCGGAGGTTCGACGACGTATATTTTTAACATCACCAACCCGTTGAGTATCCCCGCGGCAACGACGGCAACGTTGCTCGCGACTACTAAATTTGCCACGGCGTCTGCCAACTATCTGTATGCTGCAGCTGGCGCCAATCGCGTGGGCATTTACGATGTCTCCGGCGCCAATGCAACGGCCCCGAGTCTATCGGCGCAAACATCATCCTCAGAGACTCCCAACGCAGTGCATCTCGCCATCAGTGGCAACATGCTGTATGTGGCAGATGCTACCAACGGACTCGTAATCTATGATGTGACGAGTAAGTCGTCACCGGTTTACAAGGGAACACTTGCAATCACCGGACTTTCGAAAGTTGCGGTCAACGGAAACTATGTTGCCGCGGGTACGACAAGTGGAGCTTTGTATTTGGTGAATGTTTCAGATCCGACGAATCCAAGTCTCTCCGGTACAAGTGTGACTTTGTATTACAGTGCACTCAATTTTGAATTCCGTGACATCCAACCCAACGGCAAGTATTTCTACATCGCCTACGGCAAAGGCGGGTTCTTGGTCATCGATGCTTTGCCTTGAGTAATGCTTCCCGCCAGTTCGTAAGTAGTAGGGGCTTTCGTCTTCGGTTGATGCCGTAAATGTGGCAATGGCTAGATCCGACTCAACTACCTGAAAACATTAGATAAAAGAATTATGGCAAAGTCGCTCAATAAAGTATTTTGACCAGACGCCGATAATTGAAGCGAAGAACACCATAATTCGTTTTGAGGATTTGTTCATTTGCGACTAAATGTGGCAATAAATTTGATATGCGCCGCTCTGGCATTTGTGCTCAGCATTGGCAGTAGTATTACCGAAGCATCGCCGGTGCTGATCGATGTGCGCACACAGTTGCGAGAAGAAATCTTGCCACTTGTACATGCCTACGATGAAAATGCATATGTGTCGATTCAAGTCAGCGCAAGTACGCGTCCAAATGTGAAGCTACCTGGTACCAATGTAACGCTAGAAGAAACCGTTGCCATTGATCCAAACGGCATGCCACGTGTTGACCGCATCGAGATCGTCGTTTGGACCAGTTTGTCGAAGTTGCCCGAGTCGGCTGAAAATGTGATCAAGTCAACGTCGAGCGCTTACGGCAAGAATGTAAAGATTGAATACCGTCCACCGTTGGAAGGTTATAATCAAGGCATCGCTGATGACGCGAACGGCAAGTCTTCTTTGCCTGCAGAAGCGCGACGATCGGGAAGCGGCATGACGGCGCAGTTTGAAAAGTTGAATCAAACAATGGCGCAGTTTGAGCAGCGCATGCAGCTAGCGATGACTTATGGAGCAGCCTTTTTGTTGGCCATGATTTTGGGATTGATTTTTGTAGTCCTGCAAACGCGCAAAAACCAAGCAGAACTTGCATCAGGGGCCCAGAAAATCGCCGCTGCATTGCAATCTGCCGAAGGTGGTTCATTCCGCTCGACGCCGGCCGAGCAAACGCCCGTGATGAGAAACGTCGGTACTAGTAATTCCGACGATGATGGTAAGGTATGGCGAGAACTCCCCGAATCTGCGCTGCTCGCATTATTCAGCGACGCCTATTGGTGTGAACAAGACGGCTATGCCGCTTATGCATGGCGTCGGTTACCAATTGACCGCCGCAATTCAGTGCTGCAGGGATTGCCTTTCGGTCGGGATTTTGTATTGCATTTTAGTTCGTTACCGGAAGAACCTGCCGCGTGGCACGAACATCCCTATTATCTAAATCCATTGCCCATTAATGAAATTGATAACGATGCAGTGGGAAAACTTGTGCAAAATCAGGCATCGTTACTGGCATCATTGCCGCCTCTGCGCGTGGAAAACTTGCCGCTGCAGGCAAGCCAAATTCTGGAATTGAGAACGCGGAGTTCTACAAGCAAAGCAATGCCGGGTGTGCCTATTTTTTCTTCGATGAAGCAATCGCCGATGCGCGTCCTCAATGCCGCCGTTGAAATTGTCTCGCGTAGTGACGATGATGATCGCAAGCTAATGTCTTTGACAGAAGTTCAGCCCGCAGAAATGTCGTGCATCGTTTCGTTGGTTTGGGCGTTGCGACTTTCTGATGTTCAATTGACCGAGGCATTACGCTTGGTCTCGGCACAAGAGCTAGCTGCCGCATGGATCGCGCCGCAGGAAATTCTTCAAGCGTTTGAACGCGCGTTGCCTGAACGAAAAGCAAAGATCGTAAAAGGTTACGTTGCAAAGACAAAGCCCGCGAGGGGAAGCGCGGGTTATCGCAAATTGCATCAGATACTTGTGAGAGCGGTCGAGCAAAAAGATGAGACGTCCACGGCGGAAGCAACGCAGTCGGAGCATTCTGCCGCATAGGGAGCCGAATAGATGTTTAGTTTGCCCGTTGGAATCATTATGATTGTATTGACCGTCTTCTACGCTGTGGATGTGAAGACGTGGCCGTTGTTTGTCAATGTGCATGCGATCATGGTGGTCATATTTGGTACGGCGTCCGTGCTTGTGCTATCCAATCCCACTAAAGTTCTTGTGAATCTGGGCCGCGCTCTTCTCGAACTTTTTCGCCCGCAGCGTTCGGTCAGTGATCTTTGGCCGGAGCTAGAAGAGTTAGCGAAGAACCAGCGTCTATCGGCGCCATCCAAAGATAAGTTGATCGCCAGCGCGGCAGGCTTGTGGGAAAGCGGAGTTTCCTCGGATCTTTTCATCGCCATGATCTCGCAGAAAAGAAATGAACTTGAAATGGCTTATGTGGACGCAGTGCAAGCCCTTCGCAACTTATCTAAATATCCACCAGCGCTTGGAATGTTGGGAACAGTAGTGGGTCTGGTTTCGTTGTTTTCAAATCTAGGAGCCAGCAATAAAGCAGGTCTCGGTCCAGCACTTGCTCTGGCCATGACGGCAACTTTCTTTGGTCTAGTTCTCGCAAACGCGATCATTATGCCATTGGCCGATCGCTTGCACGTCCACCACATGAACCAGAAACGATTGCTCATCGAAACGTATCAAGTCTTGCTGCTAATTAATCGCGGCGAAAGTTTGGAATTGCTAGATGAAGATCGAACTACAAAAATTGCTGCCTAATGACGACGCCAAAGGACGCATTTGGCGCTCAGAGATCGTCAACGAGCTGGCGGTAGAAGCTGAAGAGTCGCATGGATGGGCGATTTCCTATTCCGACTTATTGATGGTTTTGATGAGCTTTTTTGTCCTTTTCTTTTCATTCGAAGAAAAGAAACCAGAGGAAATCATCGACGAGATTGCACTTTCGATCCGCAAGGATCAAATCGGAACCGATGAGACTAAGCAGTCCGGTAGCGAAGGCGGGGGAGCAGGCGGCGTTGACTCTGCAAGCAAAGCGGCACCAGTCGAAACATCACCGACGGCAAAAACAGAAAACAGCATGGCGGACGACTTGGGAGCGCGCTTGCAGAAAATCGTCGACGATTCACAAGAACTAGTCAAACTAGAAAAACGCGCGACCGGTTTTGACGTCGTGTTCAAGGATAATTTATTCAGCCCCGGTGAATATGGCCTAGGACGTGAGGAACAAAAGAGAGTCTTGCGACTGCTCGATGTATTGGTGCCGTATCAGGATAGAATCGACGTCTTCTTTGTGGGTCATGCGGATTCGCAGCCGTTGGCTAGAAGTAAGTCGGAGATTATAAGTAATAATTTTGTGCTTTCTTCCTTGCGCGCGACTTCAGCGTTGACGCTAGCTTTGCAACATGGATTTTCTTCCGAACGCATTTTTGCTCAGGCGCACGCCGACAATACCGAGCAGTTGCGCACGATTTCTTTGCGCATCCAACTTGCTCGCCGCAAAGTTGCTCACTAAAAACTTACTTGAAAACTAAGCGAGCCGCGCAGAGGTACGAGCGTGGCGACGTCATTCGTCATGCGACTGGCGCCCACGCCGATTCCCACGGCCTTGTTGTCGCCGATACCAAGATCGTAGCCAATCAATAGACCGAAGGCAGAAAACGAGTCAGAACTGTCGGCGGAGTTAAGTGAAATCTGTTCGATGGCCGGATCAATGTGTAAGCCACCGGTTGTTGGGTAGGTTTTAATGATCGCTGAAACGCCGTCTTTCGTCCAATGCTCCGCGTACGGCAACGAACCGCCTGTGAGATACCAGCGTCCTTTGACATTTAGTGATGAAAGAATCGCTGAAGCCCCATTGGCGAAAGAGTAAAATTGCCGCATGGATGCGCCTACATCGAGACCCGAGGCGATACGATACCATGCGCCAAATTCGGCGCCATAGACTTGGATGATCAAATCGTTGACGCGCAGATAGAGTAGTTGGGCAGATGCGTCGACTTGGGTTTTGTGGAATTCGGTTGTGCCGGCGATGAGTCCTGTCGCCTTTGCCTGTCCGCAGTTCATGGTCGCCCCCCAGATAAGGGATGCAGCGAAGGCAAAGCGTGAGACTTTATGACAAAGCAAAAACATGTCGTATCTCTTATGCCATTGATCTGCTTTAATTATCCCTAGATGTGCTGAAAAAAGAAAGGATTGAATCCATACAGGAGAATTGATGTTTGGGTTGTCGTTACAAAAGCTAGCATTGGTGACCATCGCCGTGTGGGGAACTTCCTGCAGTCATCCGGAAGGTGTAGGTAGCGGCGTCGATATTTCATCGTCGCAGTCATTGCGCGTACGCGTAGGTGACTCCGCGGAAACAGAATTGCCAGCAGGTGAAACATTGACCGTTTCAGCCCCCGCTTTGGTTTCTGCGCCGGGCTTTGAGACTATGACGGTAGTGCCGATCATTCCCGGTCAAGCCAAGTTGCAACTAAAACTGATTCCATCCAATGGCCCAACGGCCGAAGGCAATCAAACGCGCGTGGATGAACTCATCCGTTCTGTCATGCAGGTGCAAGAGTTGATTGCCAAGCGCAAGTCAGAAACGGCCCTTGCCAAAATCGAAAGTATGCAGAGTGCTTGGCCGAAGGTCTATGTGCTTGATTATCTCAAAGCCAGTGCTTTGATGATGGCAAATGATTTTGAGCAAGCGCGAACTGTTACCGAGCAAGCGCTCAGAAGAAGTCCTGATGATCGCAGTTTGCAGGATCTTTTGAAAATTCTTAAGCGCGAACGCTAGTCAGCCGTTTTTAGGCGTCAATTGGATTTAAGCTCCGTTATTATAGACGGTACCTGCCGATCCGCTCGATCCAGCTGTAGTTCCAGTCCCGCCTGAGCCGGCTGAAGATGTCGGCGTATTGGTCAAAGTTTTAGTAGACCAGTCAATGTTGATGCGACCGCCACCACCACCACCACCACCGGTGCCGCCGCTACCATTTCCTCCCGCTCCGCCATTGGCCGTGATGCTCGGATTTGCGGAGCCGGTAATGGTGGAAGCGGTGATCCAAACGCTACCACCGGCCCCTCCACCGCCACCAGTGGTGCAACCACCGGTCCCGGCTGCGCCGTTGGCGGTAACGCTGCCATTGGCGGTAAAGGAGTTAGAGACTTTGATGCGAATCGCGCCTCCCCCATGACCGCCCGCGCAAGTAGTATTTGCTGTTCCGTTGCCAGCGCCTCCGGAGCCATAGTCGTGAGATTTTGTACCATTGATCGGTGAGGCAGCTGTGCCGTATGCAGGTGTGCCACCCGCACCGCCGCTATTGCCCCCTGCCCCACCCGTTCCTCCGTGCGCGCCGCCACCACCGCCTCTTGAGCTCAGGAAATTTCCTGGAGAGGCTCCCGCACCCGCAGTGGACGAAGGGCCCCCATAGTAGCCTAGTCCATTTGCATTGACTGACCCGGAGATTGTGAAGTTAGTTGCGGAATCAGATGAACCCGATAAAGCGATGTTGGCAGTGATGGCACCGCCTGATTGTACGTCGATATCCCCGCTCATCAAAAACGCGACCGCAGCCATGGGATTCACCGTCTTGATATTACCACCGCTTTGCACCGTAAGATTTTGACCCGTGAAGACAAAACCGTCACCAAAATACCGTGAGCTGCTGATGATGCATGTACCTACCAATGTGCCGCTGTCGCAAGGGTTTGAAATTGCGGTGTTGAAAGCTCCTGTTCCCGCGATACTAGCGACTCCTTGACCGACGTTACCGCTAGAAACGTTGCGTCCGGGTAGAGTGGAAACGGTCCCGGTGAACGGCATCGTCGTAAGATTAAACGCAATCAGTCCACCTCCGCCATCGCCGGAGGAAGTGCCGCTAGATGCAACGTGGCCGTTTCCACCCGCCGCGGAAATGGTTCCGCTTCCGGTTAGAGTTGCCGCCGTCAAATACAAACTGCCTCCCGCCCCGGCTCCTCCCGTGTTGTTAATGGAAGACGGCGACGCTCCATCTGCCTTGATTGATCCGCTAACATCAATTGTTCCTGGCGCATAGATGTAAAGATAGCCACCACCGGCTCCACCCGAACCAGCTGTTCCCCCTCCGCCACCGGAGCCACCGCCGGTATCCCACGTGGCAGGACTTGTTACGGTGTCGTAGGTGCTGCAATCGGTTGCGGTATTGCCATAACCCCTCCCTCCCAGACCACCGTGACAACCTCCGCTGCCCGGTCTAGTAGTAGCAGCGAGCTTTATTCCCGCTCCGGGCCCTTCTCCGTTTGTGTTCATCATTCCGCCTCGATAACCTTTGCCGCTCGCGTCAATGGAGCCACCGCTATTTACGTAGATGTTTGCGGCTGTTTGGTTACTAACTGAAATGGTCATGTTGGCGTTTATGGTGCCGCCATTTTCTACGGTTAGGTCTCCGGTCAAATTCACGGTGAGTCTTCCGGTTGACGGCGCAGTCTTCAGCGTTCCTAAATTTTTGATCGTAAGGTTTCCGGCTCCTTGCACGGCAGAGGAAGTACCTAAAACGCGGGTCGAGCTGAGCTGACAAGTGGTTGCCAGAGATCCGCTATCGCACCAATTCACTACGTTGTCAGTATTGAAAACGCCGTGTTTACCCATAGTTCTTCCCCCAGTATCGCTGGTGGCCGCAGTTGAGGGTATATTTGAATCGACACTTACGCTGCCGGAGTAAGTATAGTTGTCGGCCGCAACGGCAATGCGTCCGCCTCCTCCATCCCCAGCAGAATAAGGGGAATAGACCGCGCCCGCCGCCCCGGCTGCACTCATGGAGCCATTGCCGCTAAAGGAGCCCACGTCTACGTAAATGCTGCCGCCAGCACCACTCCCACCAGGATAGTTGCTGTTGGAGGCGGCTGCACCGTCGGCGACCAATGAACCGGTTAAATTGAGCGTGCCAGAAGAAGTCAATCGAATGACTCCGCCACCATTTCCGCCTGCGGTACCTGTGCCACCGCCTCCCCCTGAGCCAAAAGTGACTGGGGCCGTGGCCGATCCGTATAGTGAAGAGGAACAGCCAGTGCTGTTGGTCGAATTTCCACCTGCTCCTGCGTGCCCCCCGCCGCCGCCGGGCCTAGAGGAACTGGTGGATCCGCCACCTCCACAAGGTCCATAGCCACTCAAGCCAGCAGCGGTAATTGGGCCACCCGCATAGCCAAGTCCCGCAGCATTGATGGATCCAGAGATGGTGATGTTGGCGGATGTCAGGTTTCCAATATTGGCGGCAATCGATCCAGAGATGGTTGTATCACCTACGGTAACAATTGTTGCTTTAGAGAGAGCAGGTGTCGTAATGGCATTGGTGCCATTGATGATCAAGCTGCCACCAAGATTGATAGAGAAATCTCCATCACCCGCCAACGCGCCGCCAGATTCTATTTGTAAATTTCCCGCGCCATATATCGCCGCTGAAGCTGTAATAGTCTTTGAGCTATTGATCACGCAAGTTGAGTCAAGATCACCGCTGTCGCAAGTGACAACTTTACTTACTAAGAATGCGAGACCGGAATTGGTTGCGGCAAGATTATCCGCGGCGATGCCGTTTTTGGCGGTGATGCAAGCGTAGTAAGTGGAGCCGTTAGACAAGGCGTCGACAACTTTAGAAGTGGTGGTCAGACCCGTATAAGTGTAGGTCGGCGACGCACAATTGCTGGTGGTAGCGATTTTGAGATCGTAGGACGTGGCGTTAGCAGATGCAGTCCACTGAACTTTTGGCGTCGTAAGGCCGACAATCGAGCTTGGAAGAGTGAAGGAAAATGATCCGGGAGGCGCCACATAAGTATAGCCGCTGTTAGATGTTACGGTTTGGCCATCCGCGCCCGTGACTACCACATTCTTCGCTCCTGCCGACGATGCCCCCGTGGTGCATGAAAGTGTCGTAGAGGTCGTCGCGGTCACGGTACAAGTGATGTTTCCAATAGCAACGGTCGCACCCGCCGAATAATTGGTACCAGTGATAACGATGGCCGTATTTCCAGACGTGGAGCCCGTTGTCACATCTAGACTTGTGATGGTCGGTGCGGGGCCCAGATAACTGAATGCGCTATTCAGAGATCCATTTTTGCCGTCGGTGTTGGTGACGGCCACGGCTTGGCTACCGTACGATGCAGTGGAACCGGTGGTGCAGACGAGTTCCGTTGTCGAAACAACAGAAGTCACGGAACAACTCACGCCTCCGATGGCGGCGGTTACTCCCGATTGAAAGCCCGTCCCGTAAACTGTGACTGACGTTCCGCCGAGATAAGTTCCGCTGGCGGGCGTGGCGGAGGTGACTGTGGGGGTTGCCCAGTAGGTGTAGGCACTGCTTAGCGTCGCATACTGCGAATCGCTGGTGTTGGTGACGCGCACGTCGTAAGTTCCGGCGGACTTGCTCGGGATTATGCAAGTGATTGCGGTCGAGGATAAAACAGTGGGACTGGTGCAGGTCGTGCCGCCGATGGTAACGGTGGCGGGATTTTGAAAGTTTGTGCCCACGACCGTTAGCACTCCGGACGATGGAACCAGCCCGTTAGATTGTGAAACGGAGGTCACTGTCGGAGGCAGCGCGGCTAGCGTTGACTGAGTAAGATTAGTGGTGTTGGAATCGGTCGCGCCATCATCGCCAACAGCGCGAACCCGCCAAGTGTAGGACGTATTTGCAGACAATCCCGTGGCTTGGTACGAAGAGCTTCCGACCACGGAAGCATAGAACGTCGCGGTGCCGCCGGAAACGGTATAGATGTTATAGGAAACCGCGTCAGCGGAGGAGTTCCACCCCAAAGTCATCGCGTTTCCTGTAATCGCGGTGATCGATTGAATCCCGCCAAATGAAATGGTGTAGGTAAACGCGCTGTTCAATTGCGATGACTGTGAATCGGAATTGGTTACTACCACGGTGTGGCTTCCTGAGCCCAGTGCGGGGGCGCGGCAGGTGATTGAGGTGCTGGACGCAACCGAGAGACTGGTACACGCCGAGCCACCGATGGTCGCTGTCGCACCGTTTCTAAAATTAGTTCCCGAAATGGTGACATCAACCGTGCCTCCCGATGACTTGGCTGCGGATGTCGGGGAAATCGAAGAAACCGTCGGAGGCAGATACTGCAAGGTCGATGCGGTTACATCGGCTGTATTGTAATCGGATGCACCACTTGAGTCGAACGCGCGCACCCTAAAGGTATATGAAGAGTTCGCGGTCAGACCGGTGATCGCGTAGGACGAAGCGGGAGCTGTTGCGGAATAGAGATATGTCGCTGTGCCTCCCGATACTTGGTAAATCTGGTAACTTGCGGCATCGGAAGTGTTAGTCCAGTTCAAGGTCATCCCACTACCAGTGACGGACGTGATGCTGCTCAGTCCACCGAACGACACGATGTAATCGTAGGTTCCCGATGAGGTCGCGGTTTGGGAATCGGGGTTGGTGGCTGTGACATAGACACTTCCCGCTGCGCGTGCTGGAATCGTACACATTAGTTGAGTGCTGCTCACCACATTGATGGAGCCACATGCATTCGCTCCCACCGAGATGGTGGTGCCAGCGTTAAAATTAGTACCAGTGATGGTCAAAGTTCCACCACCGGCTTTAGGCCCTGATGTAGGGCTAATGGAGGAAATGGTCGGAGGTGCGCCAATCGTCGTAAAGTCAATGTCGGCTGTATTGACATCAGCGTTGCCACTGCTGTCAACGATACGGGCGCGGATGGTGTAGCTGGTGTTTGAAGTTAGTCCGGTGAGCGTGGTGGATGTCGCAGGTGCGGAAACAATTTTAAGCAGCGAGCTAAAGCCGCCGATTACTGAATAGATTTGATACGACGCCGCATCTGCGGCCGTGCTCCAGTTTGCCACCGCCGTATTGCCCGTCACACCGGACACAGACGTCAATCCTGCAAACACAGGCGAATAGTAGTATCCCGCCGTGGACGTCACGGATTGGGAATCCGTGTTGGTGACAGTTACATTGACAGATCCAGAGGCGTGACCCGCTGTAACGCAAGTAAGTTGCGTGCTGCTGATGCGGGTGACTGATCCGCATGCACCGTCGAGATCGACGCTGACTCCGGTGTTAAAGTTTGTGCCGTTGATGGTGATGGTGGAGCCTCCCAAGCGAGTGCCGGAACTTGGGCTGATGCTCGAAATGGTCGGCGGTGCATTGTAGGTGAACGCGTTGTTTGCTGTTACTGTCTGCCCATCCTCTCCGGTCACTACGACGTTTTTTGCACCAGCGGAAGAAAGTCCGGTCGTACATGAAATAGTCGTCGCTGAAGTCGCGGTGACCGTACAAGCTACGCCACCGATGGCGACGGTCGCGCCGGAGGAGTATTGATTTCCAGTGATGATGATGGCGGTCCCTCCGGAGGTTGGCCCCGAGGTAACGTTTAAACTGGTGATGGTCGGAGCGGGGCGAAGGTAGTTATATCCGCTGGAGAGCGAGCCACTTTTCCCATCTGTATTGGTGACGGAGATGGTTTGGGCACCGTAAGTTGAGGTTGATCCCGTAGTGCAGACAATCTCGGTGGAGGATGCAACTGAAGTGATTGGGCAATTCACGCCGCCAAGCGTGGCGGTGATGCCGCTTTCAAATCCCGTACCAAAGATGTGTACGGATGTTCCGCCCGAGTAGGTGCCACTTGCCGGAGATGCGGAGGTGACTGTGGGGGTTGCCCAGTAGGTATAGGCACTGCTTAGCGTCGCATACTGCGAATCGCTGGTGTTGGTGACGCGCACGTCGTAAGTTCCGGCGGACTTGCTCGGGATTACGCAATTGATCATGGTCGAAGATAAAACAGTTGGGCTGGTACAGGTCGTGCCGCCGATGGTAACGGTGGCGGGATTTTGAAAGTTTGTGCCAATGATCGTCAAAATGCCTGCACCTGGCACCAATCCCGACGCTTGTGATAGTGAGGAAACGGTAGGCGGTAGATTTGCCAAGGTGCTTTGCGTCAGATCGGTTGTATTGGAATCTGTGCTACCGTTATCACTGACCGCGCGTACTCGCCATGTATAAGAGGTATTTGCGGTGAGTCCCGTAACGCGATACGACGCAACACCTATTGCGACCGCTTGGAAGACTGCAACTCCGCTTTGCACCGAATAAATGTTATAGGATACTGCGTCAGCGGTCGTATTCCAATTTAGCGTCATGCCATCGCCGGCGACTGAGCTAATTGATTGGATGCCGCCAAACGATATTGAATAGGTAAAAGCGTTTGTGCTTATCGCGCTTTGCGCATCTGAGTTTGCAACCACCAAGGTGTGGCTACCTGAATTGAGTGCGGGGGCGCGGCAAGTGATCGTTGTGTCATTTTGGACCACGAGGCTAGTGCAATTTGAACCGCCGATGGTTGCTGTGGCTCCCGTGCGAAAACCTGTGCCGCTGATGGTGACATCCACTGTTCCACCGGATGACTTCGCTGCCGAAGAAGGAGTGATGGACGAAATGGTCGGAGGAGCGTACTGCAAAGTTGCTGCGGTGACGTCGGCGGTATTGGAGTCGGTTGCTCCGTTGGAGTCGAAAGCGCGAACCCGTAGAGTATAGGTGGTGTTGGGAGTCAGTCCCGTCAGTCGATACGTGGTCACCGGAGTGGATATTGAATGCAAATAGGTCGCGGTTCCTGAAACAACGCGATAGATTTGATAGCTGGCTGCATCTGGGGACGCTGTCCAACTTAGATCCATACTGTTACCAGTTATACCCGAAATAGCAGAAAGACCGCCGAAAGTTACTACATAGGTAAATAATCCGGTTGATGTTGCAATCTGGCTGTCGGCGTTGGTGACGCGCACATTTGCACCGCCTGCGGCACGTGCAGGCAACACGCACGTAATCTGGCTGCTGCTGACAACGGTTACGGATCCGCAATTCGTGCCATCCAGAGCAACGGTTGCGCCTGCTGAAAAATTTGTGCCATTGATCGTTAGCGTTCCGCCTCCGGCCTTAGGCCCAGACGTAGGACTAAAGGACGAAATGGTTGGTGGTGCTCCAATGGTGGTAAAGCTCAGATCTGCTTCGTTGGTATCTGAATTCCCGTTGGTATCGATGATGCGAGCTCGTATCGAATATGTGGTGTTGGACGTCAAACCAGTTAATGTGGTGGATGTCGCTGGAGCAGCGATGATTTTGAGCAAGGAACTCCAACCTCCCACCAACGAATACACTTGATACGATTGCGCATCGGCCGATGCCGTCCAGTTTACCGTTGCACTGTTGCCGCTGATGCCGCTGACGGAAGCGACACCCGAAAAGACGGGAGAATAATAGTATGATTGTGCGAGAGTTGCAGACTGGGTGTCTGCATTGGTGACGACGATATCTGCCGTGCCGCTAGCGTGGCTCGGCGTTTGGCAACTAAGTTGGTTTGCACTGGTTCGTACGACGCTGCTGCAAGCGGAACCGCCGACAGAAACAGTCGCTCCCGCTGAAAATCCGCTACCGTTAATGGTAAGGGTCGTGCCACCGAGGCGAGAGCCATTTGCGGGGCTGACGCTTGTAATTGCTGGTGGTGCCACGAGCGTGGTAGCAGAGATGTCACTTGTGTTGCCGTCGTCAACGCCACCCGATTCAAACGCGCGGACGCGAAATTTGTAGGTGGTTCCTGCGGTGAGGCCGGTCACGCTCATCGAAGTGACTGGAGCAGCGACAGATGCGATTACGGTGGCGCTACCATCATCTGCTACGCGATAAGCTTGATAGTGTGCAGGAGATCCTGTTGCTGCAGTCCAGTTTAGGGTCGCGGATGTCGTGGTGATCTGCGTAACGGAATTCAAACCCGCGAATCCTAAGTTGGAGCGTCCCGTTCCATTGACGGTAGCAGTGTTGGAGTGATCGGTAGAATCATTCTCGTAACGGTAATTGATTTGGAGCTGACTTGAAACCTCGCCGCGTGCCGTCGGTGCAAAAGCTAACGCCGCGCTACAGCTCTGGTTTGGTGCGAGCAGATTCGGAGACAATGGGCAATCGTGAGATTGCAGCACAAACGCCGTCGAAGCTGAAGCCAACGACGAAATAGCGACGCTTTTTTTTGTGCGGTTCTTGATTGCGATCGACTCAGCTGACGTGGTCGAGCCGACGTTGGTTGGATCAAATTTCAGCTCCAACGGTGTAAACGTGAATGCAGAAAAACTAGGACTAGATTCGTCTAGTGCGGAGCCGACCAGCGATGAGGTTACTTCTATCTTGGCGGCATCCGTCGCTTGATAGGAATAAGCGATGGTGAATGTCGAGGAAAAATCACCCGATGATTGCGGTGAAAATGCGATCTGACTTTTGCACACAGCGCCGATCGGCAAGGCCGTGCCATCACTGGGACAATCGGTGCTGACGATGCTGAAGCTCGCTTCGTCAATCTTGCCAGCCGTTAGAAATAGTGGTGTTTTGCTGAGGTTAGAGACGACAAGCTCGGCTTCGGCAGTGTCGTCCGGAGTGATGGTGCCGAAGTTTTGCGCGCGAGGCGTGACGGTCAAAGTGCTTTGAGTACTACCGACACCTAAACCAGAAAGTGGGACGTCGACGGTTTTTAGTGGGCCACTCTCTCCCATGCCGCTGTAAGAGATGGTAAGATTGCCGGTTGCTTCGCCGACGGCAGTTGGTGCAAAGCCAATCGTCAATTCGCAGACCTTTTGTACGATCTCGCCAACATTGCACAGCTTCGTCGACTTGTCTTCAGACGGCTCCACCGCCGCCAAGGCGAACGCAGAATTTGACGAAGAAAGTTCGCGAATCGTAAACGGGCGAATGCTGCTTGCAGCAAGAATCACGCTGAGCTGCGCAGTTTCTCCGTCAATTTGTACCGCACCAAAATCGAGATTTTCCGGAGTGGCGACCACTTGTGGTAATGTTGCGCCGGCACTTTGCATCGTCACGGCAGAGTTGAGAGCGTCAACCGAGGCATTCTTTTCGCACCCGAAGACAAACAGACCCAAGGTGCAAAACAAAAGCACCTTCCCTAACGCCTTGTCTGCTGTTGCTTTCAGCCGGTGCTTGGAAGGTATAAGTTGCTGTAATCCGACGTAATTCATACCTTAATTGCATCGGCAATTTGGTTGCAAACTTGAGGACCAAATCTTCTGAACCATCCCTGGTTATACTTCGGATACTGTAAATGCCCATTCATCGCATAAATCATCAATATAATTGATGTGTTACAGATTTATAACGACTTGCCTAGGAAGGCTGTTTAACCCCGTCTAGACCAAAGCATTTTTTCGACATTTTTAGAATGGCTGTCCACAGCTAAAACGGCCGCACGACAATCAAAATAACGATGAGAATCATTAGGATGGTCGGAACTTCGTTGAGCATGCGCAAGTGTCTACTGCTCGGAAGTGACTCGGGATTGTGTTGCGCTGACTTAGTTAACGATCCCGCATGAGCAGTGGCAATAAGCAGAGCCAACACGAGCACGATTTTTACGTGCAGGAAAACGCCTTCGCGAAACAGCCACGGCGCTTCGACGACCAATGCCGTTCCGGCCGAGAGAGAGACAATCATGGCAGGGAGAGTTATGTAGTGATACAAGCGATGTGCCATGCGTTTGAGAACAGAAAGAGCGGCGGTGTTGTTGATGTTGTCACGCATGTTCACGAGGAGTCGGTAAAGATACAGAATCCCCGCCATCCAACTGATGACGGCGAGGATATGAATCACTTTTACCCACAAGTAGTACATCGTTACACGACCACGAAGTTGACGATTTTTCCGGGAACGTAGATTTCCTTCTTGATCGTCTTGCCTTCGAGATGGCGAGCAACAGAATCTACGGTCTTCACTTGTGCAAGAACCTCGGGCTGGGTTGCTGTTTTGGAAACTTCAACTGTTCCCCGCATCTTGCCATTTACCTGTACCGAGATTACGACGGTGTCTTCAACCACCAACTTCGGATCGAATGTCGGCCACGGCATGTATGCCAATGTTGTTTTGTGCCCCATCAGCTGCCAGATCTCTTCGGCAAGGTGCGGTGCATACGGAGCAAGAATCAAGACGAACGATGCGGCCGTTTGGCGGCTGATGTTTTTTTCTTTGTAGGCCGCGTTGACGAATTCCATCATGGCGGAAATGCCTGTGTTGAAACGCATGGCATCAAGATCTTCTGTGACCTTCTTTATGGTCTTGTGGGAGATCTTGTGAAACTCGACGGAGTCTTCGCCTTGCAACAGTTCTTCGTTCAGCTGGGTTCCATCCGTTACCAGCAAGCGCCAGACGCGCGCAAGGAAGCGGTGCACGCCGCTGATGCCCTTCGTATTCCATGGCTTGGTGGCTTCCAAGGGCCCCATGAACATCTCGTACAAGCGAAGTGAATCGGCACCCCATTCGCGAATGACATCGTCAGGGTTCACGACGTTGCCGCGGCTCTTCGACATCTTCTCGCCGTTTTCGCCGAGGATCATCCCTTGGTTGACGAGTTTGTGAAACGGCTCTTTGGTACTGACGTGTCCGAGGTCGAAAAGAACCTTGTGCCAGAATCGTGAGTAGAGCAAATGAAGCACGGCGTGTTCCGCTCCGCCAACGTATAGATCGACGGGCATCCAGTAATTTTCTTCTTCTTTACCCCATGAACGGTCTTTGTTTCGTGGGTCGATGAAACGTAAGTAATACCAGCACGATCCCGCCCATTGCGGCATGGTGTTGGTTTCGCGCACGAGTTTTTTTCCGTCCTTCGAAGTGAAGTTGACCCAATCTGTTGCAAGTGTCAGCGGTGATTCGCCGGTTCCTGATGGGCGATACTGCTCTAGTTCGGGAAGTCTAACCGGCAACTCGTTTTCGGGAATGGTGTGAATGTTTCCTTGTTCGTCCTTTGCGAGAGGAAATGGTTCACCCCAATATCTCTGACGAGAGAAGAGCCAGTCACGCAGCTTGTACGTGGTCATGGCTGTGCCGAGTTTCTTCTCTTCGAGCCACGAGATCATTTTCGCAATGGCCTTGTTCTTGTCGAGACCGTTGAGGAATTCAGAGTTAGCCAAGTTCCCATCGCCGGTGTGCGCCTTCTTGGTGATGTCTTCTTCGTCGCCGCCAGTTAAAACGCGAACTATTGGTAATTCAAACTTTGTGGCAAATTCGTGATCGCGCTCGTCATGTCCGGGGACGGCCATGATCGCGCCAGTTCCGTATGACATCAGTACGTAATCGGAGATCCAAATGGGAATCTTCTTGCCGTTAACAGGATTAATTGCAAACGCCCCGGTGAATGCGCCGGTCTTGTTGGTATCGGCAATGCGCTCGCGTTCAGAACGCATGCTTGATGCGGTTACATAATCCTGCACTTGTTTTGTTTGTGCGGAGGACTTGATGGACGTGATGAGGGGATGCTCGGGCGAGAGAACCATAAACGTTGCGCCAAACAACGTGTCTGGTCGCGTGGTGAATACTTCGAGCTCATGGCTTGTGCCATCGATTTTGAACTTAACTTTCGCTCCGGTGCTTTTGCCGATCCAATTGCGCTGTTGTTCTTTGATGGCTTCGGGCCAGTCGAGTCCTTCGAGATCATCCAGCAAGCGGTCTGCATACGCTGTGATGCGCAAAGCCCACTGCTTCATTGGTTTCTTAACTACCGGAAAGCCACCGACTTCGGACTTGCCGTCGATGACTTCTTCGTTGGCCAAGACGGTGCCGAGCTCGGGACACCAGTTGACCATAGCTTCGATTTCGTAGGCGAGCCCCTTCTTGTGCAGCTGCAAGAAGATCCATTGCGTCCATTTCACATAGTCTGGATCGGTCGTGTCGACTTCGCGGTCCCAATCGTACGAAAGGCCGATGGATTTGATCTGTTCGCGGAATCGGTTGATGTTGCGAGCCGTGGTGATGCGTGGGTGCGTTCCTGTTTTCATCGCGTGCTGTTCTGCGGGGAGGCCGAAAGCGTCCCATCCCATCGGGTGCAGAACATTGAAACCACGCATGCGCTTGTAACGCGAAACGATATCGGTTGCGGTGTAGCCTTCGGGATGGCCTACGTGCAGACCATCACCAGAAGGATAGGGGAACATATCGAGAACATAGTACTTGGGTTTGGACTTGTCCGTGGTCGTCTTGAACGTTTTGTTCTCAACCCAAAAGGTCTGCCACTTCTTTTCGATGCGGGCAAAATCGTATTCGTTGCTTGGGGTGTTTTCTTGAGACATGGACAATCCTAATCGCGCAAGGGAAAGGGGATTTAACTCACCAATTTGAAACGGGAATATTACCTCACCTAAATTCGATCGTCATGCTCAATATAACCCGCTGAAAAGTTAGCATTTTTCAAGCACGCTTTCGCTCCTGCACGACAAATTCTGAAACAGTTGGGAATCGTCAGCGAGCATAGGTAAAGAAGCAGAATTATGCACTGAGAGCACTTTATTTTGGGGGAGCAAAATCAATGAGCACGTCTAAATCAGTTGTTTTATTTCTTTCCTTTGTATGCGCATCCATTGCTAGCGCAGATGACCGTGAACTAGAACAGTTCTCAACAAACATTTTTGATTGCGAAGAAAAGCGCGACGAATCCACCGAGGAGACGGAAGCCAACCCCATCGGAAGCTTGGTCTTCATGGCGACGTACAAAGACATGTTGGCGTTCAATACGACCGCAAATAGCATTACCGTGCCGATGGACGTTCTCATTGTTCTGCCAAAGAAGAACTACAAAATCCCGCTCATCACAAAAATGCCCGAACAGTTTAGCGTCACCAGATCGAAGAAGTCAGCTCTTCTCAAAGGTGCGTTTCATGCAGACGGTGCATCGACCAGAATTTCGGCAAAACTTCCCTTAGAGCTCATGGCAATGAATACCGTTTCATACGAAACAGATATTAAAATTGTATCGGAAGAACTTGATGCCCAAGGCAAGGTCATGAAGAAGGTAATCAAGGATGGCGTTTGCCGCCGCGACGGTTCAAACTAGCACGAACAGGTCTCTGTTTGTGGATCTGAAACCAGGTCGGCTGCAGATCCACAAAAAAGGACCAGTTCTATTTGAACTTATATTGGATGAAACTTACGAAGAAATCAGAAATGAGAATCGCTAGCATACTCACAACGACTGCTTTCGTCGTAGCCTCGCCGACGCCCTTGGCACCTCGTCCCGCATAGAAACCGGTGTAGCAGCCGATCGTTGCTAAGAGTACACCGAACACGCATGCCTTTTCCAAGCCATCGACGACGTGGGGAATGTTAATGATCCACTGGATTTTTTGCAAGAACACGCCCACATCAACGTTGTAAAACGCGACCGCGATGAAGTACGACGAGGCGACGCCAACTAGCACAAACACAGCGCTAAGCAGTGGCAACATGATCATGGCAGCCGCGATTCGTGGTGCGACCAAATAGCTGATCGGATTGACGGCCATGACAGTCATGGCGTCGATTTGTTCGTTCACGCGCATGCTGGCGATTTCTGCCGCCATTGCCGAACCGGCGCGACCAGTTACCAGCATGGCAGAAACGACAGGAGCTAATTCTTTGGCCATCGTAAAACCAGCAGCCGCACCGACAAGTCCCTCGGCGCCAAACATACGAAAGATTTCTCCGAGCTGGAATCCAAAGATCGCACCGATCATGATCGATGCCATGATCACCACGCCGATGCTTCGCGTGCCCACGAATTCTAGCTGGGTGACCAGTAATGACCAGCGGAGCGGAGGAAAAAAGAATCGCTTGAGACCATCAGAAATGAAAACTAAAAAGCGTCCAAACTCCGAAATGGGTCGAAGCGTCATGGCTCCGACTGATTCAACAATTTCCGTCATTTGTGTCATCGGAATATCCCATTGCGAGTAAGGTATTTTCGCCTAGAAGGCGCGTCCGCGTCAACGTGAGGCTGTTTTGATCCATAAGATTTAGTTCGGCATTTGCGGGCAAACGAGTGCAGGATGTTAGGAAAAAGCAAAAAACGCGATCCGCACCGAAGTGGGACCGCGCCGAATGATTATGTTCGCTACAAGTACCGGTTAGTTCCAACGTCCCGATGAGCGAGGACGGCCAACCGCCTTGTCAGTCAAGTCTGCCACCTTGATGAATCCACCAGACGAAACTTTCGCCCAGTCGCCAGAGACTTCAACCAGCAGGTGGTCGCCCTTGCGAGCAGTGCGCACGACTGAGCTACCTTCGCTAGCGTCCGAATAGACGGAGACAGATCCCTTTTGTACGTACTTGACGCGTGCACCTGTGCCAAGTTGCGTGGGAATTTGAGCTACATCTTGTGCTGGTTCCGCTCCGCTGGTGTCAGCAACCATTTGCTGTGTGCCTTCACTCGAATCATCTCCGGCAGCTGGTGCTGCCGAATCAACCGGAGTGGCGACCGCTTCCATTTCTGTCGGAGAAGCCGGCTCAGCAACGGTCGTGTCGGCAGATGCTGTGGTTTCCGAAGCTGCCATATCAGTGCCTTCTGCGGCGGCCATGTCTTCGGCGGGAGCTTCAGTTGCCGCCGTTTCGGCGCCTTCTGCTGTAGCTTCAGTACTTGCGTCAGCACTTGATTCTGCGGCTGCGGTTTCGGCAGTTGATTCTGCGGCTGCTGCTTCGTCGCTAGCTACTTCTGCAGCAGCGCCCTCTTCCGTAGCGGCGCCTTCGGCAGCGGTTGCTTCACCGGCTTCGGCATCGGCCTCTGTGTCAGGGGCGACGGCCTCTTCAGTGCTTTCGCCATTCTTGCCTGAGCACGACGTTCCTGCAAGAGTGATCGCGAGTGCGGTGACTGCCGTTGTAGTTGCTCTACGAATCAACATGATTCTTCTCCATCCTTGTTTCTCACGCGTCCCATCCTTGGGATTGGCATGTTTACTTCGCTCACGCGCTGTTGTCGGAGGTGGGCAAAAAATCTTTAGGAAAATTTTTCCTGCGGCGCGACTGCGAAATTACAAACCTCTTGAACGTATTGATTTGTGTGGTCAAAAGGGGTGATTTTGCCGAAGTGGCAAAATATGGCGACGATTTATTCTTGTGGGAACGGAATGATGGTACATTATTACATGATCGAAAATCCTGCTGGAGTTTGCACAATGATGCGTTGGCGTCGCGCATTCGTGATTTTGTTTTCTCTTTTAATGTTTAGCATGCAGGCTGAGGCGGCGTGTATCTCATTGATTCGCGGACCGTTGGTACTGGACGTCAAGTCTTGTCGAGCCATTGTGCCGGAGAAAGACTTGACCTACGGTGACGAAGCCTTTCGTGACGTAAAAGGTCTTGATGCAAAGGGCAAAGCCAAACTATTTGGAACTTACCGCGGCTTGTTGATTTCCGGCGAAGTCGTAAAGTCTACTGCCATCCAATCGGGTCTCGATGTTCAAGGGGCACTTAGCGGTTCAACAGCAGATTTCTTCATAGCGCCCGGGGTAAGTAATTGTCCTGCGATTCAGGGAAAGCGCATTGCGTCTGAAATCGACGAAGTATGTTGCGAAGGTAACGCAGATTCTCCGTGCATGCTCAAGACTTCGTACCTGCTAAAATCCGCAAAGCTAGTCGGCGCAGCAGAGAGTTCGGCGGGTGATCGCACAAGAAAAGAGGTGGAAAAAAATCCACGTTACCAAGCTGCGCTTAAACTTTTCCAAGGCGAAAAATTCAAGAAGGCAGCCAAGGAATTGGAGGCTGTTCGCAAAGAGGGGGGACTCGACATCCGCGGAAACTTTCTGCTGGCGTCGGCATATCACAAGCAAGAGCTCTGTCAGAAATCCATCGCGCCACTCGAGTACATTGCCGAACAAGCAGAGGCGAAAAAGATCTGGGGCGATGAAGAGGGTATCGCAAGGCAGGCGATTTTCTTGCTGGCGAGATGTTATGCAAAAACAGGTGACGCAGGTAAATCAGTGATCATCCTCAACACGTACCTAATTGAGGCTGGCAAATACCAAACGGAGATCGAAAAGTCGCTCAAGCTAGCAGAGTTCGGCTACATCCATACGACGAGGGAATATAAAGAGTATAAGGCGCAAGCGCGCAAAATTTTAGGCAACTAAGCACCTGATTATATGGAAGAATAATCGAGTTCTTCAGTTTTGCGAAAATATGGCCGATAAGGATTGTATAATCGCGCACACTGGAGGAACTATGAAAAGCATTATCGCCATTATCGCATTGATTCCGATGATTTACGCATGCGGCGAGTCCGAAACCAAAGTGGATTCGAGCAATTGTGTTGAGTGCGTTGACCAAAACGCGCCCGTCGCGACCAACGAAGAAATTAAGATCGAGAATAGAAATAATTCTAATTTAAACGTCAAACCAAGCCGAATAGAACCAGAGCAGTCGGCTACTGATGTGCAATCGGGACAAGCACCAGCATCAGTCACGGCAGCGCTCGAAGGGTAACAGAGGACAGGCCCTTCAGTTTCATGGATGGAAGTAAGTGAGATGGAGGGCCCGTTATGCTCGTCGCCAAGTCATTAGTAGCAGCAACGATCATCTCTTTGATCGGCGCTTGTTCAAGTAGCACGGCAAAGAAGAATAATGTGCAAACAGAGCGCACGGCTGCAACGTTGCCTCCGCTTGGTACTTTTGAACTTGAAGATGACGATATCGAGTTGGGACCGAAATCAGCGATCGCGTTCGTTTCCGGCAAAAAATCTGCAAAGACTTTCACCATCGCCGTTTCATCCAACGAGCTCGCACATAATGAAGACACGTTCAAAGAAGCCGTCGATTACGAATGTTTGCCCTGCAAAGGCGACAATGATCCTCGCTGTGTTGGTGGGGAAGATGCGGAAGGTAACGCCTCACTTTTTATTATGTTTTCGGGTGAAGCAGTAGGTAAAACAGGACTTCCGTCCAAAAAATCCTACACGCTTGAAGGCGATCCCCTTAAGGATCTAGCAACGGGTATGATCGTGAGCTTCACACCTGATGATTCCGATCCAAAGAAAACGCAGACCGCGACGGGTAAAGTAAAGTTCAGTTCCAAGCCTGCCCTAGACGAAGAAATGACCGTGACGCTAGACTTGAAATTCAAGAAGAAGGCACTTTCTGGCGACATCACTACTTTAACAGGCACCATGCCGTCTCCGCTCAAGACAGATTGCGAAGAAGGCGAATACGTGAAGTTCATCTACGAAGAATAACCCCATCCCACATCATGTAGAAAATAGACTGATCCCCAAGATTAGTCTTTTGCCGCTGTGGTGTTCATGCTCAAAGCGTGAATCTTTGCGTGCATCCAGTCGCCCAAAATTTTGTAAACGAGTTGATGCATTTGGATGAGTGACATTCCGGCGAATTCCTTCGCTTCAATGTTCACTTGCCAGTGATCTCCGCCGCCGGTCATGTCGCTGCAGCGAATCTTTGCGGAGGGTAATCCGGTACGTAGCTTTTCTTCCAATTCTTTGGCTGTAACCATTAACATCACCTATGATAAAAGCGTTCAAGGTTTTTGAGCCTATCAAACTCACTGTCCAAGGCAACAGTTAAGGAAATTTTCATGCCGATCCTTGTTTTAGCTACGCTCAACGATCACAAAGTCGAAGAACTTCGTCATAGTCTGACGGCCAAACTTCCCCGATGGGAACTTCAGGGAGCTAAGAAGTATCTAGGACCGAGGCGTTGGTCTGAGGTAGGGCTCAGTTTTCGCGAAAATGCGCAGCTAAAGGCGGAATTCGTTCGCGCTCATTGCAAGCATTGGGTGCTATCGGATGATTCGGGCCTTGAGATAGCTGCACTCGCCGGGTTGCCCGGGGTGAATTCGTCATCTTGGGGTGGCGAAGAAGGCAATCACGCCAAGAATAACGAAAAGCTTGTGGCGCAAATGCGGAATCAAACTAACATGCATGCTCGCTTTGTATGCACACTGTGCCTCATCTCCCCGACAGGAAAAATTCACTTTTTTGATGGAGAGTGCGCCGGCCTCATTTCAGTTGATGCCAAAGGACAAAAGGGATTTGGTTACGATCCGCACTTCATTCCTGCAGGATTTTCCAAGAGCATGGCCGAGTTGACACCCGATGAAAAAAATCAGATTAGCCATCGTGGTAAGGCATTAGAGAAACTTGAGGCTTTTTTGCAAAAACTGGCCCCTTCGGCTGTGTTCGTGGCAGCGAATGTCATTTCATTTTTCTCAATAAAATAAGGATCCTCCACCCTATGGAGGATCCTGCATGTGCCCACATTGTAAATCTGATTACTGTATCA
>Ga0255097_1000163_pt1 | contig 36652 bp, 37 predicted proteins | sample Colum_Atlam_RepB_2_FD_188436 | JGI IMG/M metagenome (GOLD analysis project Ga0255097, IMG submission 188436) | Freshwater microbial communities from Columbia River, Oregon, United States - Colum_Atlam_RepB_8d | ecosystem: Environmental > Aquatic > Freshwater > River | place: USA: Oregon...
GAGCGCGAGGAGCGCGCGCGCGAGCAGCAGGACCAGGCGGCGCAACTGCAGCAGATGCAGCGGCAACTGGCCGGCCTGCAGGGGCAGATCGACGCCGGCCGCGATCCGCTGGCAGGCCTGGACCTGGCGCAGCACTTCAGCGCCGAGCAGATCGAGCACTACGGCGAGGACCACCTGCGGGCGGTGCTGCGCGCCGCGCAGCGCACGCTGCAGCCGCAGCTCCAGAACGCGATGGAGTCCTCGCTGGCGCCGCTGCGCCAGGAGCTGGAGGACACCCGCGAGCGCGTGGCGCAGACGCAGCGCAGCCAGCAGCAGGGCGCCTATGACGGCTTCATCGCCGAACTGGCGCGGCAGGTGCCGGAATGGGAGCAGGTCAATGCCGACCCGCGCTTCCTGGCCTACCTGGCGGAACACGACGAGGCCACCGGCGAAGAGCGCCAGGCCCTGCTGTACCGCCTGGAGCAGCGCCGCGATGCCGGCCGCGTGGCCCGCGTCTTCCGCGACTACCTGCGCGGCCAGGGCGCCCGCCCCGGTGTGCGCGACCCGAGCAAGCGCCTGCTGCCGGACGGCTCGCCCGACGGCGGCAACCCGCCGCCCGATCCGCGCCCCGCCATGAGCCAGGCGCAGATCCGCCAGTTCCAGGCCGACGTGGCGCGGGGCCGCTACCGTGGCCGCGCGCAGGAGCAGGCCGCGATGCAGCAGCGCATCGACGAGGCGTACATGGCCGGCAGGATCGCCTGAAGGTCCATCCCATCCGTTCGCCCTGCGCCTGCCGGAGGGTGAACGGCTTCCCGGCTGGCCGTCACCGCGGTCCGTTCGCGCTTCGACAGGCTCGGCATGAACGGACGGCGGAGCGCGGCCGGCTCATCGCTTCAGAACCCAAACCAACCCATACAAGGACCAACACACATGGCAAACATGCCGATCTCGGGCACCTACCCGAATCTTTCCGCCAACGGCGCGGGCACGTCGAAGTACATCCCGACGCTGTTCTCGCAGAAGGCCACCGTCAAGCACTACGACATGACCGTCTGCGGCGAGATCACCAGCAACGACTGGGAGGGTGAAGTCACCCGCCTGGGCGACAAGGTGATCATCCGCCGCACGCCGGACGTCTCGGTGGGCGACTACCAGAAGAACCTGGACATCGCCTACGAGACGCCGGAGGAGAGCGCCACCGAGCTGGAGCTCAACCGCGGCAAGTACTACGCCGTGGTGCTGGACGACGTCGACCGCATCCAGAGCGACATGGGCCTGATGGACATGTACGCCGAGGACGCCGCCGAGCAGGTCGTCCTCAAGCAGGACGCGGAGTTCCTGTCCGACATCATCCTGGACATCCACGCCGACAACCAGGGCGCCAGCGCCGGCAAGAAGTCCGGCACCATCGACCTGGGCGCCGTCGGCGCGCCGGTGGTGATCGACGCCGACAACGCCATCAAGTTCCTGATGCGCATGAACCAGGCGCTGACCGAGCAAGGCGTCTCCAAGGTCGGCCGCTGGGTCGTGCTGCCGGCCTGGTTCTGCACCATCCTGAAGAACACGGACGTGAAGTCGGCGCTCATCACCGGCGACGCCGAGGGCACGCTGCGCAACGGCCGCCTGGGCACCATCGACGGCCTGACGATCTACGAGTCCAACCAGCTCGCCGACTACACCGACGCGGCGCTGAACGTCACCCCCATCGTCGCCGGCCACAAGGACGGAGTGACCTGGGCCAACCAGTTCATCAACGCCGAGGTCATCCGCCTGCAGACCAAGTTCGCTTCCGCCATCCGCGGCCTGGCGGTCTACGGCTACAAGGTGGTGGAGCCGCGCTACCTGGCCCTGGGCCGCGTCACGCCGGACCTGTCGGCACTGTAAGCCCGCTGTAAATCCCCTCTCCCGCAAGCGGGAGAGGGGCAGGGGAGAGGGTGTCTGTAACTCTCTCATCCTGCGCAGTATTGAATCCATCAACCCAAGGAACCCAAATGAACTGCAAGGAAAAGCTCGCCAAGCCGGTGAACCCCTACACCCAACCCGGCGCCACGCCGGACGGCACGCGCAAGAAGGGCGATGGCCGCAAGGCCTGGTGCGAGACCGGCTCGCACCAGAAGAAGTAAGCGGCAACGAGGCCCCGGGGAACCGGGGCCTTCTCCCACTCCACGGCGGCACCAGATCACCATGAACCCGAATCCCTACGACGCATTTCTAGAGGAATTGCTGAGGCCGATAGAGGCGGTGAAGCCGCACCACGGTGCCCTGCGTGGCCCCATGGCGATACCGCCCATGCGTCTTCTGCCGGATACTCGCTATCGGGGCGCCAGCATTCCATTTCACCCCAACGCTCTCAAGAATCGTCCACGCTTGGATGCGTTGCCGTTTGATCCGGACCCGCGCAGCGCCCAAGGCCGATATGCGGAGTCCCCGCTGGCCCAGGCGAGTGTCGAGGCCAGGCGGCCGTATGTCCACGACCCCATTCAGGCGATGGAGCAGGCGGCACGGGCACTGCCGGAGGGGTTGCGCCTGAGATCGGAAAAAGCCGGCCTGCTGTGGGAAGACTTTGCGCTGGACCCGGCGCGCAAGATGGGAGCCCTTATGGGGGCAGGAGACGGGCTGGATACCTCACGCGCCCCCTCTCTGGCACTGCGCCGCGCGGATGCCGTCCACAAGCAGCAGACGGATCGGCGTCTTGCGAATCTCCAGGTTGCCGAGGAGGACTACCAGGCCGCGTTACCCAAGGTGAAGCCCTGGTCCGCGGCCGGCATTGCTTCTACTGCCATCCGCAGTGCGCCGGATACTCTGGCCGCATTGCTGGCTGGAACCCTGGGTGGTGGTCCACTGGCGGGCGCCATGATGTTCGGTGCCGGCGGCATCGAGGAATATGGCAGCCGGCGTCTGTCCGGCAAGAAACCCTTGCAGGCTGCAGAGGCGGGTCTGGTGGCGGGCGCAGCGGAGGTGGCGGGCGAGGCCTTGCCGCTGGGTTTCTACCTCAAGCAGATCAAGGGGCTGGGCAAGCGGGAAGCGGGCCGTGCACTGTCGCGCGTCTCGCGCGGCATGATCAACGACGCCGCTGGTGAAATGATTACCCAGGGCTTGAACATCGGCTACCAAGCGGGTGTGCTGCATGAAGGCATGCCTCTGGCCGAGGCGGTGGACCGGATGCTGTACTCGGGTGTCGTCGGTGCTGCGATGGGTGGCACTGTGCAAGGAAGCGTTGAGGCGATACGTCCAGTTGTTGCCCACACAGCTTTGGCTCGTGGGCAGTCGAATCGACTGGCCCCGGAAAGTGCAAAGCCAACTGGCGGGCCACAGGATGATTCCAGCCCGATGTTCAGCCGCACGCGGGGGTGGGAAGGGTTCCCGGATGCGGTGATAGCGGAGCCATCGGGGGCGGCGCGAAGGCACCCTGACTATGGTGCTGCCAAGGCAGGAGACATCGAAGCGGCAAGCCGCTTAGTGGCGGAGGTTCTACGACCTGACTCGGTTCGGAAGATTCGAGAGGCAATCGGAGATAGACACCCAACTATTGTTGCAGTAAATGCCGTCGAAGCCGCAGGCAAGAACAAGATTCCGATGGCATTTGCGGATGCCATTGGACGCAGGCTTGGTTTGGAGATTGACCGCAAGATCGTCCAGGCGAACAAGGTTGGCCGTGGTGGTTCTGACGGCTTCCATCGACTTGCCCATCAGCCGAGCTTCGATGGTGAGGTGGAGTCGGGTGACTACATCATCGTCGATGACACCCTGACTCAGGGCGGTACTCTGGCCCAATTGAAGGAACACATCGAGAGTCGTGGAGGGCGGGTTATTCTGGCCGCCGCGTTGACCGGCAAGGGATACTCCGCGAAGATGGGCCTGGACGGCGACTCCCTGAACGTCCTGAGAGAAAACTATGGCTCCATCGAACCCTGGTGGCGGGAACGTTTCGGATACGGGTTCGAAGGACTTACCGAGTCCGAAGCTCGATACATCCTCAAATCGGGTCAAGGACCCGACGCTCTCCGAACTCAAATCCTTGCAGCAGGACGAGATCAGGGCCCTGACGCCAGCCGAGATCGAGGACCTTCGACGGGACACGGAGGAGGCGTACGCTCGTCTGCAATATCTGCACGAAGAGCGGGAGAGGATATCCAGGAAGAATTTAGCAGCTACCGTAGAGCATCCGCCAAGTCCGAGGGACCTGACACCGTCCGAGATCGAATCCTTGCAGCAGGACAAGGAGGAGACGTATCAGCAGATGATGGCCCTGTACGCCCAGTGGGAGAGGGAGGGGCGGGTGAAGCCGGTCCGGAAGTAAGTAGGACTAAAGTCGCCGCTGTACCCGAGGCCCCGACGAGTGCGAGGCTTTCTGTTTCCGAAGTCCGGGAAGTCCTATCGGATCGCCTGGGAAGGCCGTTGGTAAATCGCCTGGAGCAATCCGGGCGCCTGCGGATCGTGCAGGGCCAAGCTGCCTTGCCGGGCCAGATCAAAGGCCGGGTGCGCGGGCTGCATGCGGCCGGAGTGACGACCTTGGTTGCCGAGAATCTCACACCCCAGAACGTCACTGGCGTGCTGCTGCACGAGGGCGGGCACGGCGCCCAGGCGCGGCTTGATACCATGCTGGGCCGCCGCTACGGCGCGCTTGTGGAGCGCTTCCAGGCGCTATCTCACCGCGGCGGTAAGCTTGACCGTGAATTGGCAGAGGAGGCCGAGCGTCGTGCGCAATCCGAGATGGAACTGCGCCGTGCCAACGGCTTGCCAGCCGCTTCGGCAGACCTGGACGCCGAGCGCATCATGTACTTCATCGAACTGGTGGAGAGCGCTCCGCGAAATCGCATTCTGCTGCGTGCAAGACAGTTGCAGCGTGATCTGGTGGCGGCGTTCCGTCAGTGGGTACTGGCGCGCCAGCATCTTCCGGGACCGCTGCGTCATGCACTGGCGCAATCCATGACGGGGGCGGATTTCGTGAGGCTGGCGCGATTGTCCCTGGCGGATACGGCGGCCTCCGAACTCAATGAAGATCGAGGTGCGAACTTCAGCCGCGCTTCCGCTGAGGGAACAGGAGTTATCCCCTCACGGGGAATCTCAACGCCTGCCAACATGATTGATATTGGCTACTACAGAGACGAAGACCCTAGTCTTCGCACCGACTGGATTCTCGATGCCGGTGCAGGGATGACGTCGCACGAAAATGCGGTGCGGCATTGGAACGATCACGGAGCTGAGTTTCCCGAGGTAAGGAGTTTTCGTGAATACGTGGAGGCTGCCATCCGGTTCCTTACCAGTCCTCCGCCTGGAACGCTGAGTGCAATGCGCAAAAATGGGGATATCATGCGGTATCATCCTGGAACCAATACGTTCGGCGTTCTTCATGCGAATGGCCAGCCAAGGACGATGTTCAAGCCGAAAGACCCCAGGTATTGGGAGCTTCAGAAGCTCAAGTTTGGAGTGGAAGAGAAATGATCGAATCCCGGATTCCATGCGTTTGCTGTGGATATCTCACCATCCCTGTCTCTGAGGGTGAGGGATCCTTCTTCACGTGCCCGGTGTGCATGTGGGAAGACGATGAACTGCAATCCGGAGATCCGGATTTGTCCGGTGGCGCGAACAAAATGAGCTTGAACGAAGCCAGGAGGAATTTTCGCAGCATCGGAGCGAAAGGTATGGATTCCCTTCGCCATGTCCGAGCGCCGCTGCCAGCGGAGAAACCCCAGTAGATTTCACGAGTTGCTGAAAAAGCCCGCCACCCGGCGGGCTTTTTCGTTTCCGCTGTTCTTTCCATTCAAGGAGTCCCCATGCCCAAGTACCTGATCCGCGCCGACGGCGCGGTATACCCCTATAGCGCGCGCCTGGCGGCCAGTGCGCGCTTCAAGACCGTGGAAGAGCTGCCCGCGGACCATGTCGACAACATCGCCCTCGCACGCGAGCGTGCGCAGGTGCGCGCGGCCGCGGCAGCCGGCATGCGCGAGCAGCAGGACCAGCGGCAGGCGCGGCGCCAGCGCGACACGCTCAAGCTCCGCAAGCGCCTGGCGGCGGTTCCGGCCGTGGATGCGGCCGCGGCGGCGGAAGCGCAGCGCCAGGCCGATGCCTTCGGCGGCAAGGAGCACTGAGCCATGGGAACCATTGCCTGCTCCCGCGTGCTGCAGCGCGCCGCGCGCACGCTGTTCGACGAGACCGGCGTGCGCTGGTCGCCCACGGAGCTGCTGGACTACCTCAATGCCGGCATCAGCGCCATCGTGGCCGCCAAGCCGGACGTGGCGGCCACGGCGGAGGCCTTCGAGCTGGTGCCTGGAACGCGCCAGGACCTGCCGGCGGATTTCGTCCAGTTCCTGGGCCTGGTGCGCAACCTGGGCGCGGACGGCCAGACGCCGGGCCGCGCCATCCGCCAGGTGGAGCGCAACGAGCTGGACCACAGCTACCCGGACTGGCACGGGTCCAGCGGCGATGCCGTGCTGCACTACTGCCACGACAAGCGCCTGCCGCGCCTGTTCTACGTGTTCCCGGCCGCGGAGGGCTGGGTGGAGTTGCAGGGCGTCAAGGCGCTGCCCGCGGTGACCGATGCGGCGCAGACGCTGCCTCTGGACGATCTCTACGAGAACCCGCTGCACAACTGGGTGGTGGCCTATGCCTACGCCAAGAGCAGCAAGTCCGGCGACATGAACCGCTCCGGCGCCTACATGACGCTGTTCGCCAATGCGCTGGGGCTGAAGTCCCAGTTGCAGTTCTCCTTTGCGCCCACCGATCCGGACGTGGCGGCCCGCACGGGCGAGGATGCCTGATGGCCGCGCTCGACTCGCTGCTGCCGTTGTGCCGGCGGCAGGCGCCCGGCTGCCCGGATTTCCTGCTGCGGGAGGCGCTGCGCCACGCCGCGCGCGAGTTCTGCCGCGACAGCTGGTTTGCGCGGCGCACGCTGGAGCTGGCGCTGGAGGCGGGCGTGAGCCACTACGACCTGGTGCCGGAGGACGGCGCGGAGGAGATCATCGGCGTGGACGCGGTGGAGTACCGCGGCCAGCCGCTGCAGCCGGCGGACCCGCGCCTGCTGCCGCAGCGGCCGGGGCGGCCCAGTGCCTTCCTGTGGCTGCCGCCGGCCACGCTGGAGCTGGTGCCGTATCCGCCGGAGGACGCGGACGATCTCTCCGAGCCCGCATGGGTTTCGGTGATCGTGCAGCCGGCGCCGGAGGCCGACAGCGTGGGTGACGATATCGTGCGCCAGTACGACCACGCGCTGGCGGACGGCGCGCTGGCACGCGTCTGCGCGCTGGAGGGCGCCGCCTGGTCTTCGCCGCAGGCGGCGGCGCGCCACGGGCTGCTGTTCCATGCCGCCAAGGTCAACGCCAAGGGCCGCGCGCTGCGGGCGCACCTGCCGCGCGGCCTGCGCGTGCTGCCCCGGAGGTTCGCATGAGCTACGGGTACGTCCACCGCCGCCACGGCACCTCGCCGGGCGTCGAGGAGCCCCCGCCGGCGGACCAGGTGCAGTGCAACCTGGCAGCGCTGGCGGCGCTGCCGCTGGCCAGCGGCGAGCCGGAGAGCAGCGAGGGCTGGCGGCATTTCCGCTGGGGGCCGTCGGTCCCCTGCGAGCGCGTGGTCATCCCGCCGGGATTCACCGACAGCAGCACGCAGCTGGACGTGGTGATCGCCGGGTTGCTGCCGCAGGCCAGCGCGCTGCTCCTGCTGCAGATCGAGAGCGAGCAGGGCACGCAGCTCACGGTGGGCGCGTCCTGGGGCGATGGCCAGATCATCGGCGATCCACAGGTCTACGAGGTGCCGGCCGGCGGCCGGCGCGAGGTGGTCGTCCGCTTCGACGACTACGGGCAGCGCTTCACGGTATTCGACCCCGCCACCGAAGCGCCTTGCGTGCTGCATGGGGGAGAGATCCGCCTGGACATCGGCAACGGCTGGGGCACCCTCTCAGACGCCCTGCCGGCCCAGGTCCTGTCGGCGCATGGTGCGGCATTCCCGAGCGGCAACGGCCAGGCCTATGGCTGCCGCTGGCGGACGCTGGACGCGAGGCGCCCGGGGTCCTTCGATGACATTCCGCTGATGATTCCGGGCGTGCACTATCTTCCGTCCGAGGGGAGCATCCAGTTCGGCCCGCGCCAGAGCGGCACGGTCGAGGGGCTGGAGGTTCCCTTGCTCCACCCGGTGGCCGATGACATCGACCTCTCCGGCGGCCTGCAGGTGGACGTGACCGGGGCGCGGATCCTGAACTTCGAGCTGTTCGGCTTCGACAACGCCCTGCAGCAGGATACGCCGCAGGCCCGTTACTTCAGCATGGAGACGGTGTTTCAGGGCGACATGGAGGTGAGCGGGACGCAGAACGATCCCTTCATCCGCCGGGCTTTCGTGCTTTGGGGCACTTCCAGCAACGGCTCGCGCCTGGGCAAGCCGAATGTCTACCGCGGCCTGCTCGACAGCACGCCGAATTCGTTCCGCTACCACAACCAGATCGTCGTCCAGCACAACCGCCCGCGCGCCAACCTGGCCGAGCTGGGCAACAAGATGGCCCTGCTGGTGGTGCACCGCCTGCCGGTCGACAAGCCGCTGCCGGTGTACTACGCCTATGGCTATAGCCCCGAGACCTCGCCGCAGGAGATGGAGTCGGAGCCGCGCTGGACCTCGCTGCCCGACGGGAACGGCGAGCACAGTTTCGCCGTGAAGTTCGGCCTGGTGGACGGCGACGTCACCGTGCTGCAGATGACGTCCGACATCACCCTCATCGACGACTCGGAGAACCTGGAGTGAAGATCTCCCTCACGCCCTCGCGCGGCGTCATGCCGCGCGTGGCACCGCAGCGCCTGCCGCCGGAGGCAGCGCAGGCCGCGCTCAACGCCCGCCTGCTGAGCGGCGACCTGGAAGCCTGGCTGGAGCCCGGCTTCAACAGCGCGCTGTTCAAGAGCGGCGAGGTGCGCAGCCTGCACCTGATGGCGCGCCAGCACTGGCTGCATTGGACGGCGGCGGAGTTGGGCACGGAGGCCGTGTCGGTGGACGTGGCACGCGGGCCCATCGCCGGCGACAGCACCGAGCGCAGCTACTTCAGCGGCACCGACGCCCCGCGCGTCACCAACCTGGCCAAGGCCATCGGCCCTTGCGGGCAGCAGTATCCCTGCGACAGCCTGCTGCTGGGCGTGCCGGCGCCGGAGGCCGTGCCGGCGCTGGCGCTGGACACCGTGGTGCCCGACGCCAGCAACGTGGAGTTCACCAACCCGGGCGCCGAGTCCGGCGGCACGGCCGGCTGGATCGTGGACGAGGGTGACCTGGATGTACGCACGTCCGGCGACGCTGCCGGCCTGGCGGCGCAGCAGGGCAGCTACTGCTTCTGCGCGGCGCGGACCGAGGCGCACCAGACGCTGCTGCTGGCGTCGGCGCACGTCTTCCCGCAGCAGATGCTGGAGCTGAAATGGTGGCAGGCCAGCGGGCCCGCCGGCAGCGCGGCGGCCATGGGGCTGCGCTTCCATGACGAGAACAACCTGCCGGTGGGCGAGGCCATCGCGCCGGTGCAGGCGGTGACGCCGGCCCTGGGCTGGGTGCAGCGCAGTGTCTCCCGCCAGGTGCCGGCCGGGGCCGAGACCGTGCGCCTGGTGATGATCTTCGAGCGCGAGGGAGCGGGACAGAACGACGCCTACCTGGACAGCCTGGAGCTGTCGGCCATGGACTACGAGGAGCCCTTCGACTGCAGCTCCTTCGACGGCTGGATCAAGGGCCCGGAGGGCGGCGTCACGCGCGTGGAGATCGACCCCGGCACCGGGCGCGAGGCGCCGAGCTGGCGCTTCACGCAGAACAACAGCGTCAGCTACCTGTACAAGGACATCGGCCTGGCCACCAGCCCCAAGGCGCGCATCGAGGCCGACATGTATGCCGTGGAGAACCTCACGCTGATGCTCTACGCCAGCGCGGCAGGCTATGGCGTGGGCATCAATGTCGGCGAGAACGGCTGCCGGCTGATGCGCTACGGGGCCTGGGGCGACCAGGGCGGCTCGCCGCTGGCGCAGCTCGCCTCCTCGCTGAAGAACCGCTGGGTCCGCGTGGTGGCGGAGGTCAACACCATCAGCGCCGCCGCCGCGCGGCTGAAGCTGCGCGTCACCAGGCTGGACAGCGGCGTCGCGGTGGTGAGCAATCACGAGGCGGAGATCGAGGTCAATGGCTCCTGCGTGGGCTTCAAGTCCCGCTCCAACGAGACCAGCGAGCGCAGCTGGGTGGACAACGTGCTGCTGTCCGTCACCGCGCCGGAGCCGGACCGGCCGGAGAGCATCGTCTTCACCAACTACGTCTGGACCTACACCAACGAGTTCGGGGAAGAAGGCCCGCCGAGCCCGGTGAGCCGCACCGTGCAGCGCAGCAACAACGCCCCGGTGCGCATCGACACGCCCGCCACGGCGCCGGCCGGCTACGGCATCAGCCACAAGACGCTGTACCGCTCCGCCACCGGCGCCGGCAGCAGCGCCTACCTGCGCGTGGAGCGCATCCCGCTGGACCAGGTCACCTACGTGGACAGCAAGACGGACGCCGACCTGGGCAGCGTGCTGGAATCGCAGCTTTACGACCTGCCGCCGGCCGACCTGCGCGGGCTGCTGGCCATGCCCAACGGCTTTCTCGCCGGCTTCTCCCGCAACGAGCTGGTGTTCTCCGCGCAGGGGCGCTACCACGCCTTTCCGCTGGACTACCGCCTGGCCACGGATTATCCCATCGTGGCCATCGGCGCGATCGACGCCAGCCTGGTGGTGCTGACCGAGTCCCACCCCTATGTGGCCACCGGCTACACGCCGGACGCCATGTCCATGCGCAAGCTGGAATCGCCGCAGGCCTGCAGCGCCAAGCGCAGCGTCGCCCACCTCAAGGACGTGGGCATCGTCTACGCCTCGCCGGACGGACTGGTGGCCATCAACGGCCAGGGCGCGCCGCTGCTGCTGACCGAGGGCCTGCTGACGCGCGAGCAATGGCAAGCGCTGAACCCGGCCTCCCTGCTGGGCGTGGCGCATGACGACCGCTACTTCGGCTTCTACGAGAAGGCCGGCGGCGAGCGCGGCGGCTTCATCCTGGATGCGCGCAACGGCGGCTTCGGCCTGGTCTTCACCGACCTCTGGGCCCAGGCCGCCTACAGCGACCCGCTGACCGACCGCCTGCTGCTGGTGATGGGCAACCAGGTCTGGCAGTGGGAGGGCGGCAGCACGCGCCGGCCCTACCGCTGGCGCTCGCGCCTGTTCCAGCTGCCACGCCCCACGGCCTTCGGCTGCGCCCAGGTGCGGGCGGCGGACTACGAGGACCTGCAGCTCACCCTGTACGCGGACGGCGCCCCCTGGCTGACCCGCGCCGTCACTTCCGCCACGGAGTTCGTGCTGCCGGACCGCTTGGCGCAAGCCAGCCTGGAGATCGAGCTGGCGGGCACCTCAAGGGTGCAGTCGGTGGAGGTGGCGGAGGAGATGGAGGAGCTGGAGTGAACACCATGCCGAACACGAAAGATCAGAGCGAGACCAACTTCCTCAAGGACTTTCTTCATGGGTACGACTTTGCCTTGAATTTGCAGGAATCCAAAAGCACCGACGAGGGTGCCCTGACGGAACGTCCACATAGCCCCGCCTCCAAGACGGCGCTCAGGGGGATCGATCGGAAAGCTGCACAGGATTTGCATAATTCTGTGCAAGGCGGCAACAAAAGATCGAAAGCACTGATGCAGAATATTGAGAAAGGATTGGTCCAACAGCGAGAAGGGGACGCTGGATATCAATGGTGGAAGGATGAGAGAACCTTCAGGATGCCATCTCGTGATGGAGTGTTCTCAGAGGCCACGGCCTACATACATGAGGAAATGATGAGAAACGCCGAGTCTCCCGATCTTGCCTACATGCGGGGCAGGAATGCCAAGGGAGGCTTGCTGGCCGAAGGTGACAGCCTCCTGAGATTCGGCTTGAAAGTAAGAGGGGAAGGACCTTGGGATCACAAAAACACCTTGCGATGGGGTATCCCCAATCCCGGGCAAGTGCATCGGTTCAAGGGTACGTCGGCAGAGTGGTTCTACAATCCTGATGACGATTCAAGATACTTCTTTGATGTCTTCTCCAACATCCACTACGGGTACGTCGGCCTGGCTGCAGGGTATCCCGAAGATGTTCTTCTGGATGCCGCAGGATTTGCCCAAGGCCGATCGGAGGCGGGCAATAAGCGAGCCGAGGCATTTCGGCGTGGGCATCCAATACAGAATGGCGGGCATACTGCGTATCGAGGCATCGCCTGGGGTCATAGAGGGTGGGATGATCCGCCAGATCAGGCAGCGGTCCTGCTGGGAATGCATCTCTACAAGAATTATGGCAGCGACCTCACAAAGGAAGACCTGGATTTCGAGCTTCGGAACTGGGCAGGTATTCAAAAGATGAGGAGCGGGCGATGAGGAAAAAGGTAAAAAAAGCCATTGTGATATTGACATTGTCCACAATGGTTTTGGTTCTTGGTTTTGTCTTTCTTCCAGGCGGCGAAGTTCCACCTGTAGAGCAGGATGTCCAGAGGCTAAGGATTGCCATCTCGTCGATGGACGTAGGAAATTGTCGGATGGATAAGCAGCGTCGCGGCATTTCGAACCCGAATGACAAAGACGATATGGCGTCGATGATGCACTCCCGCTCGATTACGCAGATTTCCATGCGCTGCGGTGAAACAAGAGTAGATGCAACTGTCGCGACCTACAGGGCTCGCTTTAGCCCGCTTTGGCGGGAAAAGGGATTGACGCAATGTGGCGAGGGATACTGCCAGAAAGCCTGGGCTTCCGGCAGGCAGCTCTTTATCGTGACTACTACCGAAAAGGTGACTAATTAATACAGAGTCGCCTGTTGCAAAGAGAAAGTTCAAAGCGCTGAGCACAGCGCTGCTGATTGCGCGGGCCTGCAGCGCCAAGCGCAGCGTCGCCCACCTCAAGGACGTGGGCATCGTCTACGCCTCGCCGGACGGACTGGTGGCCATCAACGGCCAGGGCGCGCCGCTGCTGCTGACCGAGGGCCTGCTGACGCGCGAGCAATGGCAGGCCCTGAACCCGGCCTCCATGCTGGGCGTGGCGCATGACGACCGCTACTTCGGCTTCTACGAGAAGACCGGCGGCGAGCGCGGCGGCTTCATCCTGGACGCGCGCAACGGCGGCTTCGGCCTGGTCTTCACCGACATCTGGGCCCAGGCCGCCTACAGCGATCCTTTGACCGACCGCCTGCTGCTGGTGATGGGCAACCAGGTCTGGCAGTGGGAGGGCGGCAGCACGCGCCGACCCTACCGCTGGCGCTCGCGCCTGTTCCAGCTACCGCGCCCCACGGCCTTTGCCTGTGCCCAGGTGCGCGCGGCGGACTACGAGGACCTGCAGCTCACCCTGTACGCGGACGGCGCCCCCTGGCTGACCCGCGCCGTTACTTCCGCCACGGAGTTCGTGCTGCCGGATCGGCTGGCGCAGGCCAGCCTGGAGATCGAGCTGGCGGGCACCTCAAGGGTGCAGTCGGTGGAGGTGGCGGAGGAGATGGAGGAGCTGGAGTGAACACCATGCCGAACACGAAAGATCAGAGCGAGGCCAACTTCCTGGGGGATTTCCTACGTGGCTACGACTTCGCCCTGGATTTTCAGGAATCCCCAAAACACTGCCGTGGACGATGGTACCAAGCCTGCGCATGCACCTGGAGCTAGGACGGCTCTCAGGGGACTCGATCTGAATGTTGTGCAGGATTTGCACAATTCTGCGCAAGCCGGCAACAAAAGATCGAAAGCATTGATGCAGAATATTCAGAAGGGTTTGGCCCAACAGCGTAATGGGGACTCTGGCTCTCAATGGTGGAAAGACCCTAGGACATTCCGGGTGCCAGAGCCGCCTGATGGTGTGTTCGGGGAGGCAGCCTCGTATATCTACGAGGAGATGATGCGGAACTCGAGGTCAACCGCGCTTGTTGGAATACGCCGACTGAATGAGCCAGGAACCTTTGTTGGCGAGGCCGAAGGCCTCCTCAGATTCAGGCGAAAGGTGAAGGGCAATGGTCCTTGGGACCATAAAAGAACACTAAGGCGGGGTGGAGAAAACAAGGGACAGACTCATCCCTTCAAAGGAACCTCGGCGAAATGGTTCTACTCTCCGGATTCAAATGATCGATACCTGTTCGACGTCTTCTCCAATATCCACTATGGATACGTTGGAATGGCAGCAGGGTATCCGGAAGATGTATTGCTGGACGCCGCGGGGCATGTGCAAGCTCGGTCCGAGGAAGGTGGCAGGAGAGTTCAGGAGTTTCGAGAACATCATCCTGAGCCCAAGGATCGTCACACCGCCTATTTGAGAATGGGATGGGGAGAAAGAGGTTGGGATGACCCGGCCGACCAGGCTGCCGTCCGATTGGGTATGCATCTGTACGGGCAGTACGGTAGCGATCTGACATTGGACGACCTGAAGTTTGAGATGCAGCACTGGAACGGCATAAACAAGGTCAAGAGGATTCCATGAATAAGAAGAGGGCAGTTGCAATGGCAGTCCTGATAGGACTGGGGCTTTTGCTTTTGTGGGGTCTCATGCCGAGTAGCGATACACCATCCGCCGAGCAGGATGTCGAAAGGCTTCTCCTGTCGATGCAGGAGTCCTCGCTGGAGAACTGTCGGTTGGATGCACAGCGCCGGGAAATTCCTGATCCCAATGACAGCGATGATATGGAATCCATGGGATTTGCAAGGATGAATACTCATGTTTCCATGATCTGCACGAATGGTAGGATCAATGGGAACGCCTCTACCTACAGGACCCGGTTGGGTGCCTTGTGGAACTCCTTTGGGTTGACGCAGTGCGGGGTGGACTATTGTCAGGAGGCATGGGCTTCTGGAAGACAAGCCTTCACCGTCACCACGATCCGCTTTTGAGACGTTCCACGATTGATCCCAAGCGCATGAAGTAACTGTAGGTTGGGCTGAGCGCAGCGATGCCCAACGACTTTGTCCGCAGGCGTTGGGCATCGCTGCGCTCAGCCCAACCTGCGAACCGCGATTGATCCTGCGTGTCAGCATTGTCGCATCGCTGATTTAGTTCTCCGGCCGTCTGGCCGATTCTTCAATCCAAACACCAAGCCCGGCTCGCCCGCGAGCCCGGGAGGCTCGCGCCTGCGCGCCGCCTTTTCCCGCCACACCGGAGCCTTCATGACCTCACGCACCCCCGCGATCCACACGCCGCGCGAGTTCGGCAGCGAGGCCGGCATCCGCGCGGCCCGCGCCGCGGTGGACGCGATCCGCATCCGCCTGGAGCGGCTGGAATCCTCCCTGGACGCTTCCGGCGAGGCGCTGGAGCGGCAGCGGCGGGCGCTGTTGGAGGCCATCGGCCGCGTGCCCAGGACGGTGGACGTGCCGGCGCCGGCGGAGGCCGCGCGCCTGCGCGTGGTGGCGGCGCAGCCGCTGGAGCCGGGGCAGGTGCTGGCCTACGGCGCGGCGGGCGCGGTGCCGGCGGACACCGGCAACCCGGTGCATGCGGTGGCGCTGCTGGGCGTGGCCATCACGCGGCCGGAAGCGGGCCTGGTGGCGGTGGCCACGGAAGGCCAGGCACTGGACTGCGAGACCTGGGCCTGGACGCCGGGCGACGTGCTCTACGCGGCGCCCGGCGGAGGCCTGGCCACCCTGCCGGGCAGCGGGCAATGGCAGCGCCGCGTGGGCGTGGCGCTGGATGGCGACCGTGTGCTGGTGCTGCCGGGCGAGCCGCTGCTGACACCGGGCGGAGGGCGCTTGCTGCAGCTGCGCGCGGATGGCCGCGTGGAGGCGGCGGCCATTCCCTACCGCACGGATCGCTACACGGTGACGCCGGCCATGCTCGCGGCGCGCCGCGTGAGCCTGAGCGATGCGCCGGCGGATCCGCTGGCGGTGGAGCTGTGCGTGCACCACGGCATCGAGCAGAAGCCGGGCGTGGATTTCTCGATATCCGGAGCCGAGCTGTCCTGGGACGGCCTGGCGCTGGAGCTGCTGCTGGAGAGCGGCGACAGCTTTTCCGTGCGGTACCTCACCTGAATCCCAGCGCTGAATCGCAAACCTGACCCCAAAAACCCCTCACACACAAGGAGCAACCATGTCGCAACTGAAGCGGAAGTTCATCGAGGACAACGCCGTCAACGGCGCCAAGATCCGCCTGGACAACAACGAGATGCTGCGCGGCCGCAATGCGGCCAACACGGCGGACATCGACATCCTGAAGGTCACCTCGGCCAACGAGCTGGAGCTGCAGGCGCAGCCCAAGGCCGCCGCGGCGCTGCCGATGCCCAGCGCCGAGAAGGACTACGTGACCGTGGAATACGTGCAGAACGTGATCAACGGCAAGCAGGACCCGAAGGAGGCAGTGGACGTGCTGGCCATGGCGCCGCTGGTGCTGTCCGGCGCGACGCCGCTGCTGGTGGACGGCCGCACGATCCAGGACGGTGACGCCATCGGCCTGCTGGCGCAGGTGGCCCCGGCCGAGAACGGCGTCTACGTGGCCAGCGTGGACGGCGGCAGCTACACGCTGGCGCGCCGCGCGGACTTCGACGAGGACGCGGAGGTGTCCAAGGGCGCGTACTTCCCCGTGACCAACGGCACGCAGTACGCCGGCTACCAGGTGATCCTGACCACGGAGAACCCGATCACGGTGGGCGTCACACCTCTGAGCTTCGTGGCGTATCCGTCGGTACTGTCGATCGAGGCCGGCGACATGCTGGCCAAGGTGGGCAACACGCTGTCGGTGGACCTGGCGGCGCTCTCCGGACTGGAGTCCACCAACCCCGGCAACGGCAGCGGCCAGCTGCGCGTGAAGACCGACAGCGCGCCGGCGGAGAAGGACCAGACCACGCGGCGCGATCCGGTCAGCGGCGCCACGGTGGCGAAGAAGTCGCGGCGCCAGGCGGTGACGCTGTCGCCCACCGACATCTCCAACCAGTACGTGGACCTGCCGGACGTGGCGGCGCAGGACTCGGTGCGCCTGGCGGTGGCCGGTGCCGGCGCGCAGTTCGAGGGTGACGACTTCACGGTGAACTACACCGGCGGCGCCAGCAGCAAGACGCGCCTGGGTTTCGCCGGCGGGCTGGCCACCGCGGGCGTGTCGGCGCTGGTAGCGGGCGACAAGATCGCCGTCTACTACCGGGCGTTCTGATGGCCACGCTCAAGTATCGCTTCGTGGAGCCGCTGCCGGCGCTGGCGGCGCAGAACGCGCCGGTGCTGCCCGGCGACGGGCTGCAGGCCATCGTCGGCAAGCTGCAGGGGCAGATCACGCAGTTCGCCGCCTACCCGCGTCTGTTCGCGGACAACGCCGGCAACGCCGCCGCCAAGAACTGGACGGTGCCGGCCGGCGTGTACGCGCTGAGGTTCCGCCTGATCGGCCCCGGCGCGAGCGGCGCGGTGGGTCAGGGCAGCGGGCCGCGCTCGGGCGGTGGCGGCGGCGGTGCCGGTGCGCTGTGCGAGGGCACGCTGCGCGTGAACCCCGGCCAGGTGATCGCCTACCGCATCCCGCCCGGCGGCTCGGCGGCCACGGCCTGGCTGCTGGCCGAGACCGGCGACGCGCGCATCGTGGCCGGTGCCGGCGCGGCCGGCACGGCGGCGGGCCTGGGCGGCAGTGGCGGCAGTGCGGCGGTGGGCGCCGACCATGCCGCGGGCGTGATCGGCCTGCCGGGGCGCAACGGGCGCGGCGGCTTCTCCGCCACGCTGGCGCTCACCATCCATGATGGCGCCGATACGCTGCTGGGGGCTGGCGGGCGCGGCGGCAAGGATGCCAACGGCGGCGCCGCCACCGGCTACGGCGCGGGCGGCGGCGGATGCCCCGCCGGCAACACGCCGGGCGCCGGAGCCGCGGCGGCGCTGCTGCTGGAGTACTGAGCATGGCACTCCAAGCTGCCGACATCCGCCGCGAATGGCCGCGCATCCGCGGCGCCGTGGCCGCCATCCTCGCCGGAGACGACGAGACGCCGGAGGAGGTCTACGCGGAGTGCCGCTTCGGCCACGCGCAGCTCTACACCTGCCCCGAGGGCTTCGTGGTGCTGAAAAAGTACCGGCGCGAGGACAACGGCCGCCCGGAGTTGCTGCTGTGGCTGGCGCAGGGCGCCGGCGGCGGCCTGACGCCGCGCTACCTGCCGCAACTGGAGCAGATCGCCCGCGACGTGGGCGCGGCGACGCTGGCCTTGCGCACGCGCCGCCGCGGCTTCGAGCGCCTGCTGGACCCGCGCTGGCGGCTGCGCGCGGTGGAATACCAACTCGATATCCAGGAGTGAATCACATGGGAAGCAAACCCAAGGCGCCCGGCGAGACCGCCGAGCAGAAAGAGATGGCCGCGATCGCGGCCGAGTCCTACGACGACTGGCGCGAGCGCTGGCTGCCGCTGCAGCAGAGCTTTTTCGAGGACACGATGGACGTGGCGCCGCGCCGGCGCCAGGCGCTGGACACCGCCGCCACCGACTACGCCCAGGCCTTCGGCCGCGCGCAGCAGGGCCTGGAGAGCCGGCTCTTCGGCAGCGGCGCGGCGCCCGGCTCCGGGCGCTACGCGATGGGCCTGGCCGGCTTCGCCGACGACCGTGCGCAGGCCCTGGGCCAGGGCATGGCGGACGTGGACGCACTGATCGACGACCAGTACGCCCAGGGCCTGCAGGCGCTGATCGATATCGGCCGCGGCGAGCGCACGCAGGCGCTGCAGGGCCTGTCGGAGGCGGCGGACCTGGCGCAGCGCCGCTCGCTGGCCGATGCGCAGAACGCCTTCCAGGGCCGCGCCGCGATGCAGGACGCCATCGGCTCGGCGGCGGGCATGGCGGCGGCGTATGGATTGCGGGGCAAGGCGACGCCGGCCGGCGGTTCGCCCTCGTCACTGTCCACCTACGGCAGCTTCGACGCGATTGCCGACGGTTCGATGACGCCCGATTTCGGAACGATGTCGCTGCAGCCGGGTTCGCGGTACGGGTTCTGACGGATTCGCCCGCGCCGCTTGCTTCTGCCTTGTCGCCTCTCCCCTTGGGAGAGGCCGGATTTTCGCATTCATTCACCCTGACCAGGAGTTTCCATGTTCACCATCCCCGCCTCCCTGGAGGCTCCCGATGCGCAGCCGAGCTATCGCAACGCACTGGGCATTTCCAGCCGCGACAAGCACTACGCCAGCAAGACGCAGGCCGCCATCCGCCGCGCCGACTTCGAGCGCTACAAGCAGCACATCCGCCCGATCGAGGACCGGCTGATCTGGATGTACGACAACCCGGAACTGCGCGCCAACGGCGTGCAGTCTGCGCGCGACGCGGTGGCGCGCAGCTTCCGCCAGGGCGGCCAGGCGCTGCGCGAGCGCCTGGCGGGCCAGGGCCTGGCCTTGTCGCCGCAGCAGCAGGCTGCCATGGCGCGTCGGCAGGACCTGGCCCAGGGCCTGGCGGACGCCAACGCCGCCAACCGTGCCAACCGTGCCTTCGACCAGCGCAATGCGCGGATCATGACCGGCGGCGCTCCGCGCTACGGCCTGGGAGGTGTGCAATGAGCGGTTTGCTCGGCACGGCCATGGCCGCCAAGAACGAGACCGGCCAGCTCTGGGGCGCGGCGGCGAACCGCGAGGAATCGCTGAACGCCGCACGCAGCGCCTTCAAGGCGGCGGAGGACCAGCAGCGTGCGCAGATGGTGGGCACCGGTGCCGGCATCGGCGCGGCGGTTGGGCTCGGCTCCGCCGCTGTGGGCGCGAAGCTGGGCATGGCGGCAGGACCCGTCGGTGCCCTGGTCGGCGCCGGCGCCGGCCTGCTGATCGACGCATTGTTCTGAAGGAGAACCCATGAAAGACACGAAAGCACAACGCGCCGCCGAGTTCCTGCGCAGCGACTTCGCCGCGCAGTTCGACGACCCGGCGTTCCGCCGCGCCGCGCTGCGCTACGATGCCGCCGTCAACGACGGTGGCGACACGGCGGGCCTGACGGGCGCGGAGCTGTACGCCTTTGCCAACCGCCTGTTCGTCCGCGAGCTGCGCCAGGGCCTGGGCGAGCGCCTGCGCGACGGCGGCGTCGTCACCGCCAAGCGCCTGGTCGCGGCCTACCTGGACGGCGACGCGGTGATCCTGGAACTGGACATCCGTGCCCGCCGCCCGGACGGCAGCGAGTACGACTACCGCGCCCCGGTGACGCGCGGCCGCACGTCCGCCGACACCGACGAGGTGCTGCGTCTCCCGCTGCGCCGCCTGCGCGACCGCCTGCGCGGCGCGGCGATGCTGGCTGCAGGCATCGAGCGGGCCGGTGGGCGTGACCGGGTGCTGGGACTGCTGCAGAGCGCGGCGCCGCGGACCACGGCCCTGCGTGGGTTGCAGGGAGGTGCCCGATGAGCCGCGGCGGCTTTCGCGCCGCCGGATTCATGGATGGCTTCATGAACGGCTTCGACTTCGTGGACCGGCTGCAGCGCCTGGACCAGGAGCGCAGCGACCGGCGTGCTCGCGATGCGCAGGAGGATGCCTATCGGCAGCAACTCTACGATCTGAGGGAGGGGCAGGAACAGGAGCGCGGCCGCAGCGACGACGCCTTGCTGACCGAGGAGCAACTGCGGGTGCGGGCGCAACGCAGGTATGACGAGGAGATGCAGTCGCACGAAAGCAACAGGCGCGCCCGGGACTTCCGGGACTGGCAGATGGAGCGCGAGCGCGCGGCGGCGGCATCGGCAGCGCCTGCCAGCAGGAGCAACGTGAGGCCCGGAAGGCTGGATCGCCGCAGGGCGCTGGGAGAAGACATCCGCGCGTTGCAGGCCCTGTCACCCTACATCCGCAATGAACGGCTTCTGGAGCAACTGCGGGGCGAATACGGCCTTCTGGAAGGCCACACCGCCACGTCTCCGAAGACCGGCCAACGCCTGATCCACCGTTCCGGCCGCTGGGAGGCCATCCATGAGTGAGCGTTTGCCGCCGGGATTCGTGCTGGATCCGGTCAAGCCGCCGGTTCGGGGCCTGAAGGGCATGGAGAAGGTCGAACCGAAGACTCCGAGCAATCCTGTGAAGAAGACTGCCCTGCGGGGAGTTGCCGAACCGGCTCTGCCCGAGGCAGTGACCCCAGCGCCTGAGGGAATGCTGGCGCGTGCCGGCTGGGCGGACCGGCAGGGCCTGCAGGGCATGCTGGGCGGCCTGCGCGCCGGCTGTGCGGATGCCCCTTGGACCGCCCTGCTACAAGATGCTGCCCATGGCTCCAGCTACCGGCCGGTGGATGAAAGCTGCGCTCGGAACCACCCCGACTACGTGACGCCCCATCCGCCGTTGAAGCGATTCTCCAATGCCAGGGGGTGGCGGGACATGGAGACGGCGTGGACTCAGGATGCACAGCGGCAGGTCATTCGACAGGGAGTCGCTGCTTTCAAGGAGGACGGCGCTCCGCTCTACGAAATTGGCCCTGTCGTGACTTCAGGGCAGGGCAGGTTCGACGCGCTCATTATGGAATCCCTGCGTCCATATCCTGACATTGATCCATTGATCTATAAGTCCTTGCTCTTTCAGGAGTCAAAGATGGAGCCCAAGAGGACAAATCCCCAAGGTTTCGCTGGTGTGGCGCAACTCGGGAAGCGGACGGCTATTGATGAGGCAAAGCTTAGCGTCGGGGCAACCGCGAAGAGAAATGGGAAATGGGAATATGATCCTAAGGATCAGCGTTTTGATCCTGAAAAAGCCATTCCGGGGGCGGCGAAGGTTCTGAGCATGAAGATGAGGGATATTGATCGTTATCTTCAAAAGAAGGGCATCCAGGATCAGTACTCGTCTGAAGAGAAGTGGCAGTTCTATCTGGCTGCATATAATGCAGGGCAGGGTACCGTTACTCGCACGATTGAGATGGCTATTCAGGCAGGCGTCCCTGCCCCGACTTGGGATGACCTTATTGCAGGAAATCCAACTGAAAGTCATTTGTGGAAGGGCATGGGAACGTTAAGATCAGCTCAGAAATATCAGGAGATAAGTAAATTTCCACGGGAAGTGCTAGCCCGCTTCCATGAGGAAAAATAGGTGAAGAACTGCACCGTTTTTGCACATGTTTTTGTTGAAATGGTGAGAGGCCGGCACGCCGGAGAATTGCAGATAGGGCTTTTAAGAGGAGGGGTATGAAAGACGCGTTTCGGTCAGTGGTACTCAGGGGATTGCTCGCGTTCCTGATGCCAGCATCAGGGGCTGTTTGGGCACAAAATGGGGCAATTCCCATAGAGGCACCCCCTAGAGACGTAAAACCCTTTGATGTCTGCCCGCTGGAGATGCGTAAGATCGCTCGATTCGAGCAGTCCGAGGATCTACCCAAGAAGCTCTTTGTTCGTTACGAAGATGGAGAGGTGAAGCATGTTTTCACCGCAAGTCCAAAGGCGAAGATGATCTGGGGAAACTTCGAAGACTACATTCCTGAGAATCGATGGATTCTTGTACGTGAGAGGGATGAAAACCGAGAGCTTGGGAGTCATGTCTTTTACTTGCCTGCCCTGCGGGAAATAAAGCCGGATAACTTTGGCTATAACGAACATCAGTTGAAAATCCTGGGTGTGGATTACGTCCAGCCTTTGAACGGTAAAGATAAAATTGATGTTCTAAGTGTTCGCATCAAGGGAAAGGATCGTCAGTACGCCTTGTTTGATCTGGAGCCCCTTCTGAACAAGGCTTGTTCCTTCGTGGACGGGCGCCGATAGTTGGTCGGTCTCGCGCAGGCGGAGGGCAATCTCTACCGGCGTCTGTATCTGCTCCGGGCAATGTTCTTGAACCCCACCTCTCCGGCGGGGTTCCTTTTTGGGGCTTCCCGTTCCCAGGCTAGAGGGGCTGGCCCTGGAAATCTCCCAGCCTGGCTGGATCGCGTAGCGGATAGCCCCCGGATAGACAAAACCCACTACAGCAACGCTGCCAGGCGGTTCTTGTCCCTGGCGTTGACATGACGGTTACACGGCGGCGATTAAGGTGCAGGCTCCCTTGTTCCAGGTGCCCGCATGTCCTCGTTGCCCAAGACCACGTCCCGTGCACGGGCAGAGACCGCTGTGGCGCCTCGTGGGGGGCTGCTGGCCCGGGCCTGGCCCCGCGGGCTGTCCCTGGCGCTGCCGGAGGTGGGGCCCAATACCCTGCTGATGCTGGTGGTGGCCTACCTGGCGCTGACCCAGAACCTGTCCTTCTTTCGCGCGGTGGCGGCGTCGCTGCCGGCGCCGGCGGGGCCGCAGGAGTGGCGCATCATGGGCAGCGTGGCGGTGGCCCTGGTGGTGCTGCTGGGGCTGGCGCTGGCGCCGCTGGCCTGGCGGCGCACGTTGAAGCCGGCGCTGGTGGTCTTCCTGGTGACGGCGGCGGTGTGCAGCTACTTCATGGACCGCTTCGGCACGGTGATCGACCGCTCCATGCTGGTGAACGTGGCGCGCACGGACCGGCACGAGGCGGGGGACCTGCTGCAGTTCAGCCTGTTCCTGCACGTGGCCTTGCAGGGACTGCTGCCGGCCCTGCTGGTGATGCGCTGGCCGCTGCGCTGGGAAGGTGCCGGGACGGAGCTGTTGCGGCGCCTGATGCTGGTGGGGGCGCTGATCGTGATGCTGCTCGGGGTGTTCCTGCCGCACCAGCATGAGCTGATGATCTGGGGGCGCATCCACCGCGACGTGCGCGTGTACGTGAACCCCACCTTTCCGCTGCACGCGGTGAAGCGCTATGTGCAGGACATCCTGCCCAAGGGGCCGCGGTTGCCGCCGCAGCCCATCGCGACCGATGCGGTGCGCAGCACGGCGGTTTCGAGCCGGCCGCTGCTGGTGGTGCTGGTGGTGGGCGAGACCACGCGTGCGGCCAATTTCCAGCTCAATGGCTACGGGCGCGAGACGACGCCGCGGCTGGCGAAGATCCCGGGCCTGGTGAACTTCCCCAACGTCAGCGCCTGCGGCACCTATACGGCGGAGTCGGTGCCCTGCATGTTCTCCATCGACGATCGCGGGGTCTTCAGCCGCGGGCGGGAGGAGAAGCAGGAAAACCTGGTGGACCTGCTCAAGCGCGTCGGAGTGAAGATCGGCTGGCTCGACAACGATTCAGGCTGCCAGAACGTCTGCAAGCGGGTGGGCATGGTGTCGCTGGATGCGACGGAGGACCCGCTGCTCTGCGAGAACGGCGAGTGCCGCGACGGCATCCTGCTGCGCGATCTGCCGCAGCAGTTCCCCGGCGTGGGGGCGAAGCTGCTGGTGCTGCACACCAAGGGCAGCCACGGGCCGGCCTACTACAAGCGCTATCCGGAGTCGGCGCGTGCCTTCACGCCGGACTGCCGCGATGCCAACGTGCAGCGCTGCACGCGCGAGGAGCTGGTCAACGCCTACGACAACACGATCGTCTACATCGACCAGGTGCTGTCCGACCTGGTGGCGAAGCTGGAGGCGCAGCAGGGGCGGATGGATTCGGTGATGATCTATGTGTCGGACCACGGCGAGAGCCTGGGCGAGAACGGCACCTACCTGCACGGCCTGCCCTGGAAGCTGGCGCCGGAGGAGCAGCGGCAGGTGCCGATGGTGGCCTGGTTCTCGCGCGGGGCGCCGCAGGCGCTGGGCCTGGACCTGGGCTGCGTCGGGCAGGCGGCGGCGTTGCCGCGCACGCACGACGATGTCTTCTCGACGATGCTGGGCCTGTTCTCGGTGAGGACGCGGGCCTACGAGGTGAAGGAGGACCTGTTCGGCGCCTGCCGCCGGCCGGCGATGGCGGACGGCGAGGGCCGGGCGGCAGGCGCCGAGGGCTGAATCAGGGCGCAGGCCCCGGCGCATGCGACGCTGGCCACCGGCATCCGGGGCCGGCGCTCGCTGAAATCTTCATTCCATTCAGACGCCTGCCTGTCGGCCGCCAAAGCAGAGGCGCCCGGGCGGGTGGATTCTGCCGGTCCTGCGCCCCCGGCCCGTTTCCTGCCCGGGAGGCACCCTGCCGCCCGGGACATGCAAATGTCATCTGGCGGGCGTACCCTCCTGCGGCCGCTGCCCTGCCGGCCGGCGCTTGCTGTGCACCACAGGAGGTTCGCGTCATGGAAACCCGGTCCATCCGCCTCGGCACTCCCCAGCTTGAACTGCTGGAGAAGATTTCCCATGCCGGCGCCCTGCCGCTGGACGATCTGCAACTGGACGACGTGATGGCCCTGGGCGGACTGAGCCTGATCTCGCTGGATGCCGGCGCGGTGCGCGTGACGCCGCGCGGCAGCCGCTTCCTGGCCTACAGCCTGGAAAGCGCGACGCACTAGGGCGTTGGGCGGCCTGCTGCGGGCCGCCTTTTCCTCGGGAGCCTTGCGGGAACATCCGGCCCTTCCGCGCCCGGCGGCGGGGGGCCGTGCGCGTCTCAGGTGATGCCGCTCATGAACAGCGCCACCAGGATGCCGAACAGGACGAGGATCACGGCGGCAAACGACTTGAGCAGGCCGATCTCGAACAGCGTGGAGACGGCCCAGGTCAGGGCCAGGGCCAGGGCGAGCACGGACAGGATGATGGTGCCGGTGTTCTTGCGCCCGGGTTCGCTCCGGGCGGGGGGATTCTGGTTGGGGTCCATCCTGTGCTCCTGGCGTCACCCGGCCGCCGATGCCGGAGTGGCCGGGCGGGCTCGGCGCCAGACTAAGGTCCGCCCGGGGCGGCGCGCAAATGCGCAGTGCTGCAAGTTGTGACGCAAGACCGCTGATTCCTGGCGGATTTTGCGTAAGATGGCCTCTACGCCGGCGCCTCGACCGGCGACAGAGGAGAGTGCGGGATGGCGGTGGCGGCTGGCCTGGAGGTTCGCCCGCGCGGCGAGCGCCACGTGCGCGCGCAGCCGCCCCTGCGCCAGCTGGCCTACTACTCCCAGTTCCTCTACCGCGCGATCTTCGCCGGGCTGCTGTTCTTCTATGTCAGCGCGCTGGGCCTGGCGCCGGGCTTCCTGGACCGGGTGGGCATCGCCATCGCCATGGTGATCTACATCCTGGCGGTGGTGCTGATCATGGTGCTGGCGGGCGGGCAGCGCCTGACGCCGCGACTGCAGCGCGCGATCATCGGCATCGATCTCTGCGCCATGGTGATCGGCGTGCCGCACGACCCGCTGCCGGGCATGCCGACGCTGCTGGTGTTCTACCTGTCCTACGCCGACCTGGGCCTGCGCAACCAGTACCGGCACTACGTCGAGGCCCTGCTGGCCGGCGCCGTCGGCGGGGCGCTGATGCTGTTCCTGCGGGCGCACTACACCGCCGGCGGGCTCTACCCGGCGGACCTCTGGCAGGCGCTGATGCTGACCATCATCGTGCTGCATGGCCTGCAGATCTTCTCCGGGCGCGATCGCGCGCTGAAGCTGGCGCGCGCCACGCAGGAGCGCCTGCAGCTGGCCCTGGATTCGCCGGGCCTGGGGGCCTGGTCCACCAGCGATCCGCTGGTGGAACTGAAGGTGGACGGGCACATCCAGTCGGTGCTGGGACTGGACGGCGAGCGTTTCTCGGACCGCATGGCGGACTACATTTCCTGCATGCACGAGGAGGACCGGCCGCGCGTGGTGGAGCGCTATACGCGCTTCGTGAAGTTCGGCGGCAGCGACTACGAGGACGAGTATCGCGTGCTGCGGCCCAACGGCGAGGTGCGCTACATCAGCTCGCGCGGCAAGGCCGAGCGCGGTCACCTGGGCCAGGCGGTGAGCATCGCCGGCATAGTCTGGGATCTCACCGACCAGCGGCGCCAGCAGGAGCGGATGGCGCGCATGGAGGAGCGTTATCGCGTGGCCACCAGTTCCGCGCGCATCGCGGTGTGGGTCTGGCACTGCCAGGAGGACCGCCTGGAGTATGACGACGCGATCAGCAGCTTCCTGCCGCCGGGCCAGCAGCCGCAGGCGCTGAAGTTCTCCCTGGTGCTCAAGCTGGTGCACCCGGAGGACCGCGAGGGGTTCTCCCGGCGCATCCACGCCGCGCTGGAGGGGACGCAGGAGAACTACTTCGACGAGGTGCGCATCCGACTGCCGGACGGCCGCATCCGCGTGATCCAGTGCCGCGCGACGATCCTGCGCGACGAGCGCGGGCGGGCGCTGCGCATGGCCGGAGCCAACTGGGACGCCACCCGCCTGGCGCAGGCGCGCGAGGAGCTGGAGCGCTCCAACCGCGAGCTGGACGACTTCACCTACACCGCCTCGCACGATCTCAAGGAGCCCTTGCGCGGCATCGCCAGCTTCGCCCAGTACCTGCAGCAGGACTACGCCGAGCGCCTGGACGACGAGGGGCGCCTGATGATCCAGAAGATCCGCGACCAGGCGCGGCGCATGGAGACGCTGATCGCGGAACTGCTGCATATCTCGCGCATGAGCCGCGGCGGCATGGCGCGCGAGGACACCGACCTCAACGCCGTGCTGCACGATATCCTGGAGTCGCTGGACTTCAGCCTGAAGGAGAAGGCGGTGGACCTGCGGATACCGCGGCCGCTGCCGCGCGCCCACTGCGACCGCATCCGCGTGGGCGAGCTGTTCCGCAACCTGATCACCAACGCCATCAAGTACAACGACAAGACGGATCGCTGGATCGAGATCGGCTGCGAGGTGATCAACCTGGACCGCGTGTTCTACGTGCGCGACAACGGCATCGGCATCAAGCCGGAGCATCATGCGCGCGTTTTCTCGCTGTTCGAGCGCCTGCACAAGCGCGATGCCTACGGCGGCGGCACCGGCGTGGGGCTGACCATCGTGCAGAAGATCGTGCAGCTGCACGGCGGCCGCATCTGGATCGAATCCCGGCCCGGAGAGGGCACCACTTTCCACTTCACGCTACCGGAGAGGAACCTCCATGAACAAGAGCAAGATGCCCGAGCATAGTTTCCTGGTGGTGGACGACAACCCGGACGATTTCTTTGCGGTGAAGCGCGGCCTGCAGAAGGCCGGCGTGAAGAATCCGCTGCTGCACTGCGAGTCGGGCGAGGAGGCGCTGGAGCAGCTGCGCGCCGCGGCGGCGGCAAGCGGCCTGCCGGCGCTGGTGCTGCTGGACGTCAACATGCCCGGCATGAAGGGGGCCGAGGTGCTGGCGACGATCCGCGCGGATTCCGCGATGGCGGGGCTGCCGGTGATCATGCTGACTTCCTCCGACGACGACCGCGACGTGCACGCGGCCTTCAAGGGCCACGCCAGCGGCTACCTGAACAAGCCGCTGGAGGTCGAAGCGCTGGAGCGGGCGCTGGAGCGGCTAAGGGGTGTGAAGGTCGAGTTGCTGCGCTAGCAAGGCCCCGGCAGCGGACGCTGGGCGGCCCGCTTCCTGCTCCAGCGCGTTCCTGATTCAACTGGCAACGTGAACCGTCATGCCGGCGAAAGCCGGCATCCAGCCGCCAACGTGCTGACCATGGGCCCCACGGATACCGGCTTTCGCCGGCATGACGGATACTCTGCATCCGTGCCTTCCGCGTCCTTGCCTGGCAAAAAAGCGTTGTCCTCATGCGGGTCCGACGGAATTTCGGGCCTGAGCAACGAAGCCGAAAAATGCTCTAGGCTTGAAGCCCGGACGGCGGGCCAGCCGGGTCCGCGGGCAGCAGGAGAAAGGATCGTGGCAGTCAGACCAGGGAAGGGTGGCTCCGCTCGGAGCGTGAAGACGTCCGCCGCGAAGGCGGCCGGTTCCGCCGGGGCCAAGCCGAAGGCCGGCGTGGCCGTCGCGAGGACCGCCGCGAAGAAGAACGTGAAGCTCAAGCCGGGCCAGGCTGCCGGCGGGGATGCGTCCCGGCTGATCGACCAGCGCATCGCCGAGCTGGGCGGATGGCGCGGCGAGACGCTGGCGCGGATGCGCAAGCTGATCCTGGAAGCCGTGCCGGAAGCGGTGGAAGAGTGGAAATGGATGGGCACGCCGGTGTGGTCCCACGGCGGCATCGTCTGCACCGGCGAGTCCTACAAGCAGGTGGTGAAGCTGACCTTCGCCAAGGGCGCGGGCCTGCCGGATCCCAAGGGCCTGTTCAATGCCAGCCTGGAGGGCAACACGCGCCGGGCGATCGACATCCGCGAGGGCGAGAAGCCGGACGCCGCGGCCTTCAAGGCGCTGGTGAAGGCTGCGGCGGCGCAGAACGCGGCAACGGCGAAGAAGGCGAAGCCGGCGGCGAAACAGGCCGGGCCGGTGAAGCTGCTGTCGGGCGGCAATCCGCAGATCGCCAAGGCGGACGGCGACGCGCCGGTGCAGGCCTATATCGCCGCGATGCCGGGCTGGAAGAGCGCCCTGGGCCAGCGCCTGGACGCGCTGATCGTGAAGGCGGTGCCGGGGGTGCGCAAGGCGGTGAAATGGAATTCGCCGTTCTACGGGGTCGAGGGGCAGGGCTGGTTCCTCTCCTTCCACGTGCTGACGCGCTACGTGAAGGTGACCTTCTTCAAGGGCGCGGCGTTGCAGCCGCTACCGCCCGGCGCGACGGAGCGCAGCGGCGAGTCGCGCTGGATCGACCTCCACGAGGACGACCGGCTCGACGAGGCGCAGATGACGGCCTGGGTGAAGCAGGCGGCGGCGCGGCCGGGCTGGGTGCCGTAGGGGCCGCTGGCTGCGGGCCTGCGATGCCGTGCGGCTGGCCACGATCTCGTCGGCGCCCTCTCTCCGGAGGAGATCGCGCCGTCGATGTCGCCGGTCCAGCGCGTGGCCGCAGGTCGTCGGCGTGCCGGGCCCCATGAAGCCGGCGCAGCCGCCCAGGCTCCAGGAAGCCGAGATCCAGTCCTTGTCGATGTCCCCGATCGGCGCGGCGGCCGGCCGGTCGAGTAGCGCGCCCTGCCGGGCCTTGGGCCCGGCCGGTGCAGGTGCTGACCGCGATGAAGCCGTATCCGCCGGAGGCCCTGGCACGCCTGGACATGACGGAGGAGCAGGGGCGGCAAGCCAGGCAAACCTGGAAGGACCTGCACGAGGAACTGGCGGCACTGTCGTCCCGCAGCCGCCACATGCTCGTCCCGGCTTCCGCCCACTACGTCCACGTGGACCGGCCGAACCTCGTGATCGATGCGGTTCTGGGGTTGGCCGAGGAACTGCGCAAGGCTGGGAGGGTGGATGGCCTTGTGCTGCGGCTAGCGACCTTTGAATCCTGGTTCCCGATTGGGGCAGGACAGCGCCTACAAAGCCGTCAAACGCTGCGCAGCTTCCCAGCCAGTATGGCGCCGGATGAACTCCACGATGCTGCCGGCAGCGGCGCGGGCCTGGGGCAGGATGGCCATGGCCTGGAAGACGTGCGGCAGGCGATGCCAGATTTCGAGCTGCACGGGGACGCCTGCGGCTTCGGCGAGGGCGGCGGCACGCACGGAGTCGTCCAACAGCATCTCGCTGCTGCCCACCTGGAACAGCAGGGGCGGGAGTCCCCGGAAACTGCCGAACAATGGTGAGACGCCGGGGTCCAGGTACTCGGCGGGGCTGGCGTAGAAGGCGCGGATGCCGACGGCGAAGGCGAGGTCGAAGACGGGATCGCGCCGCGCGTTGTCGAGCGCGCTGCGGCCGCCCAGCGAGAAATCCAGGAAGGGCGAGAGCAGCACGGCGCAGGCCGGCAGCGGCAGGCCCTCGGCCTGCAGGCGCTGCAGGCTGGCCAGGGCGAGGTTGCCGCCGGCGGAGTCGCCGGCGACGACGATGTCCTGCGGCGCGATCCCCTGGTCCAGCAGCCAGCGATAGGCCACGAGGCAGTCGTCCAGGGCGGCCGGATGGGGATGCTCGGGTGCCAGGCGGTAGTCCACCATCAGGGCCCGCGCGTTCAGCGCCAGGCACCAGGGCGACAGCATGGCGGCATGCAGGTCCGGCGTGCGGGCGACGAAGGCGCCGCCGTGGATGTACAGCAGCACGCGCTGCGTGCCGCCCGGTTCCGGGATCAGCCACTCGGCGGGGATGCCATGGCATTGCTGGGGCTGGCGGCGGATGCCGGGTGCGTTGGGCGATACCTTGCGGTTCAGAACCGCCATCCGCTGGCGCAGAGCGGGCAGGTCGACATGCAGGCCGAGCTGCCATTTCACCGCGATGCGCAGGATGAGATTGACCAGCGCGGCGATCCAGCGTCCCCGGCCGGGGCGGACATGGCGGACGCGATCGGGCATGGCCTTGCCGGCGATCAACACCTCGTGGGGCGATCCGCTCATGAGGTCGTTTCCGGTTCCTGGCGCAGCAGCCGCCAGCCGAACATCAGCATCCACAGGGGGAAGATCAGCACGACGACGATGAGCAGGAGCTTCATCAGCTCCTCGCTGCCCGGGAGCATGCCGACGACGAAGAACAGCCCGAAGCCGATGCCGACGATCTTCAGCAGGATCCGCTGCGTCCTGCTCCAGCCCGCCTGCCTGAGCTGGTCGCCAACCACCAGCCCCCAGAACAGCACCATGGGCCCTTCCGCCCACCACAGTCCTTTCTGGCTCGCGTGGGCGATGGCGGTCCACGCGGCTTCCGCCGCGGCCCGCGCCGCCTCGCCTCCGCCGGCATGCATCTGCGCCAGGGGGTTCAGCGCGGCGATCTGCACCGCCGCGCCGAGGACCGTGTAGAGCGTGATGGCCAGCAGCGCCACGTCGCCCGGCAGTCCCGCGCTGGCGCGGAAGCGGTGCCGCAGCCAGGCGCCGATCACGAGCACCGGCAGGTAGAACCCGAGGATGTCGGCGAACATGCCCCAGCGGAACAGCTCGCGCGTCTGCGCCGGCAGGGCGAGCATGGTGGCGCCCTGGAAGAGAAGGTCGGTGTTGCCGCCGGTCGCCATCAGCACCAGGGCCACATTCAGGTAGGCGAAGACGCCGCCCACGATGGCGCTCCAGGCGGTGAAGCGCGTTCCGGGATCGGGAGCCGGGATCATGCCTGCTTCTCCGCGCGTTCCAGGGCGCAATACGCGTGGTAGGTGGCCACCGTCAGGTAGGCCCAGGTCGTCAGCGCCAGGATCAGGAAGATCACCTGATCCTCGTCGCCCGGAATCCTGTAGAAATCGTAGATGGTGGCGATCGCCTGGGAGGTGACCAGGGCCAGGCCGACGGCGGCGGCATGGAAGCCCTCGCCGGCACGCCATAGCCGCCACGCGAAGTAGCCGAGGTAGATCGAAAATCCGGTCCACATGAGCAGATAGAAATAGGGCAGGGCCCTGGCCACAAAGTCCGCGCCGACCAGCACGAAGGTGCCGGAGAAGGCGCCCACGAACCACAGGACATCGGTTCGCGTCGAGGGCTTGTAGCGATGCGTCACCGCCATCAGGCCCGCGGTGGCGATGATGGGAATGCCGAATCCCCGGGAGAACGCGTCGAGGAAGAAGGAGATGCTGTATGCGGCCTGCGCCTCGGTCAGCAGGTAGACCAGCAGGTTCGAGGTGGATACGGTGACGACCAGCCACTCCAGCCCGAGCAGGACGTTGCCCTTCCTCAGGAACTTCACGCCGTAGATCAGGGTGGACAGCAACAGCAGGAGGTCGGCGAGCAACAGCAGGATGATCTTGGGTTCCATGATGGGTTCCGTCGGTGCTTAGGGATTCGCCGGGGCAAGGCTGGCGAGATGCGCCGCCATGGCCTTGCGTTCTTGCGGGGTCAAGGCCGCGGCCAGTGCGTTCATCGCGCCGCTGGGATCGCTGCGCGTGCCGGCGGCAAACGCGTCGAGTTGCGCCAGGAGATAGCCGTCGCCCTGGCCGGCGAGCCGCGGGGCCTGATCGCGGCCCATGAGGCTTTCGCCATGGCAGGCGGCGCAGGCCCGGGCCGTGACGGCCTGCCTGCCTTGTTCCCTCAGCCCGGGTTCCCCGGCCGGGGCCGGCGGCGGCGCGGCGGGCTGTCGGGCGTAGTAGCCGGCCAGCTGCTCGATCTCCTCTTCGCTCAGGCTCATGGCCAGCGGCGCCATGTTCGGGTTGCGGCGCTGGCCGGAAGCGAAGCGGCGCAGCTGGATCGCCAGATAGGCGGCCGGCTGGCCCGCAAGGCTCGGATAGCCCGGGTGCTGCGAGTTGCCCCTGTCGCCATGGCAGCCGGCGCAGGCCTCGGTCAGTTGCGGCCAGGGACCGCTCTGGGCCTCGTTGGCCGCGGTCGAGGTTTCGACATGGGTCATGAGCCGATGGAGGTCGAGCAGGTCGCGTCCGAAGACCCCGAGCAGCAGGAGGACGATCGCGGCAAGTACGAGCAGGATGCGTTTCTTCATGGGGCGTTCTCCTCAGGCCCGGCGCAGCGCGTTGAGCGCCTGCAGCGCGGCCTGGCGGCCCGAGCGCACGGCGCCGTCGATGTAGCCCGCCCAGATGTCGGCGGTCTCGGTTCCCGACCAGATCAGCCTGCCGCAGGCGGGGCGCAGCGCCTCGCCATGCCGGGTCCAGAAACCCGGTGGAATGGCGGACACGCAGGTGAGCGACCAGGGATCGTCCCGGCCCCAGTCGTGATCGTGGTAGGACTGCGGCTTCAGGGCCTCGTCGCCGAGGGCCCGGGCATAGATCTCCGCCAGCGTGCGCTGCGCCTGCCGGGCATCGGCAGGCAGCATGGCGTTCATGACGAAGGCGTTGATGACGCCGATCTCGGCCTGCGGAGGGGAGTTGTCCCAGGCCCAGATCACCGGGCCGCCGAGCTGGATGACATGCCCGTTCAGTCCCTTCCTGCGCCAGAACGGACGGTCATACACCATCGCCGTCTTGCGCGCCGGCGAATGCGCCGGCCATGCCCGCTGCAGTTCGGCGCGCCCCTGCGGCAGCGGCGGATCGAACTGGAGCTGATGGCACAGGGCAGGGTGGATCGCCATGATGACGCGGCGCGCGCGCAGCTCGCCCCGGTCGGTATGCAGCGTGACGGTGTCCCGGTCCCAGCCGGAAATCCTGCGCACCGGGCAGGACATCCTCAGCCTGTCGCCCAGGGTCTGCGCGATCCGGGTCGCCAGGATCTGGGTGCCGCCGACCAGACGCGTCTCCTGCGCGCTGTGCTTGATCGAGTCCAGCTGCTCGAAATCGCAGTTGGCGGAGTTGATCATCGACAGGAAGTGCAGCAGGCTCATCTTGGCCGGCGCGACGCCGCCGGACAACATGGCGCTCGCGCTCCAGCCGCCGCGGTCCTCGGGCTTGATGTCCTGCTTGGCCAGCCAGTCGCCGAGCGAGAGCTTGTCGAGCTCCGCGGCCCTCGGCGATTTCCAAGGCGCGCCCGATGGCACCTCGCGCGACAGCGCGCTGAGCTTCGCGGCGATGGCCGGATTGGTGCCGAAGCTGCCCTTCAGGTCGATCGCCAGGCGGCCGTCACCGCCGAGAATGGTGGTCTTGCCGGTGTAGTACGTGGGAAAGGTACCCACGCCCAGTTCGCGCGCGAGGTCCCACACGGCGGTCTGGCCGGGGCCGATCCACTGGCCGCCGACTTCGGAGATGTATCCGCCGCCAAGATCGTGGTTGAGCATGCGGCCACCCACGCGGTCACGCGCCTCCACCACCACGAAGGATTCGCAGCCCGCCGCGCGCAGGTCGCGCGCGGCAGTCAGCCCGGCCATTCCGGCACCGACGATGACGACGTCGAGTACGCCTGCGGGATTGCCGGCAGCGTCTGCGCTGCCGGCCTGGGCCAGGCCGGAGCCGAGTCCCAGCCCGCCCACCGCGGCCGAGCCGGCGAGCTTGAGCAGCCGCCGGCGCTGGGGATCGAGGGGAGTCTCGGAAGGAGAGTGCGGGTTCATCGGTTGCTCCTGGTCAATGCGCGGCGGGTGTTGGGTCCGGTGCCACGGCCTGGCCGGCCAGGAAGCCGGCAATGGCCCTGCGCTGTTCCGGCGACCATGAGGCGGCCAGGGCGTTCATGGTCCCGGTGGGGTCGCGGCGCCGGCCGTCCGCAAAGCCGTCGAGCTGTCGCAGCAGGTAGTCGTAGCCGAGGCCGGCGAGGCGCGGCGCCTGATCGCGCCCCATCAGCCCTTCGCCATGGCAGGCGGCGCAGGCACCGGTCCCGGCCAGCGGCCGGCCGCTCTCCAGCAGGCTGCGGTCCGGCTCGAAGTAGGGGTTGTCGATGGCGGCTTGCCTCGCGAAGTAGTCGGCCAGCGCGCCGATCTGCTCTTCCCTCAGCGCGCGCGCCAGCGCGTTCATCACCGGGCTGACACGCTCTCCGCTGGCGAAGCGGCGTAGCTGTCCGGCGAGATACGCGGCAGGCTGGCCTGCGAGCGAGGGGTAATTGGGGTTGAGGGAATTGCCCTGCACGCCGTGGCAGCCGGTACAGGCATCCGACGCCTGCGGCCAGGAGCCGCGATCCTGCTCGTATGACTGCGCCGAGGACTGGATGTGGCGGTCGAGGCGATACAGATCGAGCAGGCCGGGACCGAAGACGAAAGCCGCCACGGCGACGATCGCGGCCAGCACGCCGAGTACGATCTTCTTCATGGCCGGAGCTCCGGGGCCTGGCGCAGTGCGAACAGCGCCTGCCGGGCGCTGCGGCGGCCCGCGCTCACGGCGCCGTCCATGTAGCCGACCCAGCGCTCCGCCGTTTCGGTGCCCGACCAGATGAGGTTGCCGCAGGGCCTGCGCAGCGCGTCCCCATGCCGGGACCAGAATCCCGCCGGAACCGCCGGCAGGCAGGTGTGCGCCCACTCGTCGGCGGTGGCCCAGTCCTGGTCGTGGAAGGACAGGGGCTGCAGCGCCTCGTCGCCCAGGGCGCGGGCGTAGATCTGCGTGAGCATCCGTTGCGCATGCCGCGGATCGGACGGAAGCTGCCCGGCGTGAACGAAGGCGCTGATGACGCCGATCTCCTCGCTGGCGGGCGAGTGGTCCCAGGACCACATCACGGGGCCGCCGAATTGCAGGACCTGCCCGTTGAGCCCCCGCTGCCGCCAGAAGGGGCGGCGGTAGACCATGGCGGTCTTGCGCAGCGGGGCAAAGGCGGGCCAGTCGCGCTGCAGGGCGGCGCGATCTTCCGGAAGGGCCGGCGAGAACTCGATCCGGTTGCACAAGGCCGGGTGCAGGGCCATGACCACGCGGCGTGCCTGCATCTCGCCCTGGTCGGTGTGCAGGCGCACGGTATCCGTATTCCAGCCGCTGATGCGGCGCACCGGGCAGGACAGGCGCAGCTTCCGGCCGAGCGAAGCGGCCATCTTCAGGCTCAGGGATTGCGCGCCTTCGGCAAAGTAGCTTTCCTGCGCCGAGTCCCTGATCTCTTCGATGCGATGGAAATCGCTGTCGCCGGAATTGATGTTCGCCACGAAGTGCAGCAGCCCGATCATGGAGGGCGAGGAGCCGCCCGTGAGCTGCGCGGACAGGTCCCAGCCCACGCGATCCTGGGGCTTGATGCCCTGCTGCACCAGCCAGTCCCCCAGGGTCATGCGGTCCAGTTCGGCCCGGCGGGCCGAGGTCCAGGGCGCGCCTGCCGGCACATCCCGCGCCAGCGCGCTCAGGCGCGCCGCGATGGCCTTGTCCGAGCCCAGCGTGCCCCTGAGGTCCACGGCCAGGCGTCCTTGGCCGCCGAGGATGACCGTCTTGCCTGCGTAGTAGGTATTCACCGTGCCGGCTCCGAGCTCGCGGGCCAGGTCCGCCACGGCGGTCTGCCCCGGCCCGATCCACTGCCCGCCGGCATCCGAGACCTGTCCGCCGCCCAACTCGTGGTTGAGCGTGCGGCCGCCGACGCGATTGCGGGCCTCCAGCACGACGAAGGAATCGCAGCCGGCCCGCTGCAGGTCGCGCGCGGTGGTGAGCCCCGAGAGGCCCGCGCCGACGATCGCGATGTCCGCAACGGCGGGGGCCGCGGCGGCGCGAACGCCGCCCGGCTGCAGTCCCAAGCCGCCCAGCGCCATGGAGGCGCCGGCCAGCTTGAGCAGCCTGCGCCGCTGGGGATCGGTGGGCATGGGATTTCTCCGGGTCATGTGCGGGCGGCCCGGCGGTCGAGCCGCGCGTCGAGCAGGTTGGTGAGGCCGAGGGCGGACTGGATGGCGCACCACTGCAGGGG
>Ga0255097_1000170_pt1 | contig 35594 bp, 39 predicted proteins | sample Colum_Atlam_RepB_2_FD_188436 | JGI IMG/M metagenome (GOLD analysis project Ga0255097, IMG submission 188436) | Freshwater microbial communities from Columbia River, Oregon, United States - Colum_Atlam_RepB_8d | ecosystem: Environmental > Aquatic > Freshwater > River | place: USA: Oregon...
GCCCCGGATGGGCCGCCCCGCTAGCTTCGCGGAAAATGCCCTAACCCGAGGTTGCTCATGTCCCGCATCGAAACCCGTCTTGCCGAACTTGGCGTCACCCTGCCCGACGCGCCCGCGCCTGCGGCCAACTATGTGCCTTTCGTGCAAGTGGGCGATCTGGTGCATATTTCGGGCCAGATCAGCCAGAACGCGGCCGGGCTTATCAAGGGCCGTCTTGGCGACGATATGGAGGTGGCCGCCGGGGCCGAGGCTGCGAAATCCTGCGCGATTTCCCTGCTGGCCCAGTTGAAGAAAGCCTGCGACGGCGATCTCAATCGTGTGGTGCGGGCGGTGAAGCTGGTGGGCTTTGTCAATTCGACCGCGGATTTCGTCGACCAGCCCAAGGTCATCAACGGCGCCTCTGATTTCATGGTTGCCGCGCTGGGCGATGCCGGGCGGCACGCACGGTCGGCCGTATCGGCGGCCTCGTTGCCGTTGGGGGTTGCGGTTGAAATCGAAGGGATCTTCCAGATCCGTACCGCGGAAGACCATGGCTCCCGCCGCTAAGGTCTTGGACGCGGCGTTCCTGCGCCTGCCGCTTGCCCATCGTGCGCTGCACAACCGGGCAGAGCGGCGGCCAGAGAATTCGCCCGCTGCCATTCGCGCCGCGGTGGCGGCGGGGTATGGTATTGAGATTGACGTGCAAGGCACGGCTGATGGTCAGGCCGTGGTCTTCCATGATGAATGGATGGAGCGGCTGACCGAAGCCACCGGCTTTGTGAAAGACTACACGGCGGCAGAGTTGGGCCGCATTGCCCTGCGTGATTGTGACGACTGCATCCCGACCCTGCCGCAGGTTCTGACCATGGTGGCGGGCCGCGTGCCCTTGCTGATCGAACTTAAGGACCAGACGGACCGCATGGCCGAAACCGATGGGCGGTTGGAGGCGGCAGTGGCGCGGGCTTTGGACGGGTATCAGGGCCCTGTTGCTGTGATGTCGTTCAACCCGCATGCGATTGCCAATATGGCCCGCCTTGCCCCGGCCGTTTCACGGGGAATCACCACGGCGGCCTATGATCATGCAGGATGGGCGCCGCTGGACCCCGCGCGCTGTGACGCCTTGCGTGAGATTGCCGATTACGACCGCGTGGGCGCCTCGTTCATCAGCCATGAGGCGGCCGATCTGGGCCGCGACCGTGTGGCTGCGCTGAAAGCCCAAGGCGCTGTGATTTTGACGTGGACCATCACCAGTGCAGCCATGGAGGCACGTGCCCGCGAGGTTGCCGACAATGTGACCTTCGAAGGCTATCTCGCCGCGCGCCCGGCTTGACCTTTCGGACGGGAGGGTCATCTTTGGGAAAGATTTCTCTCAAGGGGCGCTGGTGTGACCGAGACGGTTGAACTCCTTGAAAACATGGGCGCCATCCCGGCGTCAGAGTGGGATGCGCTTGCTGGTCCCGGGGCGGCAACGCGCCGCCCTGTTGATCCGTTCACCACCCACCGGTTCCTTATGGCGCTTGAGGCGTCGGGTTCTACCGGCGACGGCACGGGCTGGCAGGCGCGGCCCTTGGTGTTGCGAGATCAGGGGCAGGTGGTTGCGGCGATGCCGCTTTACGTCAAAGCGCACAGCCAAGGCGAATATATCTTCGATCACGGTTGGGCCGAGGCCTATGAGCGGGCAGGCGGCCGCTATTATCCGAAACTTCAGGTAGCCGTACCCTTTACCCCCGCGACCGGGCGGCGGTTTTTAGGCGATGAGGCGCACCGGGCCACCTTGATGCAGGCGGCGATTGCGGTGGCCAAGGCCAATGATCTGTCCTCGCTGCACATCACCTTTTGCACCGAGGACGAGGCGCTGGAACTGGCGGGGCTGCAAGGCACGCTGCACCGGGTCACCCAGCAATTCCATTGGGAAAATCGGGGCTATGCGGATTTCGCCGGTTTTCTGGCCGATCTGTCCAGCCGCAAGCGCAAGATGATCCGCAAGGAACGAGAGGTGGCGCAGGGCCATGAGCTGACCATCCGCGCCCTGAGCGGCGATCAGATCGAACCTGCCCATTGGGATGCCTTTTGGGCCTTTTACCAAGACACGGGCAGTCGCAAATGGGGCAGGCCCTATCTGACGCGCGGCTTCTTTCAGGATATCCATGCGACCATGCGCGAGGATGTGCTTTTGGTGCTGGCCTTTGACGGGCAAACCCCCGTGGCCGGGGCGTTGAACTTCATCGGGCAGCAGACGCTATATGGCCGCTACTGGGGCTGCTCTGCCGATTATCCCTGCCTGCATTTTGAGCTGTGCTACTATCAAGCCATTGATTGGGCCATCACCCAAGGCTTGTCTCGGGTCGAGGCCGGGGCGCAGGGCGAACATAAACTGGCGCGGGGCTATCTGCCCCATGCCACACATTCGTTGCACTGGATTGCTGACCCCGGCTTTGCCCGCGCGGTGGCGCGCTATCTGGACGAGGAACGCCGCGCGGTGGATGAAGAAATTGAAGTCTTGACCAGTTATGGCCCGTTTCGGAACCGAACGACAGAAGACTGAACCGCGGCGCTGCCCAGGCATGACGAGGAGTTTCGATGCTGACCCTTTATACGAACCCGATGTCACGCGGCCGCATTGCGCGTTGGATGCTGGAAGAAATCGGTCAGCCCTATGACACCGTCGTGCTGGACTATGGCACCAGCATGAAGGCCCCGGCCTATCTGGCGGTCAACCCGATGGGAAAGGTGCCCGCGCTGGTCCACGACGGGCAGGTCATCACCGAGGGCGGGGCGATCTGCACCTATCTGGCGGAAACCTTCCCCGAGGCCGGATTGATGCCCGCGGCGCGGGGCGCATTTTACCGCTGGATGTTTTTTGGGGCCGGGCCGTTGGAGCAGGCCGTGGTCAATGGCGCCATGGGTTGGGTGCCCGCGCCGGACCGAAAGCGGACCGTTGGCTATGGCAGCATGGACGATGTCCTGACGACGCTTTCTGGCCATCTTGCCACGCACCGCTATTTCTGTGGTGATCAGTTTACGGCAGCAGATGTCTATGTCGGCAGCCAGATCGGTTGGGGTCTGGGGTTCAAGACCCTGCCTGCAACGCCAGAGTTGCTGGCCTATTGGGACCGCATCAAGACCCGCCCTGCCTTGGCGCGGGCCAATGCACTGGATGATGCTGTGATGAAAGGGGAATGACGATGAAAAGTCTGAGCATAGCTGAACGCGAGGCTTCCCTGCCGCCTTTGGGCGAAACTGGTTGGGGCCCGGTTTCGGGGCGTGACGCGATCCGCAAAATCTGGAAGTTCCGCAGCTTTTCCGAAGCCTGGGGTTTTATGTCGCGTGCGGCTTTGGCGGCGGAAAAGGCGAACCACCACCCGGAATGGACCAACCGGTTCAACATCGTCGATGTGACGCTGACCACCCATGACTGCGATGGGCTGTCGGTGTTGGACATTGATCTGGCCCGGCGCATGGACCGTCTGGCCGGCGCGGCAGAGGTGGTGCATGACCATGCCGAGCCGATTTCCTGCCTGTGCCAGATCCGCCGTGAGGGCGCGAAGGCGTAAGATCAGATCACCTCTCTTGATCTTCGCCTTCAAGGCGGGGATTGTGCCGGTATGCTTGACCTTGTCCCCCTAGAGACTCTTTTGGCCTTCACCTCGGCTGGCATCTTGCTCAACCTGACGCCGGGGGCAGATGTGATGTTTGCCACCGCCAGCGGTATGGCGGGCGGGCCGCGTGCGGGCATCGCCGCAGGCGCGGGGGTGGGCCTTGGCGGCTTTTGGCATGTAGGTCTGGCGGCGATCGGTGTTGCGGCCCTGCTGGCGGCGCATCCGGCGGCGATGACCGGCCTGCGCTGGTTCGGCGCGGGCTATTTGCTTTACCTTGCGTGGGGGGCTTGGACTGCGCGGCCAGCACAGGCGGGCAGCGGCATTTCCAGCCTGCCGCGCGCCTTTTGGCGCGGCTTTTTGACCAATGCGCTGAACCCCAAGGTTGCACTTTTCGTTCTGGCCTTCTTGCCGCAATTCACCGATCCCGCGCGCGGCCCGGTTTGGCAGCAGATATTGATCCTTGGTGCGGTCTTTACCCTGTCGGGCATGTGCATTACCGCCGGATACGGCGCTTTGGCGGGTTTTGCTGGACAAGCGCTGTCGGCCCGTATGGGCGTGATGAACAAACTCGCCGCCGGGGTCTTTGGCCTTATGGCGTTGCGCATGCTGAAGGATTGACCATGGCAAACATTACCCTTCTTGACGGCGGCATGGGGCAAGAGCTTGTTGCCCGTTCCGGGGATGAGCCGACGCCGCTCTGGGCCACCCGTGTGATGATTGACCATCCGGGGTTGGTGAAGGCGATCCATGCCGATTACTTTGCGGCAGGGGCGAGTGTGGCCACCACCAACACCTATAACATCCTGCATGATCGGTTGGTGGGGGTGGATCTGGACCACTATTACCACGCGCTGCATCTGCGCGCCCTGATGGAGGCACACGAAGCCCGCGCCGAGGCGGGGCGGGGCATCATTGCGGGGTCTATGGGGCCATTGGGCGAAAGCTATCGCCCCGATCTGACGCCTGCTGTCGCGGTTTCAACGGCGCTTTATGCCGAAAAGGCCGCACTTATGGCGCCGCATGTCGATGTGATCCTGTGTGAAACCATGTCGTCGCTGGATCTGTGCCGTGGTGCGCTGGCGGGCGGGCAAGCGGCGGGCAAGCCGGTCTGGCTTTCGGTTTCTGTTGATGACCGGGATGGCACGCGCCTGCGTTCGGGCGAGCCTGTTGCCGCTTTGGTCGAGGTGATTGCCCAACATCCGACAGCGGCGGTGCTGGCCAATTGCTCGATGCCCGAGGCGATGGAGGCGGCCATGGCCGCGCTAAAACCGCTTGGCTTGCCGTTCGGTGCCTATGCCAATGGGTTCTCGGAAATCTCCAGTCTGCCCCTGCCCGATACCCATGACGCGCCCGCCTATTGTGGCCGCCACGACCTGACGCCGGAAAAATACACCGCCTTTGCCCTGCGCTGGGTGGATATGGGCGCAACGATTGTCGGGGGCTGCTGCGAGGTTGGCCCGGCCCATATCCGTCACCTTGCGGCGGCTTTGAAGGCCGCAGGCCACAGCATCGCATGATCCCGGATTTTGACTACAATCCGCCCGATGTGCCGCTGGATATCCTATATCAGGATGATCTGATCCTTGTGGTCAACAAACCTTCGGGGTTGCTCTCTGTGCCGGGCAAGCTCGAAGGGCGGTCGGATTGTCTGGTGTCGCGGCTGCAGGCTGCGCAGTGGGATACGCTCTTGGTGCATCGGCTGGATTGCGACACCTCGGGCGTGATGATCTTTGCCAAGACCAAAAAGGCCCAAGGTTTTCTGGGGCAAGAGTTTGAACAGCGTCGGGCCCAGAAATCCTACATCGCACGGGTTGCCGGAGAGATCGTCGGCGAGGCGGGCCATATTGACCTGCCCCTTTGCGCTGACTGGCCGAACCGCCCACGCCAGATGGTCAGCCATGAACATGGACGACCCGCGCAGACCGATTGGCAGGTGATCGGGCGGGCGCCCGGTGAAACCCGCGTGCGGATGTTCCCGAAAACCGGGCGCAGCCATCAGCTTCGGGTGCACATGCTGGCGCTGGGCCACCCGATTCTCGGCGACCCGATCTATGCAACGGGGGCGGCTTTGAACTACCCCCGGCTGATGCTGCACGCCGAAACATTGGCTCTGCATCACCCGGGAACCGGCAAAATGGTAGAATTTTCTGCGCCCTGCCCGTTCTGACGGCGTCGCATGTTAACCTTGCTGCAATCTCCCTGCGCTTTGATGCCGGGTGAGAGGAGGCCCCATGCGCCTGATGTTCAAATTTCGCTATCTGCCGCTGACCATCTCGGTTGCCTTGGCCATCGCCTCGCTTGGGGCGTCGTTGATCTGGCCACGGTCATCGTTTTTCTTTGCCTGCTGTTTTGTGGCCTTTGCCTCGCTTGTGACGCTTGGTCTGCGTGATTTTACGCAGACCCGTCACGCGGTTCTGCGCAACTATCCCATTGCGGCGCGTCTGCGCTTTTTGCTGGAGGCGGTGCGGCCCGAGATGCGGCAGTATTTCTTTGAAGGCGAAAAAGATGGGGCGCCATTTTCGCGCGACCAACGGGCCATCGTCTATCAACGTGCAAAGAAAGAGCTGGATAAACGCCCCTTCGGCACGCTGCTCGACGTTTATAAAGAGCAATATGAGTGGCTGCATCATTCGCTGGTGCCGGCCTCTCCGCTGCCGGTCTCTCAGATGCGGGTGCAGATCGGCAGCTATTCGGCCAGCCTGCTGAACATCTCTGCGATGAGCTACGGCGCGCTTTCGCAAAACGCCATTCGGGCCTTGAACAAGGGGGCAAAGCTCGGTGCGTTTTTCCATGACACTGGCGAGGGCGGCGTCTCGCCCTATCACCGTGAGATGGGGGGCGATTTGGTCTGGGAAATCGGCTCGGGTTATTTCGGATGCCGCGGGCGTGACGGCGGTTTTGACCCTGACGCTTTTGCCAAGACGGCCGCAGACCCGCAGATCAAGATGATTGAGATAAAGCTCAGCCAAGGGGCCAAGCCCGGCCATGGCGGGGTCTTGCCTGCGGCCAAGGTGACAGAAGAAATCGCCTTGATCCGTGGGGTGCCAATGGGGCGCGATTGTATTTCGCCTGCCCGCCACTCGGCCTTTTCCACGCCTGTTGAGCTTTTGCACTTCGTTGCCCAGTTGCGTGATTTGTCCGGTGGAAAACCGACCGGCTTCAAGCTGTGCCTTGGCCACGAATGGGAGTTTATGGCGATCTGCAAAGCCATGGTTGAAACCGATATCACCCCCGATTTCATCGTGATTGACGGCAAAGAGGGCGGCACAGGTGCGGCCCCGCTGGAATTCATGGATCACATCGGCATGCCGTTGCGCGATGGGTTGTCCTTTGCCCATAATGCCTTGATCGGTGTCGGGCTGCGCGATCGGGTGAAACTGGGGGCGTCGGGCAAGATCACCTCGGCCTTTGATATGGCCAAGATCATAGCGCTTGGGGCCGATTGGTGCAATTCGGCGCGTGGCTTTATGTTCGCCGTCGGCTGCATACAGGCCCAATCCTGCCACACCGGGGAATGTCCGACCGGGGTTGCCACCCAAGACCCGTTGCGCAACCGTGCGCTGGTGGTGGAAGACAAGGCAGAGCGGGTAAAGAACTTCCACCACAACACCTTGCAGGCGCTGTCCGAATTGGTGGCCGCGGCCGGGCTGTCGCATCCAAATCAGCTGCGCCCGCACCACTTTCAGCGCCGCGCCTCGACGGACAAGGTGGTGTCCTTTGCGGACCAATATGAACAGCTTGCCCCGGGGGTTCTTTTGCAAAATCCTGCGGCGTCCATGCGCTATGGCGCGGCATGGCAGCTTGCCCAAATCGGCAGTTTTGCGCGGGCAAGCTGAAGAACGGTCAGCGGGCCGAAGGTCGCCCCGCTGATCCCGTCTTGCACAGGCCCTACAGGTTCAGCGCCAGTTTGCGCCCTTCATGGAAAGCATAGGCCGCCAAACGCGGCGCGGCGCAATCGCCGATCCGATGCGTCGCCTTGCCTCCAAACGCGGCGGGCCAAGGGTCAAAACTGCGGTTTGTGGTGGCCATCACCAGCCCGCTGGCGGCGAGGGTTTCTTCCTCTCCCGTCAGGAAATTCTTGACCGTCACGCCATTGCCATGCCAGCGCGTCAGGCAATGTTCGGTCAAGAACTTTACCCCGAGCTTGGCCAGTTTGCGCCGGGCCGATCCATCGGCCGAGGTGCGAGAAATCTCTTTTCCAACAAAGGGTTCCGGCGTCACGATCGTCACCTGATGGCCGCGCTCGGCCAAGGCCCAAGCCGTGCCAACCCCGCGCCAGTTCGACCCTTCGTCGTAAAGCACCACAGCATCCCCCAAGCGCGCCTCGCGCCGCATGGTGTCTTCCGGTGACCAAACGCCGCCCAGCTCAATCCCCGGCAGTGCCGCGAGATGCGGTTGCCAACGCTGGAACCCGGTTTCGTCGGGCAGGGACCCCGTGGCCAGCACAATCACCTCTGCCGGATGCGCCGCAATCTCGTCCTCATCAAGGAAGGTGTTCAGCCGCAGGGTGACGCCCAGTTTTTCAAACTGGCGTTCATACCAGTCCATCAGATCCAGAATTTGCGCGCGGCGGGGCTGCATGCCGGCCAACCGGAACTGCCCCCCGATCACGGGCAGGGCCTCGACGATCTCGACCTTGTGGCCACGCTCGGCGGCCACGCGGGCGGCCTCCAAACCGGCAGGGCCCGCGCCCACGACCAGCACCGATTTCGGCGCGGCGGCCTTTTCAAACCGATCCCCGCCCCATTCCCATTCGCGCCCAACTGAGGGGTTGATGAGACAGGAAATCCAATAGTCGCGGCTGCGCCTCCCCCAGCACATCTGGTTGCAGGAAATACAGCCGCGAATGTCTTGCGGGCGGCCTTCGGTCACCTTGCGCGCCAGATGCGGGTCAGCGATCTGCCCACGCACGATCGACACCATATCCGCCTCGCCCGAGGACAGGATGGTTTCGGCGTTCTCGGGGGTGCGAACCCCGGCCTCAGAGGTGATGAGGGCATGTTTGACCACCGTTTTCAGCCGCGCGGTCATCGGCGTCGTCAGCTTTTCGCCTTCGGTAAAGGCCGGGATGATGCCTTCAAATTCCAGATAGCTGCCATAGCCGCAGGTGAAATAATCCACATCCCCCGTGCTGTCATGCAAGCTCACGATCTCGCACAACTCATCTGCGGACAGCGAAACCGAATAGGCGGGGGAATAGCTGATGGCCAAGCCGATGATGAAATCCGGGCCGCAATCACGGCGGATGCGGGCTATCAACTCGCGCGAAAATCGGGTGCGATTTTCAAGACTGCCGCCCCATTTGTCGTCACGGGTGTTGGACCACGGCGTCCAGAACTGGTCGATCAGCGAGTGATAGGCGGCCCAAACTTCGACCCCTTGAAAGCCACAGGCCTTGGCGCGGCGGGCGGCGGCGGCATGCGCCTCGAAGATTTCTTCGATTTCGGCAGCGGTCATTTTGTGGCTGCCGTCGCTGTCGTGATAGGACGGCCCGCCTGATGGTGACCAATGGGGCTGGAATGACAGATCCGAATCACCATGCGCGCCAACGTGGTAGATTTGCTGGATGATGACGCTGCCCGCAGCTTTTATTTTTTCGGTAATGTCCTGAAAATGCGGGATAATATCATCAGATTCGGGCGCTAGGTTGCCCCGTGTCAGAACCCCGGTGCGATGTGCCGGAACCGGTTCGGTCACGATCATGCCTGCACCGCCCAAGGCGCGTTCCAGCCAATAGGCCCCTTGCCGGGCGAGGGGCAGGCCGCCTTCGGCCATGTTGTTGGTGTGGGCACCAAAGACAATGCGGTTGCGCAGGGTCTGACCGCGCAGTGTGGCGGGCGACAAAAGGCGGGGATGCTGGCTCATGGAAAATCCTCAGGCTGACGGGGTGAGGAAAAGATAAATCGACACATGTGTCAAGTTTTCTTTGACTGCAGGAAGATCTGAATTGTGACGGTTCAGATAGGGTGAAAACGTCGGCCTTTGCGGTTCTGACAAAGAAAAACTCCGCCGTGTTGGGGGCGTTACAAAAAACGCCTTACCAATTGTGATCCCCTTGCTGGCAGAATTTCCTTAACTTGCGTCCTTTCGACCCAAGGGGGTGAAACCTTTTCCGAAAGCAGATAGGGTGGGCCAAGACAGAATGGAGTTTCCAATGGCCGTCCGCATCAACGACACCGCCCCCGATTTCACCGCCGAAAGCACGGCGGGCACTATCAAGTTTCATGAGTGGCTGGGCGACAGCTATGCCATCATCTTCAGCCACCCGCGCGATTTCACGCCGGTTTGCACCACCGAGTTCGGTGCCGTCGCGCAGCTGGCCGCCGAATGGAAGAAGCGCAACACCAAGGTGATCGGTGTGTCGGTGGACAGCGTGGAAGACCACCAGAAGTGGAAGCGCGACATTGAGACCTTTTCGGGCGCCGCCGCCGATTTCCCGATCATCGACGACACCTCGCTGACCGTATCCAAGGCCTATGACATGCTGCCGGCAGATTTCTATCTGCCGACCGAAGGCCGCACGCCCGCCAACTCGGCGACGGTGCGCACGGTCTATATCGTTGGGCCGGACAAAAAGGTGCGGTTGACGATGTCTTATCCGATGTCGGTGGGCCGCAACTTTGCTGAGATTCTGCGGGCGCTGGATGCTGTGCAGGCTACCGATGGCGTGCCGTTTGCAACGCCTGCCAACTGGGTGCCGGGGCAGGATGTGATCGTGGCGCTGTCGGTGTCGACCGACGACGCCAAAGCCAAGTTCGGCGATCTGGACGTCAAGCTGCCCTACCTGCGCTTTGCCAAGCGTCCGGTGTGACAAGCCCGATCAGTAAACGGAAAACGGGGCCTTGCGGCCCCGTTTTTCATTCTGCAGCAACGGGTTTTACGGTTGCAGCGATCGATTTGTTGCGGCGCTGATAGCGGGCATATCCCAGATCCGCGGCATCAATCTCGGCCACCCGGCCCGAGACCATATCGGCTAGCACACGGCCCGACCCCGCGGCCATCGTCCAGCCCAAGGTGCCGTGGCCGGTATTCAGGAACAAGTTCGGCACGGTTGAGCGGCCCACCAAGGGCGTGCCGTCGGGCGTCATCGGGCGCAGGCCAGACCAGAAGGTTGCCTGCGATTGGTCGCCCGCCCCGCCGAACAGGTCTTCGACAGAATGAGTCAGCGTCGCCTGCCGCTTTGGGTGCAAGCGATTGTTAAAGCCAGAGATTTCCGCCATGCCACCGACGCGGATCCTATCCCCAAGTCGGGTGATGGCGATCTTGTGGGTTTCGTCCATCACGGTGGACACCGGAGCACGCGCCTCATCAACGATCGGCACGGTGATCGAATAGCCCTTCACCGGATAGACCGGCAGGCGCATGCCAAAGGGACGGGCCAGTGCCGGAGAGTAGCTGCCCATCGCCAGCACAAAGGCATCGCCTGCAATGCGGCCCGCGCTGGTTTGCACGGCAGCGATCTTGCCGCCATCGGCCTCCAACGCCTTGATGTCGACGCCCCAGCGGAAGGTTACGCCCATCGCCGCGGCCATCTCAGCAAGGCTGTTGGTGAACTTAAAGCAATCGCCGGTCTCATCGCCCGGCAGACGCAGACCGCCGGCGATCTTGCCGATGTTCGGGGCCAGACCCGGTTCGGCGCGCACGCAGGCGGCGGCATCCAGAACCTCGAACGGCACACCGTCGGCTTTCAGAACCTTGATGTCCTTCTCCGCTGCCTCGACCTGCTTTTCGGTGCGGAAAAGCTGCAACGTGCCTTGGGTCCGCTCGTCATAAGAAATGCCAGTCTCGGCGCGCAAGGCGATCAGGCAGTCGCGCGAATATTCGGCCAGCCGCACCATGCGGGATTTGTTCACCCCATAGGCAGCGCTGGTGCAGTTCATCAACATCCGGCCAACCCATTCAATCTTGGCCAGATCGGGGCGGGCCTGAATGATAAGGGGCGCGTGTTTCATGAACAGCCACTTCACGGCCTTTGCCGGGATGCCGGGGGCCGCCCAAGGCGAGGCATAGCCGGGGCTGATCTCGCCGGCGTTCGCAAACGAGGTTTCCAGCGCCGGGCCGGGCTGACGGTCGATCACCGTCACCTCATGGCCTGCCTTGGCGAGGTAATAGGCCGAGGTCACACCGATGACGCCAGCACCAAGGACGATGACACGCATGGGAATCTCCTGTTCGCGATTTGCGACAGAAAATACGGCATCTGCGAGAAAGGATTTGGGGAAGTTTGGCGTTTCTTGGTGGTATTTTCGAATATTATTTCGACTAATTCGACTTTATCGGGATAAAAAGTAATGTGATCGAAAATCAGACGAAGAAAAAAGCCCCGGTTTTCACCGGGGCCTTCGATCTTTATCGCAAGAAGCTTAGGCTTCGGCGTTGCCTTCGGTCTTCTCAGGCACGATTTCTGCGCCGGTCTCTTGATCGACCATCTTCATGCCAAGGCGCACCTTGCCGCGGTCGTCAAAGCCCAGAAGCTTGACCTTCACTTCTTGACCTTCTTTCAGAAGCTCATTCGGGTGGTTCAGGCGCTTGTTGGCGATCTGGGAAACGTGGACCAGACCATCGCGCTTGCCGAAGAAGTTCACGAAGGCGCCGAAGTCGACCAGTTTCACCACTTTGCCGGTGTAGACTTGGCCTTCTTCCGGCTCTGCCACGATCGACCAGATCATGTCATAGGCCTTCTTGATGGCGGCAGCGTCCGACGAAGCGATCTTGATGATGCCATCGTCGTTGATGTCCACCTTGGCACCCGACAGCTCGACGATCTCGCGGATCACCTTGCCGCCCGAGCCGATCACTTCACGGATCTTGTCGGTCGGGATCTGCAGGGTTTCGATCTTCGGCGCATATTCCGAGAAGCCTTGCGGCGCGGACAGCGACTTGTTCATCTCGCCCAAGATATGCAGACGGCCGTCCTTGGCTTGCGCCAAGGCCTGCTTCATGATTTCCGGGGTGATCCCGGCGATCTTGATGTCCATTTGCAGCGAGGTGATGCCCGAAGCAGTGCCGGCCACCTTGAAGTCCATGTCGCCGAGGTGATCTTCGTCGCCGAGGATGTCGGTCAGCACGGCCCATTTGCCGTCATCTTCCAGAATCAGACCCATCGCGACGCCCGCAACCGGGGCCTTCAGCGGCACGCCTGCGTCCATCATCGACAGCGAACCACCGCAGACCGAAGCCATCGAGGAGGAGCCGTTCGATTCGGTGATCTCCGACACCACGCGGATGGTGTAGGGGAAATCGGTCGGTGCCGGCAGAACAGCCTGAAGCGCACGCCATGCCAGTTTGCCATGGCCGATTTCACGACGGCCGGGCGAACCCACGCGGCCAACTTCACCAACCGAATAGGGCGGGAAGTTGTAGTGCAGCAGGAAGTTCGAACGATAGTTGCCGTTCAGCGCGTCAATGATCTGCTCATCTTCGCCGGTGCCAAGGGTGGTGACAACCAGACCTTGGGTTTCGCCGCGGGTGAACAGCGCCGAGCCATGGGTGCGCGGCAGGATGCCGGTTTCGGCAACGATCGGGCGGACGGTCTTGGTGTCACGGCCGTCAATGCGGACGCCGGTGTTGACCACGTCGCCACGCAGGATCGAGCTTTCCAGCTTTTTGATTGCCGAGCCAAGGTTGATGTCCTTTTGGTCATCTTCCGACAGAGCGGCCTTGATCGCGTCAACCGCGGCGCCGATGGCGTTGGTGCGGTCTTGCTTGTCCTTGATTGCAAAGGCGGCGCGCATCTGCGCTTCGCCAGCCGCTTTCACCTTGCCATAGATGGCCGAAAGGTCGGGCGGGGTGAAATCGAAGGGCTCGTTGGCGGCTTCTTCGGCCAGCGACATGATGAGGTCGATCACCGGCTGCATCTGTTCGTGACCGAACACGACGGCGCCCAGCATTTCCTCTTCGGTCAGCTCGTAGGCTTCCGATTCCACCATCATCACGGCGTCTTTGGTGCCAGCGACAACCAGATCCAGACGCTGCTCGGGCTTCATGCGCAGCTGGGTCATGTCGTCCATGGCCGGGTTCAGCACATAGGCGCCATTCACAAAGCCCACGCGGGCGGCAGCGATCGGGCCCATGAACGGTACGCCAGAGATCGTCAGCGCAGCCGAGGCAGCGATCATTGCGACGATGTCGGGGTCGTTGTGCAGGTCGCACGACAGAACGGTAGCCATGACGAGGACTTCATGCTTGAAGCCTTCGACGAACAGCGGGCGGCACGGACGGTCGATCAGGCGGGAAACCAGCGTTTCCTTTTCCGACGGGCGCGCTTCGCGCTTGAAGAAGCCACCCGGAATCTTGCCGGCGGCGTAGTATTTCTCTTGGTAGTGCACGGTCAGCGGGAAAAAGTCCTGACCCGGCTTCGGCGCTTTGGCGAAGGTCACGTTGGCCATGACCGAGGTTTCGCCCAGCGTCGCAATAACCGAACCATCGGCCTGACGGGCAACTTTCCCGGTTTCCAGCGTCAGCGTTTCGCCGCCCCACTGGATTGATTTCTTCGTTACGTTGAACATCTATCGTTCCCTATGTGGAAGCACCCATGGCCCCTGCCATGTCTTCCTTTTGCATGGCGGCCCCATTGCCGCCGCCCCCTATCCTTTGCATGCGGCCGGGGGCGGGCCTCACGTCACAGATGGCGGGCGCATACAGGAAAACGCTGCGTTTGGGAAGGGCTTTGGCCTGCTGCGGCGCTGCGACGTCATTAACAGTTGCGAAGTTCTTGCCGTTCAGTATTGAGAGCAAAACAAAGAAAGAAACGGCAATGTTCATGGACAACGGAGCAGGCGCTGCGCCGCAGGGCGCAAAGGCTGCCCGCGATTGGGTCAAAGTGTTGGCAAAGTATCGCCAACCCGACACTTCACGCAGTTTGTTTGAACTTGCCGTGACCATGGGCCCATTTCTGCTTTTGTGGGGGCTGGCGTGGTGGGCGCTGTCAGTCAGTGCCTGGCTGACCTTGGCGCTGTCCTGCATCAACGCGGCGTTCCTTCTGCGGCTGTTCACCATTCAGCATGATTGTGGTCATGGCGCCTTTTTCGAAAACCGCACGGTCAGCGACTGGCTGGGCCGCGTGCTGGGTGTGCTGACGCTGACGCCCTATGATGTCTGGCGTCGCGCCCATTCCATTCATCACTCCAGCGCGGGCAACCTTGGCCGCCGGGGCATTGGCGACATCACGACGCTGACGGTGGGCGAATATCGCGCGCTGTCAGCGTCGCGGCGCTTGCTCTATCGGTTGTATCGCAACCCGATCGTGCTGTTTGGCATTGGGCCGGGCTATATGTTCCTGCTGCAAAATCGTATTCCGATGGGGCTGATGGGCCATCTGAAATATTGGGTCAGCGCCATGTCCACCAATGCGGCCATTCTGGTGGCCCTTGGTTTGATGCTTTATTTTGGCGGTTGGGCGCCGATCTTGCTGATCTTCCTGCCCACCAGCCTTTTGGCCGCGACGGCCGGGGTCTGGCTGTTTTATGTGCAGCATCAGTTTGAAAACACCCATTGGTCAAACGAGCCGGACTGGGATCTGCATGCCGCCGCACTCGAGGGCAGCTCTTACTATGTTCTGCCCCCGGTCCTGCAATGGCTGAGCGCGAACATCGGCATCCACCATGTCCATCACCTTTACAGCCGCATCCCCTTCTATCGCCTGCCACAAGTGCTGCGCGATCACGCGGATCTGGCAAAGATGAACCGCATGACGATCCGGCAAAGCCTGCGCACTGTGCGGATGCAGCTTTGGGATGAAAACAGCAACCGGCTGATGTCCTTTGCCGAGGCGCGGAAGGTTTAACCTTTCCGCCTGGCCACCAGCGCGACGCCTGCCAGCGTCACGATCAGGCCCAACGCCATGGGCCAGGTCAGCGGTTCGCCAAACAAAAAGAAGGCCCAAATCATCGTGACAGGCGGTGACAGGTAAACCACCGCCGAAACCACGGCAGGCGGGTAAAGGCGCAGGAACTGATAATAGATCAGCCATGCACCATAGGTTGCCAGCATCACCAACCAGCCGATGCCCAACACATAATTCGCCGTGATGGTTGGAAACAGCCCTTCGGTTCCGGCGGCAAAGGGCGCGAACAGGATGGCCGCCCACAGGCATTGTAGCGCCAGCCTTTGGGCGATTGTCAGCCCACTGCCGCCCCGGCGTTCTTGCAGCACGGTTGACAGCGCAAAGGCCAGCATTCCCAGAAGGGGCAGGGCATAGGCCCAAAGCGGGGCCGTGCCCAAGGCCAGCGCATCGGCTGAAACTGCCAGCACCCCCGCGCAGGCGATGGCAGTGCCGATCCATTGCACGCGGGTCAGGCCCTGACCCAGCATCGGCGCTGACAGGGCTGCGATGCCCAAAGGCACCAGATCCGCCATAAGGGCGACCAGCCCCGTCGGCACGCCACCACCGATCCCCATGGCAAAGCCGCCAAGATACAGGAACATGCCAAGAAAGGCGTAAAACCCCTGCTCGGCAATGTCGCGCCAGCCAATTTTAGGCCCCTTTGCCGAAGGTCCGATAAGGAAGGGCAACAGGCCCACCCCGGAAAACAGGCTGCGGGCAAACAGGATTTGCGGCACGTTGGCGACGTCGTGAGTGAAGCGGATCCCGACAAAGCCCGACGACCAAGCGACGACCAGCGCTGCGGCAAGGCCAAGAAAAACGGGGAGCGAGGGGCGCAAAGCGGTCATGGTGCAGCTTTGCCCGTGCGTCGGCCATGGCCGCTCCCGGGTGCGACGCATCTGCATGCGCCTGCGACAAAAGAAAAGACCCGCCGCTTGCGCGACGGGCCTTCAGTCAAACCTTTGATCCGCTTAGCGGCGCAGGCCCAGACGCGAGATCAGCGAGGCATAGCGGCCTTCGTCCTTGGACTTCAGGTAGTCCAGAAGCTTACGGCGCTGAGCAACCATCATCAAAAGACCACGACGCGAGTGGTTGTCTTTTTTGTGGCCCTTGAAATGCTCGGTCAAGGTGGCGATGCGCGACGACAGGATCGCAACCTGAACTTCCGGCGAGCCGGTGTCGTTCTCTTTGGTCGCGTATTCCTTGATCAGGCGGGCTTTTTCTTCAACGGTGATCGACATCGGATTTCTCCTTGGGTTCATGGTGACGGCACAAGCCGGGATGTCGTCCAGCAGGGCCCTTGATGCCCCGAAGGGCGCCGCAGTTTCCTACGGATGGGGGCGTATAGACGAAGAAGCCCAAAAAAGAAAGCCCGGAATCGCGGCGGTTGCCCGCAACACGGGGGGGCGAGAAGGGCCAGTTAACCATCGGCCAAGATTGTTCGACTTGTCTGGATGCAGGCGTAGAAAAAACGGGTTTTTCGCGCTATTGTGGCAAGGGTCGAAGGCTTTTTCTCGCGGCTGTGTGGTATTTGTTCAGTGCTCTGCGGTGGTTGCAGAGCTTGGGTGTTTTGGGGTTGTCGCATGCTTGGTTTGGTGGGTTTGTTAGGCGCGATCATGGCCAGCTTGTCGATGGACGTGCCATCGGACGAAGAGGGCAGCCGCGATGGCGAAGATGCAGCGCCGGAAACCGAAGGCTGGGGCGTCTCAACCGCCTTCATGGAAGATGAACCCATTCCGGTTGATCCCCCTCTCGCGCCAGCAGGCGCGGATGAACAGGATGGCTTGCCCCAATCCAATGACAGCCAAGACCTGCCTGACCCCGATTTGACCCTGATGGGCAACGAGGGCAACGATGCCCTGCAAGGGCAGGATGGCGCAGACAGCTTGGCCGGGGGCGATGGCGATGACAGCCTTTGGGGCAACGAAGGGAATGATACGCTGACGGGCGATGCCGGGGATGACGCTCTCGCCGGTTGTGAAGGCGATGACAGCGCCGTGGGCGGTGACGGCAAGGACAGTGTGATCGGTGGCACCGGCGATGATGAACTCGACGGGCAGGCCGGGGATGATCTGGTGGACGGCGGTACTGGCCATGATGTTCTGGCCGGCGGCACGGGCGCTGATGAGGTGGAGGGCGGTGCAGGCAATGACACGCTGTCCGGCGGTCTGGCGGCCGAAGGCGATACGGACGTTGATTTCCTGAACGGCGGCTATGGCGATGACGAGCTGCATCTTGCGGCCAGCGATTTCGGCAATGGCGGTCAGGGGGCTGATAGTTTCGTGCTGCAAGACTTTGCGCCGGGTCAGCCCGTGGTGCAGATCACCGATTTCGATCCTGCGGAGGATCAGTTGGTGGTGATGTATGATGCCACCCTGCATCCCGCCCCCGAATTGACGGTTGGATCGGGGGGCGGGGCGACGATCCTGATGCTGGATGGGGTGCCGCTGGCCAGCCTGACGAATGGCGCCGTGTTGGACGTGGCCGCGGTGCAGCTGCAAGCGGCCTAGGCTAGGGGCGTTACCACACGGTGGGTTGCACGGCATATCCGATATAAAGTGGATGCTTCGGCTGACCGGCTTGGGTCAAGCCAAGATGCCACAGCGGTTTGCCCGCTTGTTGTAGCTGCGTGCAAACGGTGCGGTCGCGCCCATGCAACGCGCCATGGCCGCCCCAGCCGCACAGAACGGCATCGGCCCAGATCACGCCGTCGGACAGAGCGGTGTCATTGTCGGGCCCCACCGGATCGGCAGCGGCCCGCAAGGCGCGCGGGTCCGTGGCGCGCAGGGCAAATAGATTGACCACCCGAAAGCCGCCGAATCCCAAGGCGCGCGCCCGTCGCTCGCAGCGTTCGACCGTTGGATCATTGGTCGATTCGCTGGCGGTCGACGGGTTCAGCATCACCCACAACAGACGCGATCCCGCCGCCCATTCCCGTGTCAGGGCGTAACGGTAGGTTTCGCAGGCCGAATACACCGCCTCGCTTGCCGCATCGCCCTTTTGATGCGTCCGCCGAATCATTCAGTCGAGGTTGAAGACGCGCGACGGGTGAAGTTCGCCCGCCTTGTAAATCCCAACCGCCACCGGACGCCCTTGATAGCTGGCCCAAGCCTCGTCGCCATATTGCACGGATGCGGTCAGCACCATGCCGGGATTGCCATTGCGCAACCGCACCGCGCCTTCCGGCGTGCAGGGCAGTTCGGGCAGATCGGCCAGCCCCAATTCCAAGGGCTTCAGCAAGGCGTCAATCTCGGGCGATTTGGCCAGACGGTCGATGTCTTCCAAGGACACCCCTTCACTGGCGCAAAACGGTCCCGACCATTCCCGGCGCAGCCATTGCACATGGCCAAGGCAGCCCAAGGCGCGGCCCAGATCACGGGCAATGGAGCGCACATAGCCACCCTTGCCACATACCATTTCCAGATCGACATGATCGGCGTCCGGGCGGGCCAGAACCTCCAGCCGCTCGACCCAAAGGGGGCGGGCGGCAAGGTCCATCACCTCGCCCTCGCGGGCCAGATCATAGGCGCGTTCGCCATCCACCTTGACGGCGGAAAACTGCGGCGGCACTTGCGCGATCTCGCCGCGGAATGCCCCCAAAGCTGCGTTGATCTCGGCATCCGTCGGGCGGGTGTCGCGCGTCTCCAGCACGTTCCCCTCGGCGTCATCCGTTGTGGTTGAAGCGCCCAAAGTTACCCGGAAGCGGTAACATTTCAGCGCATCGGTGATGTAGGGCACCGTCTTGGTCGCCTCGCCCAAGGCCACGGCCAGAACACCCGTCGCCGCCGGATCCAGCGTGCCAGCATGGCCCGCCTTTTGGGCGCCAAAGGCCCATTTCACCTTGTTGACCACCGTGGTCGACCCGACGCCCGCAGGCTTGTCCACCACCAGCCAGCCATTCACCGGCCGACCCTTTTTACTGCGTGCCATCTTAGTCCTTTGCCGTCACAACGCCAATGATCGGCCCAATCGGAAAGCCGATATCATCGCGATCAAGCTCAGGCGCATAAAGCCGTGAGACAGAGCCATCAAGGAAAAGCGCGTTCTTCACGCCGACAATATCGCGAAAATAGCGGGCAAAGGCGTGAAAATTCACCGCATCATTCGAGATGACAAAGATCGCCCGGCCATCCTCGGCCACACCAACGCCGTTGCGATAGTTGTAGCTGTCAGACTCACGGGCAAAACTGGGATGCAGCGCGCCGTCGATGACCAGCATCGGGCCGCTTTGGGTGGCGTAGCGGCAGGCAGGGGGGGCGGCCTTGAAGGCGCGGCTTTCGATCACCGCAAAACTGTCGCCGACACAGAACACCCCGTTCGGCAGCAGACCAAAGTTGCCCGGCCCGTCCGAGGTGACAATGCGCGCCTTTTGCTGAAAGTTCTCGATGTAAAGCCCGACCGGCGCGAGGTCTTCGTGGAACATCCCGGCGTTCATCGCAAAGTCTAATGTCAGACCCGTCGGTTCCAATCCGGTGACAAGGGCCGCAAAGCTGCCATAGGGGCCGTCTGGCCCGTTTAGAAACAGCCGCAGGTCTTCGCCCGGCGCAACCTCACACACTGAATAAGAGGCGTCCTCAAAGATATCGTCCCGGCAGGTCACCGCCTGCGCCATGCCGGGCAGGCACAGCGCAACCAGTGCCGCCTTAGTCGTCATCTTCTTCGGTCTCAGGGCCAAGGTCGCGTGCCACCGAAGGATCAGAGAACATGCGCCGCGTCTCATCCAGCCGGTCAAAGGTTTCGTCCGGGCGAAAGCGCAGGTCAGGGGCGTATTTCAGCGTCAGGCCATCGGCGACGCGGTGGCGCAGTTCAGCCTTGTTGCGCGCAAGGGCTGCAATGGCGGCTTCAACCGGGACCGAACCCATCAGCGGCATGACGTAAACCGTGGCCACCTTGAGGTCGGGCGAGCAGGACACTTCGCCGACCGTGATCGACATGGCGTTCAACTCGGGGTCATGAATTTCTGCCCGGTTCAGCACATCAGACAAGGTGCGCCGAATGAGTTCGCCGACGCGAAGCTGGCGTTGCGAGGGGCCGTTGGCGGAGTGAGGGCGTTTGTTCGACATGGCCGCCATCTAAGCCCTTTTGGCTTTGCCCGCAACGCCGGGCTTTTCGCATGGGTCGAAGGGCGCTAAAGGGGGCCTTGGAGCAAAGAGGTGTGCCATGGAAAACCTGCCGGGAATCGTTGTCACCGGGGCGTCTGGCCGGATGGGGCAGATGTTGGTCAAGACGATCACCGCCTCGGGCAAGGCGCGGCTGGTCGGCTGCGTCGAGCGTGCCGGGAACCCTTGGCTTGGCCGTGATGTGGGCGAGGCGATGGGGCGCGCGCCTTTGGGCGTGGTGGTCACCGATGATCCGCTGGAGGTTTTTGCCCGCGCCCAAGCGGTGATCGACTTTACGGCGCCCGCCGCGACGGTGGAGTTTGCCGCTCTTGCCGCACAAGCCCGTGCTGTGCATGTGGTCGGCACCACGGGGCTGGAACCGGCGCATCACGCCAAACTTGATGCGGCGGCGCGCCACGCGGTGGTGATTCAGGCCGGCAACATGAGCCTTGGCGTCAACCTTTTGGCCCGGATGACGCAAAAGGTTGCGGCGGCCTTGGATGCCGATTGGGACATCGAGGTGATCGAGGCGCATCACCGCATGAAGGTTGACGCGCCGTCCGGTACTGCGCTGATGTTGGGGCAGGCCGCCGCTGATGGGCGCGGCGTGGCGTTGGAGACGGCAAAGGTGTCAGGCCGCGATGGCATCACCGGTGCGCGCGAACGCGGCAGCATCGGGTTTTCGGCTATCCGGGGCGGGGATATCGTAGGCGAACACGATGTGCTGTTCGCGGGCGAAGGGGAGCGGATTATCCTGCGCCATGTCGCGACCGATCGCACGATCTTTGCCCGTGGGGCGCTGCGCGCCGCGCTTTGGGGGCAGGGGCAAAAGCCCGGACGCTATGACATGATGGATGTTTTGGGCCTGTAAGACCCTGATCTGGGAAGGCGTGGATTAGAAATCCACCGCCAGCCCTTTCTTTTCCCAATCGCCGAAGCGGACCGGTTCCGGCCCGTCCCGCCCGCCAAGCTCTGGCGGCAACTCAGCGGCTTTGGCTGCTTTGCGGCGGGCCTCTGCCTCGGCCAGCGCACGCTGGGCGGCAGGGGGAAGGTCGGGGGTTTCAGACATGGTCTATCCCTTTTGGCGGTTCCGATGATATAGGCCGGGCCATTGGGTGCGGCAAGGACATGTGATGACGCAAGGCAAGACCGGATCAGCGCGCGGCGGGGCAGTGGCGCTGTTGAATGTCATTTTGGGCGAAGGGCGGCTTTTGGCGCAGGCACTGGATGTGCCGGGCTTTGCCGGTCTGGGGCCTGCCGAGCGCGCCCGCGCCCAGCGGTTGGCCGCCGCCGTGCTGCGCGCGATGGAGCCTGCCGACAAGGTGCTGAAGCCCCTGCTGCGCAAGGCCCCGCCTTTGGCTGTTTTGAATATTCTGCGGCTTGCCGTGGTGGAGCTAGCCGGGGGTGCTGCGCCGCATGGCGTGGTGAATGAGGCCGTCGGCTTGGCACGGTCGGGTCGCAAGACCGGGCATCTGTCGGGTCTGGTGAATGCCGTATTGCGGCAGGTGCCCGAAGCTGTGGCCCTGACCCCCGTCCAGAAACTGCCGCGTTGGCTGCGACAGCCTTTGGTGCATGCCTATGGCCGGGATGTGGTGACGGCGATTGAAGCGGTGCAGGCCACGGCCCCACCGATGGATCTGACGTTGCGTGCTGGCGCAGAGGCCCCCGAGGGCGAGGTGCTGTCTACGGGCAGTTTGCGTCTGGCAGATCGTGGCCAAGTGTCTACGCTGCTGGGATATGAGGCGGGCGGCTGGTGGGTGCAGGACGCCGCTGCAGCCCTTGCCGCGCCGCTTTTGGGCGACGTGAAAGGCCTGCGTGTGCTAGACCTTTGTGCAGCCCCTGGCGGCAAAACCATGCAATTGGCGGCAATGGGCGCAGAGGTAACGGCGCTGGATATTTCCGCGCCCCGCATGGCGCGGGTTGCTGAGAATCTGGCCCGCACCGGGCTTGTCGCGCAATGCGTGGTGGCGGATGCGTTGCAATGGGTTCCCGATGCGCCCTTTGATGCCATCCTGCTTGACGCCCCGTGTTCCGCGACGGGCACCATCCGACGCCATCCCGATCTGCCCTTTGTGAAGGATGGTTCAGAAATCGCGGGGCTGGTCGACTTGCAGGCCCAGCTCTTGGATCGCGCCTTGGGCTGGCTGCGACCGGGGGGACGGCTGGTCTATTGCACCTGCTCGCTGTTGCCCGAGGAGGGCGAGGGTCAGCTTGCCGCTGCCTTGGCGCGTCATCCGGGGCTGCGGGTGGTTGCACCCGCCCTGCCGGGTCTTGATCCGGCTTGGATCACCGAGCAAGGCGGTCTGCGTTTGCGGCCCGACTACTGGGCCGACAAGGGCGGGATGGACGGGTTCTTCATGGCCTGTTTGCAGCCCGGTTAACCGCGCGAGAAAAGCCGATACCACAGCCCATCCGGCAGCACCTGACCGAGCCGGAACAGCCATGAAAACGGCGCAGGGAAACTGGATTTGAAACGCCCCGAGCGCATCAGGCGCAGCATGTGGTCCGCGGCCTGTTCGGGGGACATCAGGAAGGGCATGGCAAAGCGGTTCTGCGCCGTCAGCCTTGTGGCGATAAAGCCGGGATTGGCGATCTGCACCTTGATGCCTGAACCGCGCAGGTCGGCATAAAGGCTTTCGGCCAGCACCATGACCCCGGCTTTCGATGCGGCATAGCCGATTGCACCGGGCAAGCCGCGATACCCCGCCAGCGATCCGGTCAGCACCACATGCCCTGTTCCGCGTGCGATCATGCTGGGCAAAACAGCACCAATCACACGGGCGGTGCCGGTCAGGTTCACATCGCAGATTTGCACAAGGCGTGCAGGATCAAGGGATTGTGCTGTCATCGGCCAATAGACCGCCGCAAGGATCACCAGTCCATCAATCGCCCCAACCGCAGCCGCCGCATGGTTCACCGCGTTCTGGTCGGCCACATCCATTGGCACAGGGGTTGCCCCCAACGCGGTGCAAACGGCACCAAGCCGCGTCGCATCGCGGCCCGAAATTACCAGATCTGCCCCTTCGGCCCGCAATCGCTGCGCCAGCGCCAGCCCCAACCCCTCGCTGCCACCGACCAGCCAATACCGCTTACCGGCAAAGCTCATCGGCTGACCTCTTTCGCCGGAGGCTCGGGGCGCGGGCGATAGGCCACCCCTTTGAGACGCAGTTTCAAGGCCTGCCAAAAGATCAGCGCCAAGACGCGCCGCGACCCAAAGGGGCGGCGCAGGCAGGCCCACAGGATGGCGCGATTGGTCAGCGGTGTGCGTCTCCCGGTCAGTGTGGCGATGACGCCATTTTCTCCGGCAGAAAAGTCGATCCATATGCCGATGCGGTCCGGGCGGATGTCGAAACGAAAGCGGTAGCTCCCCTCAACCGGCTGAAAGGGTGAAACGTGAAAGATCTTGCGCGCGGTCAGGTGGTCTTCGGCGGTAATCGGGCCTTGGTCCGGGTGGTGGACGAGGTAGGAATGACGATCGCCAAACGTGTTCGTCACCTCGGCAATGACCACGCGCAAAACATCATGTTCATCGTGGCAGAGCCAAAAGGACACGGGGTTGAACACATGGCCCAAGACGCGGGGTTGGGCCAAAAGGTCGATGCGGGCGGGGACAGACAGGCCATGGACTGCCAACACCTGCCGCACCCACGCGGTGCCAGTGCCACGCCCCGGTGCGCCGCCATGATCCTGATCCCGGATTCCCATCAGATTGGCGCGGTTGCGGGAAAACAAACGCGGTCCTTTGGCGGTTTCTGGTGTCAGCAGCACATAATCGATCGAATAGCGAAAGCGGTTCTGCACCGTGCCTTTCCGGCCATGAAATGTCTGGCCCGCGATATGATCGACCGCGCTCACGCCGCAAGCCGCAGCGCAACGCGGGCGGCCATGGCCTCGGCCACATCGACCGCAGAGGCAAAGCCATCCTCATGAAACCCGTTCCGCATCCACGCCCCGCAGAACCATGTGTTCCGTGTACCGTTCATCGCGCGAATGCTGGCCTGCGCGGCCAAGGCGGCATGGTCAAACACCGGATGACGGAAGGTTGTCTGGTCATAAATCAGGGCCGGATTGATTGCTGCGACCGGGTTCAGCGTGACGAACAAAGGATCTTCCTGCGGGATCGGTTGCAGATTGTTCATCCAGTAACTCAGCGCAATGCGGTCTGGCTTGGGGCCTTTGGGCTCGACGTAAACCCAACTCGCCCAGGCCCGCCGATTGCGCGGCATGACAGACGGATCGGCATGCAAAACTGCCTCATTCGGTTGATACCGCACAGCCGAAAGCGCGGCGCGTTCCTGCGGGGTGGGGTCTGACAGCATGGCCAGCGTGTCATCGGAATGGGTCGCCATAATCACATCGTCATAAAGCTCCCATTCGCTGCCATGGGTCCGCAGCATCACCCCATTGTCGGTGCGCTGGATGGCGGTGACAGGGGTCTTGGTGCGCAGTTCTGCCCCTTGGCGCCGAAGCTGGGCTTCCAGCCTGCGGACATATTCCACCGACCCGCCCTGCACCGTATACCACGGGTGCTGGCCCGATGTTTGCATCAGCGCATGGTTCTTAAAGAACCGGATCATCGCCTCGGCTGGAAAATCGAGGATGCCCGACACCGGCGTTGACCAGATCGCCCCGGAAATCGGCGTGATATAGTGGTCACGGAAGGCGTCTGAAGCGCCCAGTTTCTGCAACAGCCCGCCGATCGTCAGGCCTGTGTCCTTGGCCACTGCTTCTGCATTGGCGTTGAAATGCAGGATGTCGCGGATCATGCGCAGAAAGCGCGGCGAAAGCGCATTGCGGCGTTGGGCGAACAGGCTGTTCAGATCGCGCAGGGCATATTCCAGCCGCCCGCCACCGAAAGAGGCACCAAAGCCCATGTCGCTTGGCACAATCGGGACCTGAAGCCGGTCGAACATGGCCAGAAGATGTGGGTAGTTCACCTTGTTGAACACGATGAACCCGGTATCGACCGGCTGATCGCCCCGCTTGCCTGCGACCACGGTTCGGGCGTGGCCACCCAGTCCGGGGGCGGCCTCATACAGCGTGACGGCATGGGTTCCGGCCATCAGATAAGCCGCAGCCATCCCCGAGACACCCCCGCCAACAATGGCAATGCGACGCGGCGGTGGACCCAGGGTTTCGAACGGCATCAGCTTTCCCTTTTTCATGCTTTTCAAGGCTTACGGCGATGGGCTGCTGTTGGATCACCGGCCGAGTGATCCAACAGCCAACCTGCCGCGTATCTCTTGCATGATGATGAGCCAAGCCATAACCCTGCACTATTCCGATGCGGCTCCGCCGCAGAGGGCCTATGTTGGGCCAAGGCAGGTAGCGCAGGGCAGGCGATTGGCGGCAACGAACGAGACCGATTGGGCGGCACTGATGCTGGCCGTGCGCGACCGGCAAGACCGGGCCGCCTTTGCTGCGCTGTTTCGTCATTTTGCGCCCCGCGTGAAGGCGTTCTTGATGAAATCAGGTACCGAAGCCTCATTGGCCGAGGATTGCGCGCAGGACGTTCTGGCAACGGTCTGGCAAAAGGCGCATTTGTTTGACCCGACGCGCGCTTCTGTTGCGACCTGGGTTTTTACCATTGCCCGCAACCGCCGCATCGACATTGCCCGCCGCGACCGCCGTCCCGAACCCGAAGCACTGGATTGGGGGGGTGAAGGGCAAGAGCCAGATCAGGCCGATATCTACGAAGCCGCCGAGGAAGCCGCGCGGCTGACCGAAGCGTTGAAAATCCTGCCAGATGCGCAGCGCGCCTTGGTGGCGCGGGCCTTTTACGGCGATCTTTCGCACAGTGAGATTGCCGCAGAAACCGGGCTGCCGTTGGGCACCATAAAATCACGGATCCGTTTGGCGCTAGATCGCCTGCGGACGAAGATGAGTTAAGGCCATGACGATCAAACATCACCTCTCTGATCAACTTCTGATGGTCTACGCGGCCGGCAATCTGCCGGAGGCGTTTTCGCTGGTGGTCGCCACCCATGTTTCGCTGTGCGACGAATGTCGTGCGCGACTGGGGGCCTATGAGGCCGTCGGTGGTGCGGTTTTGGAAACCGAAACCGCCGAGATGAGCGAGGCCAGCCTTGAAGCCTGCCTTGCGCGTCTGGGCCAGCCCGAGGCCCCGCAAAAACCTGTGCCGCGTAGGGGTTTTCTCCCAACGCCCCTGGCCGATTATGTCGGCGGCGATCTTGCGCAGGTGCGTTGGAAGCCTTTGGGCATGGGCGTGCGGCAGGCTATTTTGCCTACGGGCAAGGGGGCTTCGGCGCGGCTGTTGTATATCCCCGCCGGGCAAAGCGTACCCGACCACGGTCACCGGGGGCTGGAGTTGACGCTGGTGCTGCAAGGCGCGTTTCGGGACGACAAGGACCGCTTTGGGCCCGGCGATGTCGAAATTGCCGATGAAAGCGATGAACACACCCCCATCGCCGAGGCGGGGGCAGATTGCATCTGTCTTGCAGCCACCGATGCGCCCTTGCGTTTCATGGCGCTGATTCCTCGGCTGTTGCAGCCGATTTTCCGGATTTGAACGGGTCGCTCTTCAAGCATGACATGCTTGAAGAGGTTCAGGGCTTGAACGGCGCCATCCCAGCGCGGGCAAGGGCATCGGCGCGTTCGTTTTCGATGTGGCCCGCGTGGCCTTTGATCCACTTCCACACCACCGTGTGCCGGGCTTGCGCCGCATCCAGCCGCTGCCACAACTCGGCGTTCTTCACCGGGTCTTTGCCCGCGGTGCGCCAGCCATTGCGCTTCCAGCCGTGGATCCATTCGGTGACGCCATTTTTCACATAGGCGCTGTCGGTGACGATGGTGATCTCGACCGGTTTGGTCAAAGCCTCCAACGCGGAAATCGCGGCCATCAATTCCATGCGGTTGTTGGTGGTCAGCTGCTCGCCGCCTTGCATCTCGCGTTCCTTGACCACCGCGCCGCCGTCGCGGGCGATCATCAAGACGCCCCAGCCGCCGGGGCCGGGATTGCCGGAACAGGCACCGTCAGTATAGGCGAAAAGGTCTGGCATCGGTCCCCCAAGGTTCGGGGCTTGGATAGGCGGCGGCGCGGGCGCGGTCAACCGCGTGACGCGGCGTTGGGCGTGACAGGCGGGGGCCTGCGGTGCATGTTTGGCCCAAGGAGACCGCCATGACCCAATATCCCCACCTGCTCGCTCCGCTTGATCTGGGCCACGTCACCCTGAAGAATCGGGTTCTGATGGGGTCGATGCATACGGGGTTGGAAGAAACCGGCGACTGGAACCGCGTGGCAGAGTTTTACGCTGCCCGCGCGCGGGGCGGCGTGGGGCTGATGGTGACAGGCGGCATGGCTCCGAACCGTGAAGGCGGGGTATTCCCCGGCGCGGCGGGGCTGTTTTCGGACCGCGACATTGCAAATCATCGGCTCGTGACGGACCGGGTCCATGCGGCGGGCGGGCGGATTGCCATGCAGATCCTGCATGCGGGCCGCTATGCCTATGGGCCGGATTGCGTGTCGGCCAGCGCGGTGAAGTCGCCGATCTCGCCTTTCGTGCCCAAGGAGTTGGACGAGGAGGGGATCGAAAAGCAGATCTCTGACATCGTCACGGCGGCGATGCGCGCACGGGAAGCCGGCTATGACGGGGTCGAGGTGATGGGGTCTGAGGGCTACTTCCTGAACCAGTTCCTTGTCCGCCATACCAACCGCCGCACCGATCGCTGGGGCGGGGCGTATGAAAACCGGATGCGCCTGCCCGTTGAGGTGGTGGCGCGTGTTCGGGCGGCGGTGGGGCCAGAGTTCATCGTGATCTACCGGATTTCGCTGATCGATCTTATCCCGAACGGATCGACTTGGGACGAGGTGGTGCAGCTTGCCCGCGCGGTTGAGGCGGCCGGGGCCAGCCTTTTGAACACAGGGATCGGCTGGCATGAGGCCCGGGTGCCGACGATTGCCACATCGGTGCCTCGGGCCGCCTTTGCACATCTGACGGGGCGGCTGCGCGGCGCGGTTGGGATACCCGTCATCACCTCGAACCGGATCAACACGCCAGTGGTGGCCGAAGGGCTTTTGGCCGATGGCATGGCTGATATGGTGTCCATGGCGCGGCCGTTTCTGGCGGACCCTGACTTTGTGGCCAAAGCGGCAAGCGGGCGGGCGGCAGAGATTGCCCCGTGCATCGCCTGCAATCAGGCCTGTCTGGATCATACGTTTTCCGGACGTTTGACATCGTGCCTTGTGAATCCGCGTGCCTGCCATGAGACGGTGCTGAGCTATGCACCCGTTGCGGTGCCAAAGCGGGTTGCCGTGGTGGGCGCGGGCCCTGCGGGGATGATGTGCGCCATGGTTGCGGCGGGGCGTGGGCATCAGGTGGTGTTGTTTGACCGCGCCGAGGGGCTGGGCGGGCAATTGAACCTTGCGTGTCAGGTGCCGGGGAAAGAAGAGTTTCACGGGCTGGTCGCTTGGTTCGCCCATGAGGTGCATCGACTGGGCGTGGAGTGCCGTTTGCGCCGGGCGGTGGATGTGGCGGACCTCGCGGGGTTTGACGAGGTTGTGGTGGCCACCGGGGTCGCCCCGCGCGATCCCGAGATTGCCGGGCAGGACCGGGCCTTGGGGTATATCGAAGTCTTGAACGGCGCGGCGGTGGGCCGCCGGGTTGCCTTGATCGGCGCGGGCGGGATTGGCTTTGATGTGGCCGAATATCTGGTGGCGGGGGGCCATTCCCCCACGCTGTCGCCGCAGGATTGGCGGCGCGAATGGGGGGTCGGCGACCCTGCGCTGACGCCGGGGGGCTTGGCGGCGCCCGCGCCTGATGCGCCCGCCCGGCAGGTTTGGCTGTTGCAGCGCAAGGCGGAAAAGCCCGGGCGGGGCTTGGGCAAGACCACAGGCTGGATTCACCGTGCGGCCTTGCAGGCCAAGGGTGTGAAGATGCTGGGCGGTGTCAGCTATGATCGGATCACCGAAGAAGGGCTGTGGATCACCCGAGGCGGCGAGGCAGAGCTTTTGCCGGTGGATGATGTGGTGCTATGCGCCGGGCAAATCTCTGAGCGCGGGCTTTATGAGCGGTTGATCGCTGCTGGGCTCAAGGCGCACGTCATCGGCGGGGCGGATGTGGCCACCGAATTGGACGCCAAACGCGCGATTGATCAGGGCGCGCGTTTGGCGGCGGCGCTATAGGCGCGTGCCTCGACTGGGGCTTGGCCAAGGCCCGACGTGGCCAGCCGGTCTGCCCAGTCGAGCCCCGGAAAGTCGCGGGCGGCGAGGGTGGCAAGCGGCGTGCCGGTGTCGGTCGCCTCATGGCAGAGGCGCTTGACGGTGGCCTGCGCCTCGGGACGGGGCAGGGTTTCGGCAAGGGCGAATGTCAGCGCTTCGGCATGGATCAGCCCGCCGTCCGCGTTCAGATTTCGCATCATGGCGGTGGGGTCGGGGGTGATTTTTGCCGTGATGTCCAGCGCAAGGCCAAGGGCGCGGCTGGTAGAGATGGCGGCTTGCGGTAGGGTCAGCCATTCAGTGAACCATGCCGCCCCGTCGCGCTGCTGGCAGTGCAGTGCTGCTCCTTGCAGCGTGGCGGCAAGCCCCGTGACATGCCGCGCCAAGGCCACCAGAACCGAGGGGCCGACCGGGTTTTGCTTTTGCGGCATGGTGGAGGAGCCACCTGCGCCTGAAATCAGAACCTCACCGATGCCGGACTGCGTCATCAGGATCAGATCCTCGCCGATTTTGCCCAGGGTGGCGGCGGTGGTGGCCATCCACCCAGCCAAAGCGCCGATCCCGCTGCGGTCGCTGTGCCAGCTGTGGCCGGGGTCACTCAGCCCCAAGGCCTTGGCCAGCGCCGCGCGAACCTCTGGCCCCTTCTCGCCCATGGCCGACAGCGTGCCTGCAGCCCCCGAAAGGGAAACGCGCAGGAGTGCCGCACGCAGGGCCGTCAGGGCCTGACGTTGGGCCAGCACGGGCCAGCCCCAGCTTGCGATCACAGCGCCAAAGCTGGTGGGGGTGGCGACTTGGCCATAGGTGCGGGCGGCCATCGGCAAGGTGGCATGGGTTTCGGCCAATGTCCCAAGTGCTGCGGTTAGGGCGTCCAGCCGGGTTTCCCACAACTCGATCAGCCGTTTCAGCCGCAGGGCTAAGGCGGTGTCCATGATGTCTTGGCTCGTCGCGCCCCAGTGGGCATAGGCGGCATGGTCGGGCGCATTGCAGGCGGTGCGGAAGGCGGTCACCAGCGCGGGAACCGGTACACCGTTGATGGCGGTTTCCGTGGCCAGCGCCGAGGGATCAATTTGCACCTCGAACGAGGCGCGATGCAGGAAGGCCGCACTTTCCGCCGGGATCAGGCCCAATTCGCCCTGTACCTTGGCCAAAGCGCCTTCGACCAACAGCATCGCGCGCACCTCGGCGCTGTCAGAAAACAGACGCGCGGCATCGTCATCGCCGAAAAGGCGGGCATAAAGCGGGCTATCGGCGGGGGCGGCGGGCATCTGGTTTCCTTAACGCGGGGCGGCAAGACCCAGTATCTGCCGCGCCTGCCGCCAATCTGCAACCGGGCGTTCGTATTTCTGGCACAGGTCCACCACACGGGCGACAAGGGCGGCGTTGGAGGGCGCAAGGCGGTCGCGGTCAAGCCGGACGTTATCTTCCAGCCCCGTGCGGGCATGGCCGCCCGAGGATACCGACCAATCGTTCAAAATGATCTGCGCCGGGCCGATACCAGCGGCACACCACGGCGCATCTTTTCCGAACAACCGTTCAACGGTGCGGATGTAATAGTCGAACACATCGCGGTCGGCCGGCATGGCGTTTTTCACACCCATGACGAATTGCACATAAGGCGTGCCGGCAAGCTGGCCCTTCTGCTGCATCTCTTTGGCTTTCAGAATATGCGACAGGTCGAACGCCTCGACCTCGGGCTTTACCCCATAGTTCAGCATTTCCGAGGCCAGCCAATCCACCAGATCGGGTGGGTTTTCATAAACGCGGGTCGGGAAATTGTTGGACCCCACGGAAAGGCTGGCCATGTCCGGGCGCAGGGAGAGCATGCCGCCGCGCGCTTGGCCCGCGCCTGACCGCCCGCCGGTGGACAGCTGGACGATCATGCCGGGGCAATGCTTTTCCAAGCCTTCCTTCAGGCGGGCGAAGCGTTCGGGGTCTGAGGTCGGTTTGCCCTCATCATCGCGGACATGGCAATGGGCGATGGTGGCCCCGGCCTCGAACGCCTCATGCGTGCTTTCCACTTGTTCGGAAACGGTGATCGGCACGGCGGGGTTGTTTGCCTTGGTGGGCAATGAACCGGTAATCGCCACGCAGATGATGCAGGGTTTGCCTTTGACATCGGTCATTTTCAGATATCCATAAACACGGTTTCGCCGTCGCCCTGCAGGCGGATGTCGAAGCGGTAGTGGCCGGGGGCAACTTTGCGGGCCAGCAGCGTTTCGCGGCGATGGACCTGTTCGATGAGGTTCATCACTGGGTCGGCGGCGTTGTCCTCATCTTCGAAATACATCCGGGTGTTGAGCCCGATGTTGATGCCGCGCGCCACGATCCACAGGTTGAGGTGCGGGGCCATTTGGCGACCATTGCGGCCCATGACCGGGCCGGGCTTGATGGTGTCAAACCCCCAAAGCCCGGTGTCGAAATCGGTAATCACCCGGCCCCAACCGCGGAACCCCTTGGCCACTTGGGCCGCGCGGGGGTCTTCGGGGTGGGGGTAGATGCCCGCAGCGTCAGCCTGCCAGACCTCCAGCATCACGTCCTTCACGGGCGCGCCTGTGCCGTCGAGCACCACGCCTTCAACGCGGATGCGCTCTCCCGGCGCGTCGGGGCCTGCGATGTCCCAGCCGAGTTCCTTGTCAAAAATCTGGAACCCCGCCGCACCGGGGGCAAGGCCGATGTGGACATAAGGCCCGGCGGTCTGCGAGGGGGTTTCCTTCAGGTAATCAAGGGATTGCGGCATGTTAGTTCCCCTCCAGCCGGTTTTCAAAGAGGGTGGACCGACGGCCCCGCAGCACGATGTCAAATTTATAGGCGAGGCTGTCCAAGGGGATCGCCGCGTTCAGGTCCAAGGGCGCGATGAGTTGCTCGATGGCCTTGGGGTCGGGGATGGTCTGCACGATGGGGCATTTGGCGATCAGCGGGTCGCCTTCGAAATACATCTGGGTAATCAGGCGCTGGGCAAAACCCGTGCCGAACACCGAGACATGGATATGCGCGGGCCGCCAGTTGTTCACCCAGTTGCGCCACGGGTAGGCGCCGGGTTTGACAGTGCGGAAGAAGTAATAGCCGTTCTCGTCGGTCAGCGTGCGCCCGCAGCCGCCAAAATTGGGGTCGATCGGGGCCAGGTAGGTGTCTTTCTTGTGCCGATAGCGCCCGCCCGCATTGGCCTGCCAGATCTCGACAAGGGTATTCGGCACCGGGCGGCCGTTTTCATCCAGAACCCGGCCGTGGACGATGATGCGTTCGCCCACCGGGTCACCGGTTTTGGCGTAGTTCTTCACAAGGTCGTTGTCCAAGGGCCCAATGTCACTGTGGCCAAAGGTCGGGCCGGTGATTTCTGACATCGAGCCTTGCAAGGAAAGCAGCGCCTGACGCGGGCTGCGGGGGACCGAGGTTTTGTAGTTCGACGCGTGCGCAGGCGGCTGCCACAGCCGGTCGCGCTGATAAAATTCGGCGGGCTTCATTTGGCTTCCCTCATGGCGGCAAAGGTTTCCTTGGCGATCTTGATCGCATGATTGGCGCGCGGGACGCCCGCGTAAATCGCAACGTGCAGCAGAGCCTCCATCACGTCGGATTCCGTGGCCCCGGTGTTGGCGGTGGCGCGGATGTGCATGGCAAGTTCGTGGTCGTTCCCCAGCCCGGCCAGCAGCGCGATGGTCAGCATGGAGCGTTCGCGCAAGGAAATGGTGTCGCGGCTCCAGACATGGCCCCAGGCGGCATCGGTGATGAGGGCCTGAAATGGGGTGTCGAAAGGGGTTTTCGCGGCCTCGGCCCGGTTGACATGGGCATCGCCCAAGACGCGGCGGCGGGTTTTCATGGCCTGTTCGGTCAGGGCTGTCATGCGTGGGCCTTCAGGAAGGGGATCAGGATCGCAGCATAGGCGACGGGGTCTTCGACGCAGGGCAAATGCCCTGTGCCGGGGATGATCTGGAATTCCGCGCCGGGGATCAGGCGGGCCGTTGCGCGCACAAGATCGGGCGGGGTGGAGCCGTCCTCGGCCCCTGCGATCACCAGGGTGGGCAGGCGCAGGGCGCTGGTGGCTGTGGTATGGTCGGCCCCGGCCAGCGCCCCACAGGCGGCGATATAGCCATCAGCAGAGGTGCGGATCATCATGTTGCGCCACGGCGTGACAGCCGGAGAGGTGCGGAAAGCCGGAGCGAACCAGCGCTCCATCACCGCATCGGCGATACTGGCAAGGCCATTGGCACGCACCGCATCAATCCGGGCTTGCCAGCTTTCGGCGGTGCCAAGCTTGGCGGCGGAGTTGGAGATCACCACCGCCCTCACCAGATCCGGGTGATTTGCGGCCAAGGCTTGCGCAATCAGCCCGCCGATGGAAAGGCCGACAAAAATCACCGGCCCGCCGAGATGGGTGATCAGGGCTGCGGCATCGTCGGCAAGGTCGGCGGCGGTCACCGGCCCACCCAAATCAGACAAGCCATGCCCGCGCTTGTCATAGCGGACATAGCGCAGCCCCGTCGGGAGATGCGGCAGCAGGCTGTCCCACAGCCGCAGGTCGGTGCCCAGAGAATTGGCGAAAACCACGGTTGGGCCACTGGTCGCACCGTCGATTCGGTAATGCATCGCCCCCCAGGGCCGCGTCAGAACTTGCATGGGTCTCTCCCTTAACGCATAACTTATCAGGCGATTTTGAAGCAGGATAATGCAAAATGAGCCATTATGCATAATCAAACTGGCATGCATCCGAATCTGAAACTGCGGCACATTCGCGCCATTTTAGAGATTGCGACGGCGGGTAGCTTGTCGCAGGTCGCCCGTGCGCAGGGCATCACCCAGCCCGCCCTGTCGCGGACCTTGGCCGAGGCGGAAACCCTTTTGGGTGTGCCGCTGTTTCGGCGTGAAAATCGGCGGATGATCCTGACCGAACAGGGCGCAGTCTTTCGCCAACATGCCAGTCTTGCGTTGCAGGCGCTGGAAACCGCCACGGCAGCACTGCAGCCGGGTGCGGGGACGGGTCGGCTGACGGTAGGGGTTTTGCCCACTGCCGCCACCCGGCTTTTTCCGCGCATCGCGCTGCGGCTGCGCGATCTTGCGCCCGAGGTGATGCTGTCGGTCATCACCGGGCCGCACAGCTATCTGACCGGGCTGTTGCGGGATGGCAGCATTGATTTGATGCTGGGCCGCCTGCCCGGCGCGCGCGAGGTGGCTGGCCTGACGTTTGAGCATCTTTACGACGAAGAGGTGGTGCTTGTCTCCCGTGCGGGGCATCCCTTGGCGGGGGACACACGGTCGGCTTTGGCGCGTTGCCCGCTGATCCTGCCGCCAGAGGGGGCGATCATTCGCGGCGCGGTGGATGACTATTTGGTCAGCCTTGGGTTGGGGTCTATCCGCCCGGCGATGGAAACTGTCGCCTTGCCTTTGGCGCGTGGTGTGCTGATGGGGTCCGACGCGCTTTGGTTCATCTCACGCGGGGTGGTGGCCGAGGATCTGGATCGGGGCGATCTGGTGCTGGTGCCGACCGATGCACGCTATCTGGCCGGTGCGGTGGGGATCACGCGGCGGCAGGGCGGCGCAAGTTCGGCAGCGCAGGATCTGATGATGCAATTGGCGCGCGAGGGGGCGCAGGCGGGGCTTTACCGATGAGGGCCAAGGGTGGCCAGCCATGTGCTGCGCTGCCGGGCCATCAGACGGGCATGCACAACCGCCTGTTCTGCGGTCACTATGCGCAGACGAAAGCCGTCGCCGGGGCGGAGTTGGGCAAATCGGTCAAGATCGGCGTCCAGCACCGTGGCGATTTTTGGGTATCCGCCCGTGGTCTGGTGATCGGCCAAGAGCACGGTTGCGACCCCATCACCCGCCACCTGAACCGAACCTCGGGCCACCGGCTCTGACGGCATGTCCAGCGGCGCGTCGGGCAAGAGCTTTGGCCCGGAAAGCCGCACGCCCATTCGGTCATAAGC
>Ga0255097_1000171_pt1 | contig 35440 bp, 31 predicted proteins | sample Colum_Atlam_RepB_2_FD_188436 | JGI IMG/M metagenome (GOLD analysis project Ga0255097, IMG submission 188436) | Freshwater microbial communities from Columbia River, Oregon, United States - Colum_Atlam_RepB_8d | ecosystem: Environmental > Aquatic > Freshwater > River | place: USA: Oregon...
GTTGAGCACCTACGGCATCGGCGCCGACTTGTCCGAAGCCCAGTGGCGCGGCGTGCTCCGACAGTTAATCGCGCTGGGGCATGTGAGCGCCGAAGGCGAATACCACACGCTGGCGCTCTGCGGCAGCGCCCGCGAGGTCTTACGCGGCACCGTGCCCGTGCTGATGCGCGAGCCCGCCGAAACCCGCACGCGCAGCCGCAAAGCCCGTGGCGGCGCGCCAAGCGCAGCAGAGCCCGTCGGGCCCGAAGCTACGCGCCTCGCCCGGCTTAAAGTCTGGCGCGCCGCTACTGCGCGCGAACGCAACGTCCCCGCCTATGTCGTGTTTCACGACGCCACGCTGGCCGAAATGGCGCGGATCGCACCCGGCACCTATCTGGCCCTCGGCACGATCGCCGGCGTGGGCGCGAAGAAACTGGAGGCGTACGGGGAGGAGATTTTGCGGGTGCTGGGGGAGGAGGGGTGAAGGGCTTTTACCGCCCTGCGGCCTTCGCGACACTGAAGCAATTTACGCTGCGGCCGCGCTGAGCGCCGCAGTTTCTCCTTAAGTTAAGGAAGCCACTATGCCCACCCCCGCCGAAGTCACCGCTTTCCTGGCCCGCGAATTCCCGCAGAACCCCTGCACGGTCGATGCCCTCGACGCGCGCGGCGCGATCGTGCGGCGGCGGGTTGGTACCGCTGATCTGCGTCCCGGCGGCACGGTTGCAGGGCCAGTATTATTTGCGGTCGCGGACAGCGCGCTGTACGTGGCGCTGTTTGGCGCGTTGGGCATTACGCCGATGGCGGTGACCTCGAGTCTCAACATCAACTTCCTGAGCCGACCTGCCGCGGACCGTGATCTCATCGGCGTGTGCAGCCTGCTGAAGGTCGGGCGCACGCTGGTGGTGGGCGAGGTGTCGATTTATTCCGACGGCCATCCCGCACCGGTGGCGCATGCGGTGGGGACCTACGCCTTGCCGCGCGGCTAGCTTGTTTTAACACGCTGATTTTTCTTACCGGAGTCCTGATGAGCGCCTTACCGCCCTGTCCGCAATGCAAATCTACCTACACCTATGAGGACGGCGGGCAGTATCTCTGCCCGGAGTGCGCGCACGAGTGGGTGCCGGGCGTCACCGCTAGCGACGACGAGGGCCTGGTGGTGCGCGACGCCCACGGCAATCTGCTCGCGGATGGCGATACGGTCACGCTGATCAAGGACCTCAAGGTCAAGGGCGCTTCTGGTTCGCTAAAGGTCGGGACGCGGGTGAAAGGGATCCGGCTGACCTCCGGTGATCACAACATCGACTGCCGGATCGAAGGCTTCGGCGCCATGCAGTTGAAGTCGGAGTTCGTCAAGAAGGCCTGATTGCTCCGCGACCTAAGGCGACCGAACCGAAACGGCGACATTGTCTGGTCCCGGTCGCCCGCGATCGGTGACTACACGGTTGACGGTGCCGGTGGGCGAACGCGATGCTCAAGCGCTGGTGCTCATGGGATAACACGCGTGAAACTAAAAGCTGAATCCGGCGCGCCCGTCCGGCTCAAACTGCCCGCCATGTTCTTTGTCACCAGTGCCCTGTCGGGTCTGCTGCTGGGACTGGGTGTGCTGGGCATCGTGCGGCCCTCGGCGGTGCCCGTGCTGGGTGAGTCCACTGTCAGCCTTGCCGCCGTGGGGGGCGGACTGGGACTCGAAGTCTGGGCCGTGGTGCTCTTGATTAAGGCCCTGCGCGCCGCGCGCCGGGCGGCGCACGTGCCATGAGTCCGCTTGAGGTGCTGAAGTCCCTGCCGCTCTGTCGCGACCTGTCGGACGAGGCGCTGACCGGCGTGGCCGCGCTGACCCATACCGCTCGCTTCATGCCCGGCGAACTGCTGTTGCGACAGGGTACGCCCTCGACCTGCGCTTACGCGCTGGTTGCAGGTCAGGTGGCGGTGCTCCGCACCTTGCCGGGCGGCGGCGAACTGCCGCTGGCGGAGGTCGGGCCGGGCAGCGTGGTGGGAGAAATGAGCCTGCTGGCCGAACTGCCGCGCATGGCGAGCGCGCGGGCGCTGGATGAGGTGCAGGCCGTGGTCTTCGACCGGGCGGTCTTCGTCGCCGCCTGCCGCACCCGTCAACCGGCGGCGCGCATCATTCTCGAAGGCGTGATGCAGCGGGTTTGCGCGCATATACGCTCGTTGACCGCGCCCCTGCAGGCGCAGGCTGCGCCGGGCCCGGTGTGGCAGCCCGCGCCGGATGTTCCGCCGACCGCTGAATTCGACTATCGCCGCTTCTTACCTCTTCTGCGCTGCGCGCCCGCGCTGGGCGAGGCGGGTCTTGACCGCTTCGTTGCGCTGGCGCCGCCGCGCGCCTTGAGCCGCGGCGAGCCGCTCTTCACGCCGGACACCCTCGCCCCTGGCCTCACGCTGGTCGTACATGGCGCGCTGGAAAGCCTGCCCGGGGCAACGCCAGACGCGCAGGCCATGGAAATCTACGGCCCCGGCAGTCTGGTCGGCTTGCCAACGGTACTTGATGGCGCGCCGCTGGATTGGCGGGTGCGCGCGCGTGAACAGAGTCTGGTCCTGCAGTTGCCGCAGTCCGCGTTTGAGGCCTGTTACGCAGGACACGATGACTTTGCCTTCGGGCTGCTGTGTGCCGTGGCCGAGCAACTGGCCGACAGCATGCTGCGCCTGTCCAACCGCCTCGCCCAGAACACGGGCCTGCAGCGGGCGCAGACCATTCTGGCGCGACGGCTAGCCTGATGTCCGCTACAGCCGAATATCCGTGGTGCTTAGCATCGGGCGGCGGGCGCTGCTGTCGACGGTCAGGAGTCCGTATTCCGGCACTTCTATCCACGAGGAGACGTCCGCCGTCAGCGGTTCGGAGGCGATGAGGATGGCGTCGGCGGCGTCTTCGGCGCCGACCATCTTCCACTCGCCCTCGTGGTGGCCAAAGTCGTGCCCCAGCGTGTACCACAGCGAGAGATAGCGCAGATTGGCTTCGTTCACACGGGCCGGGTCGTCGGTGCGGTAGCGCCCGAAGTCGAAGCAGTAGCGCACGGCGGCGGCCACCTCGCCGTTGCTCATGAACAGATTGACCGAAGATGAAATGGCGATGCCTGCGCGCTGCCGAGCCTCACGAATGATGCCCAGCGCGGCAATGACAGCCTTGCCCAGTTCGTCGGCCGAGAAACTCACCGGATCGGCGAGTTGCGAAATGACCAGCGCGGCGATCCATTCGCTGTCGGTAGTGCCGCAGATTTGTCGTCGCCAGCGTGGCGCCACCGCCGGCGCCAAGAGCTCGCGAATCTCCGCAAAGCGATACAGATCCCCGTTGTGTGCCAGCGCCAGCGTGCTCCCTTCAAAACGAAAAGGGTGGGTGTTCTGGGCGGAAATGTTCACCTCGGTGCTGTAGGCCACGCCGCGCACATGCGCGAGCAAGGACGACGCCCGCACCTTGCCGGCAAGCGATTTCAGATTGCGGTCGAACACCGGCAGCGCGGTGGAGCGATATTCCCAGGGCAGCTCCGGTGCGTGCGAGTCGCGGTCCCAGGCCAGCAGACCGAAGCCGGCCAGATTGAGTAGATGCAACATGCGCGGATTGAAGGACTGCCGCACCAGCGCGCTGTCCGGCTGATAAAGCAGATGGTCCAGCAACACCGGGCGACCGAGATACAGCAGGGCACGACACATGGGAGTCCCTTCGGGTTTCCAGCGTAGGGGTGATTGGGTATCGTCGCGGTCACCCGCCCGCTTGGCAACCCACAAAGGCACCGCGCATGAAGCATGTTTATCACCCGCAACCCGAACCTTACGAAACCATCCTCGTCCGCCGCGAAGGCGCGATTGACTGGTTGACGCTGAATCGCCCGGAAGCCCTCAACGCGCTGTCGATCCGGATGCAGCTGGAACTGCAGCACTACTTCGAAATGCTCTATCGCAAGCTTGATACACGGGTGGTGATCTTGCGCGGCGCGGGGCGCGCGTTTTGCGCCGGGCTTGATATCAAGGAAGTGGACCTGTCCAAGGACATTGCCAATCCGGTGGAAGGCCTGCGCGTGCAGCAGCGGGTGGCGGATGTCATCAAACTGATGCGGAAGATTCCGCAGCCAATCATTTCGCTGGTTAACGGCGCGGCCAGCGGTGGCGGTATGGCGCTGGCGCTGGCCAGCGACGTGCGCATCGCGACGCCCACCGCGCGCTTCAATGCGGCGTTTATCCGCTTGGGCGTGACGTCCTGCGACGTTGGTACCAGCTATTTCCTGCCGCGTCTGGTGGGCTGTTCGGTGGCCTCGGAAATGATGCTCACCGGGCGCTTTATTGACGCCGCGCGGGCGGAACGTACCGGACTCGTGTCGTCGGTGGTGGCGGAAGATGCGCTGGAAGCGACCGGCCGCGCGATGGCAGAGGACATGCTGAAGACCTCGCCGCTCGGGCTCCGGCTGACCAAGGATGGCATCAACCAGAATCTTAATGCGCCGAGTCTTGACGCGGCGATGGCGCTGGAAGATCGCCAGCAGATACTCTGCGGGCACACCGAAGACGTGAAGGAAGCCTTCCACGCCTTCGTCGAAAAACGTGATCCGCACTACAAGGACCGCTAGAGATGAGCGAACTTTTTTCTGTCGCAGGCAAGGTGGCCTTGATTACCGGCGGATCGCGCGGCATCGGCCTGATGATCGCCAAGGCGCTAGTCGCGGCGGGCGCCAAGGTCTACCTCTCCTCGCGCAAGGCCGCGGTTTGCGATCAGGCGGCGGCCGAGTTGGCCGCGCTGGGCGAATGCCATTCGCTCCCGGCGGACTTGTCGAAAATGAGCGAAGTGGAACGTCTGGCCAGCGTGTTCGGCGAGCGCGAGCAGGCGCTACACATTCTGGTCAATAACGCGGGCGCGACCTGGGGTTCATCGATCGAAGCCTTCCCCGAGCAGGGCTGGGACAAGGTGATGGATCTCAACGTGAAGTCGGTGTTTTTCCTCACCCAAAAGCTGTTGCCGATGCTTGAGCAGGCCGCGAGTCCGAGCGATCCGGCGCGCGTCATCAACATCGGTTCGGTCGACGGCATGCACATGCCGGCCTTCGAAAACTTCTCCTACGCGCCATCGAAAGCCGCGCTGCATCACCTGACGCGGATGCTGGCAACGAGCCTCGCCGCGCGGGCCATCACGGTGAACGCCATTGCGCCGGGGCCTTTTGCCACCGACATGATGGCGCCGATGGTCGCCACCATGGGCGAGAAAATTATCGGTGCGGTGCCGCTGGGGCGGATGGGCGAGGGCGACGACATTGGCGGCGTGGCGCTGTTCCTGTCGTCGCGCGCCGGGGCCTATGTGACGGGCGTGGTGCTGCCGGTGGACGGTGGTCTATTGGGCGCAAGCTAAGGCCACAGCGCTTAAAACAAGCTGAAAAAAAGACTATAACGGGGAGGGGCGCATGATTCTGCCGACGCTCGATGAATACTCAAAAAAATATGAGCACATCAAGTTCCACCGCGAAGACGGCATCCTGCAGTTGACGCTGCACAGCGAGGATCAGGACCTCGTCTGGGGCTTCGCGCCGCATCAGGAACTGGGCTACTGCTTTGCCGACATTGCGGCCGATCCGGAAAACAAGGTGATCATTTTTACCGGTTCGGGCAGCACCTTCATCCACAAGGAAGACTTGGGCGGCGGCGGTGTTACGGCGGAAATCTGGGCCCAGCACGTGCTGCCGGACGCCAAACGCCTGCTGACCAATCTGCTGGAAATCCAGGCGCCGATGATCGCGGCCGTCAACGGCCCGGCGACGGTGCACGCCGAGCTCGCGCTGTTATGCGACATCGTGCTGGCCGCTGACCACACGGTCTTTCAGGATGCCCCGCATTATCCCAGCGGGTTGGTGCCGGGCGACGGCGTGCACGTGGTGTGGCCGATGCTGCTGGGCCTGAATCGCGCGCGCTATTTCCTGATGACCGGGCAGCAGTTGTCCGCGGCTGAGGCGCTTAATCTGGGCGTGGTCAATGAGGTGATGCCGCAGTCGGCGCTGCTGGACCGCGCATGGGCGCTGGCCCGCCTCGTTCGCCAGCGCCCGGCGCTGACCACGCGCCTGACCCGCGAAGCCATGCTGATGCAGGTCAAACGCGCGATGCTGGAGCAACTGCCCTACGGGCTTGCGCTAGAGGGTCTCGCGGCCTGCGACTATTGGCCGACGCAGTTTGCGGCGGCGAATATCGCGAAGAAATAAGCCCGGATGGGCTAGCGCGCCGCCGGCGCGTTGGCGCTCAAGAAATCCACCGCCACCGCGCCCAGCGCGCGGGCGCCGGTGACGAGTGCGGCCTCGTCTACAAAGAAGCGCGGCGAATGATTGGACGCTGCCTTGCTCATGTCCTCGTCCGGCGGCGTGACGCCCACAAAGAAAAACACGCCAGGCACCTGCTCCTGAAAATAGGAAAAATCTTCCGCAATCATGACCCGCGGGCTGACGCGCACCTTGTCCTTGCCGGCAATGCGCACCAGCGAGGGCAGGGTGCGTTCGGTCAGCGCGGGGTCATTCAGGGTGACCGTGGTTGCGGTGTCGATGGTGACGTCGGCGCTCGCGCCATTGGCCAACGCAATGGCCTCCGCGATCTGCTTCACGCGGGCGTGGATGTCGCGCCGCATGGGTTCGTCAAAGGTGCGGATGGTGCCGGTCATTTCCACCGCGTCGGGAATGATGTTCTTGCGGATGCCGCCGTTGACGGTCGCCACCGTCACCACCGCCGGCTCTTTGGAAATATCAATCTGACGCGCCACGATGTTTTGCAGGCCGGTCACGATCTGCGCCGCGGTAACCACCGGGTCCACCCCGTTCCACGGCCAGGCGCCGTGGGTCTGCCGCCCGTTGACCTTGATGCTGAGCCAGTCGTTGCTGGCCATGAACGGGCCCGATCGGTAGCGGATCTCGCCGGTCGGGGTGCCCGACACCACATGCAGTCCGAAAATGGCATCCGGCTTCGGGTTGTCCAGCACGCCTTCTTCGCGCATCAGCAAGGCGCCGCCGCGCTCACCGGCCGGCGCGCCTTCTTCCGCCGGCTGGAAAATGAACTTAACCGTGCCCGGCAGTTCGTCCTTCACTGCCACCAGCGCCTGCGCCACGCTCATCAGGATCGCGGTGTGCGCGTCATGCCCGCAGGCGTGCATCACGCCGACCTGCTGCCCGCCGTATTCGGCTTTCACGTTCGAGCGGAACGGCAGTTCGACTTCTTCGGTCACCGGGAGCGCGTCCATGTCGGCGCGGAGTGCAACCACCGGGCCCGGCTTGCCGCCTTTCAGCAGCGCCACCACGCCGGTGTGGGCGATCCCGGTGGTGACTGCCAAGCCCAGTGTTTTGAGATGCGCGGCAACCCGTTCACTGGTCCGGGTTTCGCGATTGGAGAGTTCGGGGTGGGCGTGGAAGTCGCGACGCCATTCAATGATTTGAGGTTCGAGCCCGACGATGGCGGCGTCGAGCCGCGCCGGCAAGGATTCGGCAGCGGCGCAGGACAGGCCGGTGAGCAGCAGAGCGAGCGCAGCGAGTCGCTGCGGCAGATGGGGCATGGCGGGGCGCCTCCAGCGTCAGGGGTATTCGAGTTTACGCGCGCCGGCGCGCTCAGCGGAATCAGGTCCCGGGCGGCCGCTGCCGTGGCCCGCGGCATGTGCGGGCCACGGACTGCGCGTGACGCCACGAAAGCGGCGTTTTCAGGCACCAGATTCCATCTATTTCGGATGCAAAGTATCCCCCGAAAACGGACGAGCATCGGGCAATTGCCGGTATCGTCGATGCGCGTCTCAAGCCGGCTCCCGGTGCGAGGCAGGATGGCTGTCGTGGGCCAATGTGCCGGCGGTTTTCCGTCGCGTGTGCGGCTTTGCGTCTCGGCGTGGCTGCAACGGCGCGTTGCGTTCCGCCATTCAGGCGACGTGCTGACCTATCACTTAGTGTCGCCCCGGCGACCGAAATGAATTCACGATGTTTGCCCTCAAGCGCCACACCATCAAACCCCTCGCCGCCGCCATCCGCTATGCGCGCTGGCCGCTGGCGTCCTGGGCCAGCCTCGCGCTGCTGCCGGGCGCGGCATTCGCCGGACCACAGGGCGAGCAGGTCGCCGCCGGTATCGTCAACGTCACCCGGCCAAATGCGCAGACCACGCGCGTGCAGCAGGGCAGCGACAAGGCCATCGTCAACTGGCATTCGTTCTCGGTGGGCGGGCAGGAGTACGTGCAGTTTGTGCAGCCGGGCAGCACCTCGGCCATTCTGAACCGCGTGGTAGGCGGGCAGGAATCGCAGATTCTGGGGCAGATTTCGGCCAACGGCCGGGTGTTTCTGGTCAACCCGCAGGGCGTTTATTTCGGTCAGGGGGCGAAGGTCGATGCGGCCGGTCTCACCGCCAGCACGCTGGACATCGGGGATGCGGATTTCATGGCCGGCCGCTACGTGTTTGCGAAGCAGACCGGCGCGGGCGATGCCGAAGTCCGCAACGCCGGCGAGCTTCGTGCGGACCAGTACGCGGTGCTCATCGGCGACCGGGTGGCGAACGAGGGCGTGGTCGAAGCGCGTTTAGGCACGGTGGCGCTGGCGGCGGGCGGCAAGGTGTCGCTGCAGCTGGATAACACGGGCCTCGTTAATTTTGCGGTGGACGAAAAAACCCTGGCCGCGCAGGCCGGGGTGGAGAACACGGGCGAGCTGTTGGCCGACGGTGGCCGCGTGTTGATGACGGCCAAGGTGGCTTCTGATTTGGTCGCCACTGCGGTCAACAACGCGGGCGTGGTGCGGGCCACGGGCATCGAAGAAGGCGACGGCGGCGCGATTGTGCTGCGGGGTAGCGGCGGCGATGTGGTCAATACCGGCATCGTGGACGCGAGCGGCGCAAACGGTGGGCGGGTGGCGCTGGTGTCGGATAAGGACGTCATCGTCACCGACGGCGCCGAGGTGCTGGCGACGGGCAGCGGCACGGGCAAAGGCGGCACGGTGCGGCTGATTGGTGAACAGAATCTGGTTGTAGAAGAAGGCGCACGGGTGCGCGCGACGGGTGGCGCCGACGGCGGGCAGGGCGGCTTTATTGAAATCAGCGCGCATCAGGGCGGCATGGCCGTCGGCGAGACGGCGGTCGACCCCGGACGGGGCGGGACAATCCTGATCGACCCGTCCAGCCTGACCATCAAGAACAACAGCAGCTCGCCGACCGCCGGCACCGGCGCGGTGTTCGTGGGCAAAGGTCATATCCAAAACAAGCTGAACAACGACATCAACGTCCTGTTGGTCGCCACCGACGAAATCAACGCCGAAGCGGGCGTCTCCATCACGGCCACCGGTGGCAACGGCAACCTGACCATTACCACCGGCACGGTGACGGCCGGCAATGCGTCCTACGGCTTTTTCAGCGACGATTCCGCCACGCTGCCTGTTGCCGTGGCGAACACCACCGGCCATATACATCTTGCTGCAGTAGATATCACCATCAACGGATATTTCAGTGCCTTTGCGGGGACAAGCACCGGCGTGATCGAACTCGGCAATGTGTCTACGAACGGGGGCATGCAAATTTTGGGCGGCCGCTTGGCGGGTGGTCAGGTGACAACCAAGAACCTCTATTCCGCTTTTGGGGTTTACGTTGGTGCGGACGTGGTCGCGGTCGATGGCACGCTGCTTGGCAGCAACGTCGGCATTAATGGCGGAGACGGCATGACCGGTGCCTCGCAGGTCACGCTGGGCAAAGCGGGTCAGGCCGATGCGGTAGTCGCCAGCCAAGGTGGCGTGCAGATTCTCGCCGATACGCTCGACGTGACCGGCAATATCAAGGCGAATAGCACCGCCGGCCGGGCCTTGATCTTGCTGCAGACCGATACCGCCGGCGGCGGTAACGGGATGGACGTGACCATCACCAACGGCGGTCTCATGGCCACCGGCGGGCAAGACGCAGACATCTTCATCGGCACCGTCGCCAACCGCGCGGACGCCGTCGACATCGCGGGCAACATTACCGCGAACGGCGCGGTGGCAACCGAAGGGCTGGCCACCGAAATCAGAATCTACGGTAAGGACCTCACGCTGGGCGGCAATGTCTACGCCACCATGGCGGGTTCGATCGGTGCAAGCTCTGAATCCCTGGCCCCGGGCGCGTTTATCACCCTGCAGGGTGGGTTTAACGGCGCGGGGGGCGTCAGCGTCACCGGCAACGTGAAGGCCGAAGTCGATGCGGTGCACGGCCTGCTGGCCGGTGTGGATATCGAAACCGTGGACGCGCGAACCTCCGGTAATGCCATTTTCATCGGCGGTTTTGTGCAGGCGCTGGGCGGCGGGCAGGCCAATGGCTTTGGCGGTAGTGGCAGTAGCAGTGGTGGCACCCCCATCACCGTGGAGGGCAAAGTGCGGCTGGCCTCACTCGGCAACGGGTTGCCCCCGATCGGCGCGGTGAGCGTCGGTGATGTCGTGACGGCCAGCGCTTACGGCGGGGCCACCGTTGACCTGCGTGCTGCCGATCTGGTCGTCACCGGCGGCGTGTCGGCTGCCGTGCTGAATTCCCAGCCTGGCGGGCTGGGCATGGCCATGGTGGACGTCACGGCGCAGAACACAGCCACGCTCGGAAACCTTAATGTGGGTGGCGGCTCGATTGGCAAGGTGCAAGTGCAAGGCACCGACGGCTCGACCCGGGTACCGCTTACCGGGGCGATGCAGCTTGGCACCGTCTCGGCCACCGGCGTGAGCTCGGCCGACGTGCTGCTTAAAGCGCAAAGCGCGGCTACCAGCGGCCTCACGGCCACCGGCACGAGGGCTGCGGTGACGGTGAGTACCAATAACGCTATCACCATCGGCGGCAGAGTCGCCGCCTTCGGCGGTAACAACGGTGCCTTGGTGGACCTCGGCCAGTCCAGCGAAGGCACGGGTACGCTTAACGTCACCGGCGACGTGGTCGCTCAGGCCACTAACTCTAATGCAGACATTAAGCTGGCCGGCGGGCGCAGCGGGATTGCGGTTGGCGGTGCGTTGCTGGCCGATAACACTGCCGGAAACGCGACGATCGAGGTTACCGGCATCGACGGCACCGTCAGCATCGCGGGCAACGTCCGCGCGTCCGGCCTTGGCAACGGGCGTAAAGCCCGGCTGTCAATTACCGCGCCTGGCGGCATCTCGACCCTACCCGGCGCGGTGCTGATTGGCGGTGATATCGAGGTTAAGGCCGGTAGCGCTAGCGCCAGCAGCGAAGCCGGCGGCTCTTCTGCGATGGTCGATATCAAAGCCGATCGAATTCGCGTCGGCACCGGCGTGCTGGCGCAAGTGCTTTCGCCCAATGTGGGTAACGATGCCACGGTCAGCTTCAGCGCGGCGGGTGCCGAACTTACCACCGGCCAGAAGGCCATCGAAGTCGCCGCCGGCGGCATCCGCGCCCTGAACGGCGGCAGTGCGTCCATTTACCTCAACAGCGACAGCGTCAATCCGCTTTCTGGCGGCATTAGCGTTACCGGCAATGTGACGGCGGCAGCGCAGTCCAGCGGGGCATTAGACGTCGCAGAAGTCAGTTTTTACGCCGACAGCGGCCCCATCCGGATCGCCGGCGATCTGACGGCCACGGCGGGTTCTTCGGCCTCGATTAACATCTATTCCCAGCGCGGAGACATTACCGTGACCGGCGCGACCACCGCGGTTGGGCAAGGCGACGGCAGTCTGGATATCTACGCTTATTACGGCGGCGGGATCAGCTTGGGGAACGTGACCGTTACCGGGGTGACCGACAGCGCCGACGCCTACATTTATGCGTTCGCCGACGGCGACGGCAACGGTGGCGCGCTGACCATCAATGGCTCGGTGGCGGTGCTGGGCGGCGGTAGCAGCGGTTCACTCAACCTCCGCGGCAATACCATCAACGTCACGGGCAACCTCAGCGCCACGGGCAACGGCAGTGAGGGTGACGCGTCGATCGACATTCGCGCCTTCAAAGGCATCACCATTGGCGGCAACGTGATTGCGCGCCAACTGGGCAGCTCGGACGCCAGCATTTACATCCGAAATTACGACTCCGGCACCATCAACATTACCGGGCGGGTCGAGGCGAACGCCGCCAGTGATGCCTCCGTGGATATTGTCGGTCAGCGCATCATCGTGGGCGGTGGTGTCAAGGCCATTGCGGGTGCCGGGGGCAGCGCAGATCTCAGCGTGCAGGGCATGACCGGGGTGCGCCTCGGCAACGTCGAGGTGCAGGCCGACAACAGCTCTGCCTCGCTCAGCATCCTGAACGGCTATCAGAGCAGCTATGGCGGATCTGGCAGCTATGGCGGATCTGGCAGCTATGGTGCGCTGGTTCTGGGCTCGGGTGACATCGTCCTGACCGGCGGTTTGAGCGCCAAGTCGGGCGCTATCGCCACAGTCGAAGTGCGCAACGAGTTTGGCGCCCTGACGATCGCGGGCAATGTGCTTGCCGAACGCCAAGCGAACGCGCTGCAGTCCACGGGCCTTTCGCTAATGCTTTTGCAGGGTCTCAGCACGACCTTGAACGGCCGGGTCACCGCGACCTCCGCGGTGGGGCCGGCCGTGGTGAACCTGCTCGCCAGTGAAGGCGACGGCTTTCTGCCGGTGAACGGCGGCAGCCTCACGCTTAACGGCGCAGTGCTGGCGAGCGCCGCGGCGGGCTTGACGGATATTTACCTCTACGGCGGCGGCATCAGCGTTAACGCAGCCCTTACGGCCAACGGCGTCACAACGCCCAGCCGGATCCTGGTGGGGCTGGATGCCGGCAGCCTGCAGACCGGCGCCAAGGGCCTGCTGACAGCGGACAATCTAAGCATCAGCGCCATCGGCGCATCGACCGCCGTGGACATCGCCACTGCGGTCGGCGACGTCTATCTGTCGAACGTGTTAGCCGACCCATCATCGACGCCGCCGCCGCCGACCACCCGCAAGACCATTAACCTGTCGCTGGACAACAGCGCCTACGACCGGGTGGGTCGGATTCACACCAACACCGAGGTGACCTTCGACACCGCGGGCAACCCGACGGTCAAGGGCATTGCGTTTAACGATGCCCGCTTCAAGTCCGACAAAACGCTGATTTTCGACACCCAGCTGGTGGCAAACCGGATGGCGGTCAACGTCGCCAACGGGGCGGCACGCTTTGACCAGCCGCTGCTGATTGGGCAAGGCGCGCTGCCCGCGAGCTTCGGTGATTCGGTTTCGCTCAAGCGCCTGGCCGAGGCCGCGGCGGCGGCGGGCATCGAATTGCCGTTGCCGCTGATCAACGGTGCTCCGACGTTCGGGCCCAACGCCTTCTTTGCGGCGCGCACCGGGCTGAGCTTCAACGGTGGAATTACCTTCAACGACCCGGATGTGCCCTACGTCACCTTCCTGACCGATGCGAATCTCGACCTTGGCCCCGGCGTGTTCAGCATCAACCCGCTGAAGCAGGATTTTCTGGCGCAGTTCACGTCCTACTCGCCGGGCAAGACGGTGCATATCGAGAACACCCTGCCCAGCAAGCTGGATGGCCTTGGGCCCTACTTTGTGAACGACCTGCACTTCAAGAAGCTGCCGGGCACGACCCTGTTGTTCGGCGGTGCGCTAGGTCCGCAAGGCGGCACGGCGACGCCCGGCACGGGGCCGCTTATCATTGGCGCCAACGGGGCGCTCAACGTGGGTGGCCAGAACGCGTTCTTTGTTTCCAACGGCCCGGTGACCGGGCTGGGCAATCTGGTGTCGACGGGCTTCGTGGCGGAAGGTGCGCCCCCGGCACCCCCGGCGCCCACGCCGCCAACCACAACCCCTGGCGCGACCAGCGGCACGGTCGCGGGCAGTATCGAGAGCGGCGCGGGTGAAGCTAGCAACGCAGTGGTCGACGAAAAGGACAAAGAGAAGGACAAGGACTCGGAAAACGTCGACGTTGCCGCGGCAGATGACGGCGGCACCGACGGCGTCGTTGACCAGAAATCGAACACCGGCCAGATGTGCGAATAACAGGCTTAAAGAGGATGCGACCATTGAAATCGGTAAAACGGGCAGGCTGGACCGGCGCATTGGTCGCATGTTTGAGCTTCTCGCAGGGCGCGTTGGCCGCGGCGACTTACGGGCCCATCACGGCGGGTGAGTCCCTGTGGTCGGTGGCGCGCAAGACCGGGGCTGGCAACGTGCAGGCGCGGATGAAGGCGTTGTTTGAAAGCAACCCGCAGGCCTTCGTCAACGGCGATATGAACCGGCTGAAAGTGGGGGCAACGCTGAGTCTGGACGGCGCGCCTGCCACGCCGGCACCGACTGCGGCAGCAGCAGTCGCCGCTCCGGCGGCGAAACCTGCCGCGCCGGTCCCGGCGGCCGCCCCGCCGCCTAAACCGGCCGTGGCCGCTGCGCCGGTGGCGAAACCCGCTGCGCCAGCCGCCGCTGTCCCGGTGCCGCCGCCCCCGCCGCCGGTGGGCGCGCAGACGGCGGCCGGCGAAGTCATCAAAGTAGTGGGGCAGGCCTCGGCCGCCACCGAGTCCGGCGATATTCGCCAACTGCAGCCCGGTAATCCGGTGAACACGGGTGAAACCGTGGTGACCGCACCGGCCAGCTTTCTGCGCATGAAGCTCAGCGATGGCGCGTTCGTGGTGCTGCGGCCAAGCACGCGTTTCCAGATTGCGGACTACAAATACACCGACGACCCGGCGCAGAGCAGCAGCGTGTTCAACCTGTTGAAAGGCGGGTTCCGGGCGGTCACGGGCGCGATCGGCAAACGCAATCACAACGCGGTGAGCTACAAGACGGCGGTTGCGACGATCGGGATCCGCGGCACCGATGTGGAAGCCGCCGACTGTACCGACGGCTGTCCGGACCTTGGCCTCAAGGTGAAGCGCGGCATGTATTTCAAGGTCCATCAGGGCAAGATCAAGGTCAACGAAAAGGCCTTCGACCCCGGCCAGGCCGGCTTTGTGGCCGTCGAGGGTGCCGACCCGGTCAACATCGATTTTGAAGACCCTGCCAGCCCGCTGAACAAGGACCCCACCCCGCCCGCCGATCCGGACAAGTGCAACTAGCCAGCGCTGCGGCCGTGGGCCGCAATACCGTCTGGCGGCCGCAATGAGCGCCGAACTGAAAGTTGTCCTGCCCCCCGGTTTTTCCTCGCTGGTGGTGCTGGACCGCAAACTCCACGCCGGGCGCGGCATCGCGCCCACCGCCCTGCGCTTTGCCGCCGGGCTGCATGCCGTCTACCTCAGCGTGCCGGAGTTTGTCCCCGCAGCCAGACACTGCCCGGTGGTGTTTGCCGAAGCCGAAGGCCGGCGCTGGCAGCCCATGATGGTCACCGGTATCGAGGCCGGCCAAAATCTTTGTGTCGACGCTGCCGGTCATTGGCGCGCCGATGTGTACTGTCCCGCCTATGTGCGCCGTTACCCTTTTTGCGCGGTTCGGGCCCCGGGCGGCGAATCGAAGACGGTGGTTTGCGTCGACGACAGCGTGCTAGGCGCTTTCCAGCCCGCCCTGTTCGAGGCCGACGGCGCCGAGTCGCAGGTCTTCAGCACCTACCAGCGCCTGATCGAGGAAATGGAAACCGCCGGTCGCCAGACCGATGTGTTTTGCCTGCGGCTGGCGGCGCTGAACCTGTTGGAAGCCTTCAATGCGGACATCCGGCCAACCGGCAGCGAGCGTCGCGAAATAGCGGGCATGTGGCGGGTGAACGAGTCGCGACTCAACAGCTTGCCGGCGGCAACCTTGACCGAACTGATGCGCAGCGGCTTTCTTTCCCGCATCTACGCGCATCTCATGTCGCTCGACAATTTTCAGCGCCTGCTGGCGCTGGCCGTAGCGCGGACGTCTAATCCCGACCTCGCGGGTTAACTTCCCCGCCGTTTTGTCTATCGGAGTGAGCACAGCCCATGGGCGTTGAAATCAAGCTGAGCGACCGCGACCTGCCGGTCTCGCCAATTTTTATCGACTTTCTTCACCATCTGGTGGCGGACGTGCCCTTCGAGGGCGCGCTCTGGGGCGACCAGCTCTCGGAGGCGCTGAGCCAGGAACAGAAGCGCATCGTGGATTCTGCCGCCCGCCACGCGGCGGCGGTGATGGCGGCGCCGCTGGGCGTGCAGGCGGTGGCGCGGTCTTACGAGCTGCTGGTGGCCCTGATGACCGGCAACGTCGATCCGATCAAGGACCTGCAGCTCAAGTTTCATTTCATCAATGTGATTGGCGTGCCGCGTAACGGTGGCTCCTATCTGACCAAGGAACTCTATCGCGCGCTGGGCTATCACCCGGACCGCGTGCCGAACGTCATTGCGCACGACGGTTTTCCCGAAGCCGGCCCGTTCCGCTTCGAGCGCGGCGTCAATTCCTGGATGACCAGCCTGCAGACCATGGCCGAGTACCTGACCATGGTCGAACTCTACTTTGGCCGCAATCGCCCGCACGGGGGCAAGATACAGGTGCCTAAAAAACTCACCAAGGGCAGCTACGCCGGCGGGTTTTTCCAGCGCATCCTGGGACAGGCGGTGGAGAACATCCTGACCGTGCGCCACCCGGTGACCTCGGCCATTTCCACCTACGAGAAGTCCGGCGGCTTACCGGCCGACGGCCTGTTCCGGGTGCGCGGGAATATCGAGGAGTGGGTGCGACGCGACCTGACCTATACCGGCTGCGAGCCCGAGGAGCTGGCGCGCATGCCCTATTTCGACGCCTATCTCCGCTACTGGGAGCAGTACCACTACTACATCGCGACGACCGGCCTGAGCGCTAATCGCGACATCGTGGTGGTGGCCTATGGGAAGGCGCGCATGGAAGAGCTCGCCAAGTCGTTCTACTACCGTTTTGGTCACCGCGACCCCAAGCCCGAGGGCTTCGAGGTCTTTGCCAATCAGGATCGCCATCCGGACTGGATGAAAAAAGCCGAGCCAGTGGTGCGCCGGGTCGCCGAGGTCTGGGCTACCGTGGGGCTGGCGTTTCCGCTGGAGGCGGTGATGGAGGCCTGGTAAGGATCGACGCGCCGGTCCCGGCCCGGTATCAAACCGCTTGCCCCCTTTGCCCGACTCGCCAATGATCCCGGCTCCCGCCCTGCGCCAGCCGCCACAAGAGAAACTGCATGTTTGAAAACCTGAGCGAACGTTTTACCGGCATCGCCAAACGCCTGCGCGGCGAGGCGCGGCTGACCGAAGACAATATCGACGCCACGCTGCGCGAAGTGCGGATGGCCCTGCTGGAAGCGGACGTTGCGCTGCCCGTGGTGAAAGATTTTCTGGACCGGGTGCGGGTGCGCGCGCTGGGGCAGGAGGTCATCGGCACCCTGACGCCGGGCCAGGCGCTGGTGCGGGTGGTCCGCGACGAACTGACCAGCGTGATGGGCGAGGCGGGCGTGGGGCTCGACTTCAACGCCCAGCCGCCGGTGGTGGTGCTGCTGGCCGGCCTGCAGGGCTCGGGTAAAACGACCAGCGCCGCCAAACTCGCCAAGCGCCTGAAGGAACAGGACCGCAAGTCCGTGGCGGTGGTGAGCTGCGACGTCTACCGCCCGGCGGCGATCGAGCAGTTGCGCATTCTGGCCGGCGAAATTGGCGTCGACTGCTACCCCAGCACCGGGGAAAGCCCAGAGCGGATCGCGCTGGAAGCCCTCGACCTCGCGCGCCGCCAGTTGAAAGACGTGCTGATCGTCGACACCGCCGGCCGGCTCGCGATCGACGAAGCGATGATGACGGAAATTCGTGGCCTGCATGCCGCGCTGAATCCGCGCGAAACCCTGTTCGTGATCGACGCCATGATGGGTCAGGACGCGGTGAAAACCGCGCAGGCCTTCAACGAGGCGCTGCCGCTGACCGGCGTGGTGCTAACCAAGGCCGACGGCGACGCCCGCGGCGGTGCGGCGCTGTCGGTGCGCCACATCACCGGCAAGCCCATCAAGTTCATCGGCATGGGCGAGAAGGTCAACGCGCTCGAGCCTTTCTATCCCGACCGCATGGCCTCGCGCATCCTCGGCATGGGCGACGTGCTGTCGCTGATCGAGGAGGTCGAACAGAAGGTCGACAAGGACAAAGCGGCCAAGGTTGCGGACAAACTTGCCAAGGGCAAGGGCTTCGACCTCAGCGATTTTCGCGATCAGCTTGAGCAAATGAAAAACATGGGCGGACTCACCTCGCTCATGAGCAAGCTGCCGGGCGTTGCCGAGTTACCGGAGCAGGTCAAGAACCGCGTCAACGACCGCGATATGGTGCGGCTGGCGGCCATCATCGACTCCATGACCCCCAACGAGCGGCGCTTCCCCGCAATCATCAAGGCTTCGCGCAAGCAGCGCATCGCCGCCGGTTCCGGCACCCAGGTGCAGGACGTCAACCGGCTGTTGAAGCAGTTTGAAAACATGCAGCGCATGATGAAAAAAGTATCCAAGAAAGGCGGTCTGCAGGCCCTGATGCGCGGCATGCGCGGCCAGTTTCCGCCCGGTGGCGGCATGCCCTTCCGCTAGAACTCCCTTTATTTCCTTTCTCGCAGGCGACTGCCGTTCGCGGCACGGAGACTTCCCATGACCGACCAACTTGACCGCAACGCGCTGATTTATCACGAGCTGCCCCGCCCGGGTAAAACCGAAATCACGCCCACCAAGCCGCTCGCCAACCAGCGCGATCTGGCGCTGGCCTATTCGCCTGGCGTGGCAGCGCCCTGCCTTGCGATCGCGGAAGACGCCGCCACCGCCGCGCGCTACACCAATCGCGGCAATCTGGTCGCAGTGGTGACCAACGGCACGGCCGTGCTGGGACTCGGCAACATCGGACCGCTGGCGGCCAAGCCGGTGATGGAAGGCAAGGCGGTGCTGTTCAAGAAGTTCGCCGGCATCGACGTGTTCGATATCGAGCTGAATGAAAACGACCCGGACAAGCTGGTCGACATCATCGCGAGCCTGGAACCCACTTTCGGCGGCATCAACCTGGAAGACATCAAGGCGCCGGAGTGCTTCTACATCGAGCAGAAGCTGCGCAACCGGGTGGCGATTCCGGTCTTTCACGATGACCAGCACGGCACGGCGATTATCGCCGCGGCGGCGATTCGCAACGGGCTGCGCCTGATCGGCAAGCGCATCGAGGATGTGCGACTGGTGGCCTCCGGCGCCGGCGCGGCGGCCATCGCCTGCCTGCGGCTGCTGGAGTCGATGGGCCTGCCGCGGGCTCACATGACCGTCACCGACAAGGCCGGCGTGATTTATGTCGGCCGCGGCACGCAGATGGATGAACACAAGGCCGCCTACGCGCGCGAAACCTCGCAGCGCACGTTGGCCGAGGCCATCGTGGGGGCAGATATTTTTCTGGGCCTGTCGGGTCCGGGTGTGTTGAACGGCGCGATGGTCGCCACCATGGGCCCGAACCCGCTCATTCTGGCGCTGGCCAACCCGACGCCCGAAATCATGCCGGAAGAGGCCATGGCCGCGCGGCCGGATGCGATTGTCGCCACCGGGCGCTCGGACTATCCGAATCAGGTCAACAACGTGCTGTGCTTTCCGTACATGTTCCGCGGTGCGCTGGACGTGGGCGCCAGCACCATCACCGAAGAAATGAAGCTCGCCTGCGTCGAAGCGCTGGCGGAACTGACCATGCAGGAGCCTTCGGAAGTGGTGCAGGCAGCCTATGCGGGCGAGCAGCTCCGCTTCAGCCGCGAGTACCTGATCCCCAAGCCCTTTGATCCGCGACTGATCACCACGCTGGCGCCGGCGGTGGCGCGGGCGGCGATGGAGAGCGGCGTGGCCACGCGGCCCATTGCCGATCTGGACGCCTATCGCGACCAGCTGGCCAAGTTCATTTTCCAGTCCGTGCTGCTGATGAAGCCGGTGTTTGAGTCCGCCAAGCAGGACCGCAAGCGCCTCGTGTATGCCGACGGCGAAGAAACCACCGTGCTGCGCGCGGTGCAGACGGTGATTGATGAGGATTTGGCGCGACCCATTCTGGTCGGCCGCCCCAGCGTGCTGGAAGCGCGCATTTCCTCGCTGGGGCTGCGCATGAAGGCGGGCGTTGATTTCGACATCGTGAATCCAGAATCCGACACCCGCTTCCGCGAGTACTCCACGGCTTACTTCGAGCTGATGAAGCGCCGCGGGGTGTCGCTGAACGAGGCGCGGAACATCCTGCGTACCAACACCACCGTGATCGCTGCCTTGCTGGTGGCGAAGGGCGAGGCGGATGGTCTGCTGTGCGGCATGACCGGCGCCTACCGCGACCACCTCTACCAGCTGGTCGGCATTTTGGGCGTGGAGGACGAAGCGCACGCGCTGGCGGCGCTGAACGTGCTGGTGCTGAAGAAAGGCACGTTTGTGATTGGCGACACGCATGTGAACGCTGACCCGAGCGCTGAGGAAATTGCCGGCATTGCGCTGGCCGCCGCCGAGCGCGCGCGACGCTTTGGCATGACGCCGCGGGTGGCGCTGCTGTCGGCCTCCAACTTTGGCACGGTCGACGACGCGTCGGCGCGCAAGATGCGCGATGCGCTGGAGCTGGTGCGCGAATGGGATCCGACGCTCGAAATCGACGGCGAAATGCAGGCCGACGCGGCGCTGCTGCCGCAGGTGCGGGCGGCGGCGGTCAACGACTCCGCCCTGCACGGCGAAGCCAATGTGCTGGTGATGCCCTCGCGCGATGCGGCGAATATCGCCATGCACCTGCTGACGGTGCTGGGCGAAGGCGTGCCGGTGGGGCCCTTGTTGCACGGTCTGCCGGTGCCGGCGCACATCCTGACCGCCTCGGCCACCGCCCGGCGCATCGTGAACCTGAGCGCGGTGGCGGCGGTCGACGCGCAGGCGCTGGCGGCCCAGCGCGCGCGCTGAGCCCTAGCCGGGGCGGTTCAACTCAAACACCGTCCCCAGCGTGCCGTAGTTCATATAGCCCAGCCGCGTCAGCGGCTGGAGCAGGCGCTCGTCGACCCGGCCGTCGTGGATGACCTCGTCGGCGATGTAGATGCCAACGACTTCGCCAATCACCACCCTGTTCTCGCGGCCGTCCGCCAGCCGCGGCAACGCGACCGACTGATAGACCCGACATTCCAGCGCCGCCTTGGCGCTGGCGACCCGCGGTGGCTTGACCAGCTGCCCGGGCAGGCGCGCAATCCCACAGGCCTCGAACTCGCTCACCCCGGCAGGAAAAGCCTGCGAGCTTGCGTTCATCGCCGGCCCGTCCTCTTCGCACACCAGACTGACCGTGAACTCGGGCACCGCCAGCAGGTTTTCCCAGGTGTCCTTGCCCACGCCCGGACCTTTGCCGTTGGGGCCGAACACCACATACGGCGGCTCGGCCGACATGGCGTTGAAGTAGGAGTAGGGCGCGAGGTTGGCGACGCCCGCCGCGTTGACCGTGCTAATCCACGCGATCGGGCGCGGCCATGATGAGCGCGTTTAAGGGATTGTGGCAGAGCGGGGCGGGGCGCATCCCCTTGGCGGTTTCAAAATACATGCGGGGCGGGTCCTGAGCGGCGAGGGCCGCATCTTCGGCGTCGGCGGGCGAGGCTGTCAAAGCGCGATTGCGGGCCTGCGGTTGTGCCGTTACCGTGCGCTTCAATCAACGGCAGGATGAACGCCCATGCGCTTTGGTCGAATGTTTTTTTGCCTGATGCTGACCCAGAGCGCGCCGGCCGCTGACATCGATCTGCCAGACGTCTCGCTGGCCGCAGAGACCACCACCGCCGAAACGCCGGTGCCGCAAGTGGGTGACTTTCAGGTCTTCGACGGCCGGGTCGGCACTGTCGCCTGCTCGCGCTGGGAAGTGACGACGGCGGATGAAGGCGGCTTTCTGCTCAGCACCTGCGATAAGTACAAGTCCTATCTCAGCGTTGCCGGCAGCTACAACCTGCACAAGATTGAAGCGCCCGACGGCAAGCCGCTGGTGGTCTTCGAGCCCTGGTTGCCGGCCGTGCAGTTTCCGCTGGCCGTGCGCAAGGTCTGGACCGAACGCTACGAAGGCTATCTGGCCAGCGAAGGCCTGCGCTGGGAAGGCGAGATGACCTGCCGGGTGGTGGAGTTTGCGCCGGTCGCGGTCAAGGCCGGCAGCTTCGACGCCTTCCGCATCGAGTGCTACGACAAGCGGCGCGCGGCGATGCTGGAAACCGGCGCTAACACCACGCTGTGGTACGCGCCTTCGGTGCCGGGCATCGTGAAGACCGTGAACCACGAGGAACCCGCCTGGGACAGCGAGTTGACCGAACATGGACCGCGCTAGGGCGCAGCCCCGGTGAGCCGCGCGTTCGTCAAGGAAGGCGACGGCGCAGAGGCCGACGAACCGCTGCGCCGCGCGCCGCGCATCCAGCCCTGTTACATCACGCGGCGCGGGTACGACGCCGCCCGTGCGGCGCATGAGGCGCTGCTGCATGAGGTCGGCGGACGGAAGCTCGACGAGGTGCCGCTGGACGCACGCGATGCCTTTCGTCAGCAGAGCCTGCGCCTGCAGGAACTGACCGCGCTGCTGCAGGAAACCGTGCCCGTTGATCCGCCGTCAGGGCCGGTCGCAGAAGTGCGCTTCGGGGCGACGGTGAGTCTGCTCGAGCCCGACGGGCGCAGGTTTGAACTGCGGCTGGTGGGCGAGGACGAAGCCGCGCCGGAGCAGGGCCTGCTCAACTGGCGCTCCCCTCTAGGTCAGCGCCTGCTAGGGGCCCGCGTTGGCGATGAAGTCGAATGGCAGCGGGCGGCGAGCGTCCTGATACTGGAAGTGCTCGCCGTCCGCTACGACTGAGGCTTACTTGATGAGGCCCTCGGCGCGCATCGCGTCCTGCACCCGCGGCCGCGCGGCGATGCGTTCGCGGTAGCTCTTGAGTCGCGGCCAAGTCGCCACGTCCAGCCCCACAAAGCCCATCCAGCCCAGCGTGGTGAAAAGATAGGCGTCGGCGCAGGTGAAGGTATCGCCCAGCAGGTACTCCTTGCCGCCCAGTTCATTGGCCACCCAGGTGTAGCGGTCGCTCAGGCGCTGCTTCTGCCACTGCTTGAACTCGCTTCCGGCTGCCGGGTTGAACAGCGGCGAATAGCCTTTGTGCAGTTCGGTGCCAATGAAATTGAGCCAGCTTTGCATGCGGGTGCGCTCGCGACTGCCGGCGGGCGGCGCGAGACGGGATTCGGGCACCTGATCCGCAACGTATTGCACGATGGCCGGGCCTTCGGTGATGCGCTCCCCGTCATCCAGTTCCAGCATCGGCACATAGCCGTGCGGATTGACGCTGTAGTAGTCGGCGCCGTCGCTCAGCGTGTGGGCCTTGATGTCCACCTTGACGAGTTCAACGCTGAGCCCCGCTTCGCGCAGGCAGATATGCGGCGAGAGCGAGCAGACGCCGGGTGAGTAGTAGAGCTTCATGAGGCTTCCTTCTGCGAGATTGACGATGGGACGCGCGGCGCGTCCGGCCGGAGTATGCCAGAGCGGCTTTATGCGCAGACCCTGATCGCACCAATTGACGCGCTGCAGCGCAGTCCGGACAATCCGCGTCCGCCGTCGCAGCGGCGGCTTCTTTTTTCGCCCTCGGAGTGTTCATGTTGTTCAGAGTATGTGTGCTTGGCAGCGCCCTGCTGCTGTCGGCCTGCGCCGGCAAGACCATTGTCCCCAACTACCAGAATTCGAATCCCTTTCTGCAGGTCGGCGGCGAACAGCCGCCCAATAGCGCGCCGGTGGTGGAGAACGCGGGCTCGTTTTGTCTTGAAGTCAGCGAGGTCTGGCACAGCGACGGCAAGACGCCGGACGGCCAGAAACTGTGGGCGCGGGATACGCTGCGCAAGGTCGTGCCCTGCCCCTGAAGTCTCGCGTTTTCAGCCGCCGAAAAGATTGTGGCGGACTTCTTCCAGATGCTCACGGATGAGCGCGGTGGCGGTGGCCTCGTCGCGGGCGCGTAGCGCGGCGACGAGTTTGCGGTGCTGTGCTTCGTAGCGCCGCCGCCGCGCTGCGGTCAGCGCCTGCTGTTTCAGTCGCCCCCATTCGCCGTTTTCCCGCGCCTCGCTCATATTGCGCAGGCAGAGCATGAAAAACGCGTTGTGAGTCGCGGCGGACAGCGCCTCGTGCAGCGCGCCGTCCCAGTATTCAAAGGCTTCAAAACTGTCGGCCCGCTCGCCTTCCTGCAGGCAATGCGCCATCCGGTCAAAGTCTTCGCGGGTGGCGTGACGCACGATCAGGCCGGCCAGCAGCGGCTCGAACAGCAAGCGCGCTTCCATCAGTTCGGCCGGGCTGACGTTCAAAATAGCGGCCTTGTGCAGACGTTCCCGTCGCGCGAGATGCGGTAGCGCCGCGACATAGGTACCGCTGCCGGCTTCCCGTCGCAGGAGACCGCGCGCGACGTAATCGGCGATGATGCGTCGGACGCTGCCGCGCGAAAGCGCAAAGCGCGCCGCGAACTCGCGTTCTGCCGGCAGCTTCATGCCGAGCGCGTAGTGGCCCTCGTCGAGCTGCTCGTCGAGAAAGCGCTGCAGGCGGCCCTCGGGTAGGGGATCTGCCGCGTGTTTTTCCGATCCAATTGGTTTGTTCAAGCCCAATATTCCCGCTTGAGTACCGAATTGGCCGCACCTTACCATCAGCGCCATGCGATCCAAATGGTTCATGCCAGATCGCCCATCGCCCCTCAGTGTTTGCCAAGGAGATCGCCTTGAAACTCGCCCGCTTCGAATACCGCAACGCGCCCTGCCTCGGGCGGCTCAATGCAGCCGGCAACGGCTTTGACCTCATCAACGCGAGCGCGACCGGCGGCGACGCCATGATCGCGCTCATCGAGACGCTGCTCGCCGGCGGCGAGCCGGCGTTCAGCGGGGAGCGCGTCGCGCTGTCCGAGGTGCGCCTGCTGGCGCCCATCCGGCAGCCCTCGAAGAACGTGCTCTGCATCGGCAAGAACTACGCGGCCCACGCGGCCGAGTTCACCCGCAGCGGCTACGACGCCTCCACCAAGCCGACCGACGCCATCCCCGACGCGCCGATCGTGTTCTCCAAGGCGCCGGACTGCATCATCGCCGCCGGTGACGAGATCCTGCCGCCCTGGTCGCTGAGCCAGGACATCGATTACGAAGCCGAGCTGGGCGTCATCATCGGCAAGGGCGGACGCGGCATCGCACGGGCCGATGCGTATGCCCATGTGTTTGGCTACACCATCATCAACGACGTCACCTCGCGCGACCTGCAGGTGAAACACAAGCAGTGGCTGCTGGGTAAATCGATCGACACCTTCTGCCCGATGGGGCCGTGGATCGTGACGGCAGATGAAGTCGATCCCGGCAATATCGACGTGCGCTGCTGGGTCAACGATGAACTGCGTCAGGACGCCAATACGCGCGATTTGATTTTCGACATCCCGACCATCATCGAGACGATTTCCGCCAGCATGACGCTGCGTCCTGGCGACGTCATTGCCACCGGCACGCCGGCAGGGGTGGGCGTCGGCTTCACGCCGCCGAAGTTCCTGCGTAGCGGCGATCGCGTACGGATTGCGATCAGCGGCATCGGCGAAATGACTAACCCGGTGCGCTAGGGGGCGACTCGCATGGACTATCAAATCAACGGCAAACGGATGGTGGTGGACGTGCTGGGTAGCGGCGCGCCGCTCCTGCTGGTGCATGGCCTGGGCGGGACGGCGAACAGCTGGGCACCGGTGGTCGCGGCCTTCGCGGGCAAGATGCAGCTCATCGTGCCGGACCTGCCGGGCGCCGGGCGTTCGGCGTCCGACCCGGCGGTCAGCATCGAAAGTCTGGCGGCAGATCTGCTCGCACTGCTGGATGTGCTCGGTATCGACAGTGCGCATGTGGCCGGCCATTCGATGGGCACGGTGGTGTGCCAGCATCTGGCCGCGCTGGCGCCGAGCCGGGTGCGGGATCTGGTGCTGCTTGGGCCGCTGGCGGAAGCGCCGGAGGCGGCGCGTCCGGCACTGCGCGCGCGCGCCGACGCTGCCCTGCAGGACGGCATGGACCCCATCGCCGAGGTGCTCTGCGAACGCGCGCTGGCGCCCGTGACGCGCGAACGGCAGCCGCTGGTCACCGGCTTTGTGCGCGAACTGATTCAACGCCAGCGCGCGGGGGATTACGCTGCACACTGCCGGGCGCTCGCCGCGGGCGTGCGGGCCGATCCGGCACAAATCCGCTGCCGCAGCCTGTTGATTGCCGGCCATGAAGACGCCACCTCGCCGCCGGCATCTGTCGCGGCGCTGGCGGCTTCGCTGCCGGCGGCGACGCATCTGGAACTCGCCGACTGCGGGCACTGGACCATGCTGGAACAGGCCGCGCCGGTGGTGGCGGCGATGCGCAAGTTCTACGCGGCATAATCAGGCACCACACAACAAAGAGACGCGGACCGCGAGGGCCGCGCAAGCAAGGGGAGAGCCGATGAGCGCCACGCTGTTCACCAACGTGAAAGTGTTTGAAGGCACCAAGTCCAAGAGCGAACCGGGCGAAGTGCTGGTTGAAGGAAACCGCATCACGCGGGTGGCGAGCGGGCGCAAGGCGCTGCCGCGTGAATCGGGCGTCGAGGTCATCGACGGGGGCGGCGGCACGCTGATGCCCGGCCTCGTCAACCCGCACTGCCATTTCACCTACAACAACGCGGTGAGTCTGGCGGACATCACCGCGCTGCCGGTGGAAGAAAACCTGCTGGTGACGATGCGTAACGCCGCCACCTATCTCGACTACGGCTTCACGGCGGTCATTGGCATGGCCTCGGCCAAGCCGCGGCTGGAGCTGGTGGCGCGCAACGCCATCAACAAGGGCGAGTTTCCGGGGCCGCGTATACGCGCCTGCACGCCGGAATACACCGTCAGCGGCGGGGTGGGCGACGACTCGCGCCTCGACCGCTTTGTGCCGTCGATCGGGCTGGTGTGCAACGGGCCGGAAGAGTTTCGCAAGTCCATCCGCCAGATGATTCGCGAAGGCGTGGATATCGTGAAGTTCAACAATGCCGGCGACAGTTTTACCTTCGGTAAGGTGGGCGGCGAATGTAACCCCATGACCGAGGACGAGGTGCGTGCGATCTGCGAAACCACCCTGAATCTCGGCAAACGCGTGGCCGCTCACGCGCACGCCGACAGCGGCGTGCGCCAGTGCATCAAGTACGGGGTCGAGTTCATCAATCACGCGACCTTTGCGACCGACGCGACCATCGAACTGCTCGCCAAAAACGCCCGCAGGCACTATGTGACGCCAGCGATTGCCGCGCGCTACAACACCACCTATGAAGCAGGCGCCTGGGGCATTACCGAGGAAGTCGCCACCCACATCGGCAACAAGCGGGAGCTTGAAGCCGGCTGCGCGGCCATGCAGAAAATGCACAAGGCCGGCATTCGCGTGCTGCCGTTTGGCGACTACGGTTTTGCGTGGATTCCCATCGGCACCGACTGCCGCGACCTCGAACACATGGTGAATCTGTTCGGCATGCAGCCCTGGGAGGCGCTGCGCGCGGCCACCGCCTACGGCGGCGAAGCCTGGGCCGGCAGCAGCGGGGAGCTGCTGGGTCGGATCAAGGCCGGCTATCTGGCCGACCTCCTGCTGCTCAACGGCGATCCGCTGCAAGATTTGAAGCTGCTGCAGGATCTCTCCCGCATCCGCTGCGTGATGAAAGACGGCGTGTTCCATCGCCGCGGCCTGTCAGGAGGCATGACATGAAAATGCTTGAAGGCATCAAGGTGCTGGACTTCACCCAGTACCTCTCAGGGCCCACGGTCACCCGCCTGATGGTGGAAATGGGCGCGGAAATCATCAAGGTTGAGGCTGCCCCCGGCGGCGACCCCTCGCGCCTGCTGCCGCTGGTGGTGGACGGACGCAGCGGTTATTTCGTGCAGCAGAATCGTGGCAAACAGAGCCTTTGCGTGGATCTGCGCACGCCCGAAGGCATTGCCATCGTCAAGGAACTGGTCGCCAAGGTCGACGTGGTGGTCGAGAACTTCGGTCCGGGCGTGATGGAGAAACGCGGGCTGGCCTGGACGGATCTGAAGGCAATTAATCCCGCGCTCATCATGGCGTCGATCTCGGCCTACGGGCGCGAAAGCCCGCTGTCGCACAAGACGGGTTACGACTGGGTGGCGCAGGCCTTCGCCGGCATCATGCACATGACCGGCTACGCCGATGGCCCACCGATGCCGGCGGGCTTGAGCATGGCGGATGTGTCTTCCGGCGTGCATGCCTTCTCGGCGATTGGCTATGCGCTGTTCCACCGCCTGCGCACCGGCATCGGGCAGTGGATCGACATCGCGATGGTCGACAGCCTGTTCCACATGTTCGAGATTCCGGTGCAGGCGCATACGCTGAGCAAGGGCGCCTACGTGCCGCATCGCGCGGGATCGAGTCATCCGCTGGTCGCGCCGTTCGCGGTGTTCAAAGGCCCCACCGGCTACCTGGTGATTCTTGCCCTGCAGCTGCAGTGGCGCGGGCTGTGCGAGGCGATGGGGCGGCTGGATCTGGAACACGACCCGCGCTTTGCGACCAGCAATGTGCGCGCCGCGAATCAGCAGGAACTGACGCCCATCATCGAAGAGTGGCTGACGCACTTTGCCAGCACCGATGAAGTCCTCGAGCGTCTGGAGCAGTTCCGCGTGCCCTCCGCGCCGGTGCTAAGTCCGGTGGATGCGATCGATCATCCCTATTTTCGCGCGCGCGGCACGGTGCGCGACATTGTCGACCCGGTGCTCGGACAGTTCTCCATCCCGGGTTTTCCGCTGCATTTCTCCGCCCAGCCGGATCTGCCGGATCTGGTCGCGCCGCTGCTGGGCGAACACAACCAGCAGGTCTTGGGCGAGATGCTGGGCTACGACGCATCGCAGGTCGCCGCGCTGACGGCCAAAGGCGTGCTGCTGCAGGGCGACCGCTGACATGGGCGTGATGGTCGACGGTGTCTGGCACGACGAGTGGTACGACACCGCCGCCCACGGCGGGCGCTTCGTGCGCCCGGACGCCCAGTTCCGCCATTGGATAACGCCGGATGGCGCCGCCGGCCCCAGCGGCGAAGGTGGCTTCAAGGCCGAACCGGGGCGCTATCACCTTTATGTTTCGCTGGCCTGCCCCTGGGCGCACCGGGTGTTGATTTACCGGCAGCTGAAAGGCCTCACCGGGATGATCGATGTGTCAGTGGTGCACTGGCTGATGCGCGATCAGGGCTGGGTGTTTTCGCCGGGGCCGGGCGTGGTCCCGGATCCGATCCACGGCGCGGCCTGCCTGTATGAAATCTACCGCGCGAGCGAGCCGGGCTATTCGGGTCGGGTGACCGTGCCCGTGCTGTGGGACAAGCAGCGCGCGCGCATCGTCAACAACGAGTCCTCCGAAATCATCCGCATGCTGAACAGCGCCTTCGACGGCGTGGGCGCCTTACCCGGCGACTACTACCCGTCGGCGTTGCAGGCGGAGATCGACGCGCTCAACGCGCGCATTTACCAGACCGTGAACAACGGCGTATACCGCGCCGGTTTTGCCACCACCCAGGCGGCGTATGAAGACGCCGTGCAGGCGCTGTTTGAGAGTCTCGACTGGCTGGAAGCGCGCCTCGCCGGCCAGCGTTTCCTCCTGGGCGCAAGGCCGCTGGAATGCGACTGGCGGCTGCTGCCCACGCTGCTGCGTTTTGATGCCGTCTACGTCGGGCATTTCAAATGCAATCTGCGGCGACTGGTCGATTACCCGCAGCTCTGGGGCTACGCGCGGGATCTTTATCAGTGGTCTGGTGTCGCTGACACCTTCAATGCGGAACACGCCAAGCGGCATTACTACGAAAGCCACCTGGGGATTAATCCCACCGGCATCGTGCCGGTGGGGCCGCTGCTGGACTGGGCCAGCGCGCACGGCCGGGCGGGGCGGTTTTAGGCAACCTGTTCCCGTTGCGACGAGGCCGCTGCAGGCTGCGACCCGGCGAGTTGGCCCGTCGGTGCGGCCAGCGCCACGGCGGTCAAACCCTGCAGGAAATGGTCGACTTCGCGCAGGTCGTGCAGCCGCCCGCCTTGCAGCAGATCCTGCGCAAAGCGCGCAGCGTGGCTCAGCAACTGTTCCAATAAATCCTGTAAACAAGGCGCGCCGCCGGGGGCGCGCAGCTCATGCACCTGCGCGGCGGTGGTCTTGCGCAGGCTTAAGGTGCCGACGATCCCGAGGCATTGCTCGCCGACCTGCAGCCGGGTCGCGCGTTGCTCCAGTTTTTCAATGCTGCCAGCGCGGGTGGTGAGTTCGAGTTCCGCGCTGAAGCGCGGCGCGCTCCCGCGCAGCCAGCTGCGCCAGCCGGTGTTGGGGCTGTGCCGCCATTGCTCGAGCGAGCAGACCGGCGCCTCAAGCCCGCAGAGCTCTTCCGGCAGCTGCTGATAGCGGGCGTACAGCTCATTGCTGATGAACAGGGGATCGCCTTCGGCGGAGGTCAGAAAAATGCCGATGAGGTCGGCATCTGTGGGTGCGCCGAGAGAGGCGGCCGGTAGGGGCTGCGGGCTGGCCAGACACAGGAAGCCGGCCAGTTCGCCGGCCGCGGTCGTGCGCGGCACCACCGTGCCCTGCAGGCCGTTACCGCTGTCGGGCGGTAACTCGCCCTGCCATAAAGCCCGGTCGGGTGGGACGCTGGCCGCAGCGGCCAGCCGCGACATCCAGGGCAGGGCCGAGCCCAGCAACTGCTCGGCGCTGACGCCGCGCAGCACGCAGTACTGCTCGTTTACGAATTCGATGGTGCCGTCGCGACTGGTCGCAAAGGCCGGTGTGTGCTGGATGGCGGCGCGTTCGAGCAGGCTGAACTCAAGCATGGCGCGACCGCTCAGCGCCTCGGACGGCGCGGGAGAAAAGCGGGACGCGCAGGGCGCGCGAACAGGGAACCGGCATAGCAGACGAGCAGGCTTAACATTGGCCGGCAGTTTGGCAGTGGGCCAGTCTGGGCCCAAGCCGGCAGCCTTGGCGCGTGATGTCAGACGCTGGCGATTTTTTATGTAGGGAATCCCCTACAACACTCAGTCGATCAGCGCGTGGCTCAGGCAGTAGCGCACCAGATCTGCGTTGGTCTTCAGGGCCAGCTTGTTCAACACCCGCGAGCGATAGGTGCTGACCGTCTTGGCGCTCAGGAACAACTGCTCCGCAATCGCGGCCGGCGAGCGGCCGCGCCCAAGTTCGCGCAGCACGCTGAATTCGCGTGGGGATAATGCCTCGTGCGGCAGCTTGGTCCCGCCGAACGCACGCCGCGCCAGCGCCTCGGCGGTTTCAGGGTCGATGTAGCGCCCGCCGTTCAGCACCCGCTGCAGGGCGCCGGCAATTTCGGCCGGCGCGCGGTGCTTGCCCAGATAGCCGCTGGCGCCCAGTTCCAGCGCGCGCAGCGCGAAACGCTCCTCGTTGTGCATGCTCAGGATCAGCACTTTCAGCGTCGGGTCGCGCTGGCGCAGTTCGCTCAGGCATTCCAGCCCGTGGCGGTCGGGCAGCGAGAGATCGAGCACCACCATGTGCGCGGGTTCCTCGCGTTGGCACTGGAACAGTTCGGCCGCGCTAGTGGCCTCGCGCACCACCGCGTCCGGGCGAATTTCCTGCAACAACTCGCGCAGGCTGCGGCGAATCAGCGGATGGTCGTCACAGAGGATGATGTTCATGTTCGCGACGCCGTCCAGGGCAGTTTGAGGATGAGCGACGTGCCGCCCTGCGGCCGGCTGGCCAGTGCCAGACTGCCGCCGAGCTGATAGGCGCGCTCGGTCATGCCGATGATGCCAACGCCGGCTCGGCTGCGGGCCTGCGATAAGCCGGTGCCGTTGTCATCGATCTGCAGTTTCAGCGTGCGGCGGGACTGGTTCAAGCGCACCGTGAACTGCGTGGCCCGGCCGTGTCGGACGCCGTTGGTCAGCGCTTCCTGAAACACCCGGAACACGGTGAGCTGATGTTCTGCGCCGAGCGCCTCGCAGCTCGCGAGCTTGAGTTTGCAGCGAATGCCGGCGCGCCGCTCGAGCTGCGCCACGTGCGCCTCGATCGCGGCCTTGAGACCCAGACCTTCAAGCTCCTGCGGGCGCAGGCTGGTACTCAGGTGCCGCACCTGGGTCAGGGTCTGCTCGATCAGGCTGTCCATCGCCGCAAAGCGCGCGCCGATCGGCGCCAGTTCGCGGGTGTCCTGCGGTAGCTGGCGCTCCAGCCAGCGAAGGTCGAGGCGCAACGCCGTCATCCGCTGTCCCAGTTCGTCGTGCAGTTCGCGGGCGAGGTGCGCGCGTTCCTGTTCCAGCGTCTGGTTCAACTGGTGGGCGTAGGCGCGCAGCTGCTGCTGCGAGGCCTGCAGCGCGGCGCGGGACTGCTGACGGCCGGTGACGTCGACGATGACGCCGGCCCAGGTATGAGCCTCCGCGGTAGGGCCGCCGCGCGTCAGCAGCCAGCGGGTGGCTGCGCCGATTGGAATCTGGAAGACGAACTCGCAGCTGCAGCCGTCGCGCAGGGCGTCAGCGATCCGCTGTTCTATTTCCACGCGCTCCGCCGGCAACAGCAGTTGCAAGCTCAGGGCGCGCTCCACCGAGCGGGGCAGGGCGCTGGCTTCAAGTCCCAGCAGCCGTTGCGCGGCATAGTCGTACACCACCCGGTCGGTTTGCAGGTCCCAGCTCCAGGTGCCCGCGCTGCCTTGCGCCAGCGCGGCGAGCAGCGCCTGCTCGGCGGCCCGCGCCTGGGCTTCCGCCTCGCGCTGGGCGGTGACGTCGGTGTAGGTCACCAAAATGCGCCGATTGCCTGCCTCGCCAGACAGGGCCCACTGGGCCCGCACGCGGAGACGTTGCCCGTTGCGATGCACCGCCTGCGCTTCTTCCACCACGCTGCGCTGATGCCTGAGCAGCTGCAGGAACTCGCGTGCGGGACGGGGCAGTTCAACCTGCAAGAGATCCTGAATTGGCTGGCCCAGCGCCTCGGCTGCGCTGTAGCCAAAAATCCGCTCGGCGCCGCTGCTCCAGAGCTCTACGCGGCCATCGATGTTCGACACGCTGACCGGCGCATGCTCGATCAGCCGGGCCTGTTCGCGCAGCTGCGCGTCGGCCGCTTCCTCGGCCGAAACGTCGCGCGCCAGCATGAAGAACACCTGGCTGCCGGCAAGCAAATGGCTACCGGTCGAGGTCTCGGCCAGAAACCGCTGCCCGTCCCGACAGTGCAGCAGCCAGCGCTGGCGCGCGGTTTCGCCGGGCCGTAGCGGGCCCGGTGTCTGAACAGTGCCCGGCGGGGTGCTGCGCAGACTCGTGATGGGTGCTTGGAGCAGTGCTGCGCGGGGATAGCCAAGCCGCTCGCAGGCAAACTGGTTGGCGTCCAGCAGCCGGCCGGCCGCGTCGTAGAGCAAGAACAGTTCCGGCAGGTAATGCAGCAGGTCCTGGAGCCGGCTTTCGCTCTCCTGCAGGGAGGAGAACAGCCGGTGCCGTTCTTCGACATCAACGACTGCTCCGATCCAGCGGTGCACGCGGCCGGCGCTGTCGTACAGCGGTTCAGCGCGCAGGTCGCAGCGACGGTAGCTGCCATCGTGCCGGCGCAAGCGAAACTCGAGTTGGAAGGCCGTTTGACGCGCCATCATGGTCTGCCAACTGGTTTTGAGGTCTGTCTGGTCCTGCGGGTGAGCTGCCGCCATCCAGCCGTACGCGGCCGCCTTATGCGCCGGCATGTCGGTGAAATCGCGCCAGCGCTGGTTCACGAAATCGACCAGTCCGTCTGGTCCGCTCGACCAGACGAGTTGCGGCATGAACTCGATGAACTGGCGAAAATCGAGGCTCGTGGGGTCCGGCACCGGCGCGCCGTTGTCCTGGGCGGGCGGCAGCACCCCGCCGACGAGCGTGCGATAGCAAAGTTCGATTACGCGGGCAGATTCCAGCCGCTGATAGTAGGGCTCGACGTCTGTCGTCGCGCCCAGCCAGCGCAGGATCTCGCCGTTGCCGTCCCGCACCGGCAGCGCCTGCGACAGACAGTGGCGATAGTGGCCGTCGTCGCCCAGCACGCGGTATTCGTGGCGATAGCGCGTGCCGTCCTTGAGCGCGCGCTGCCACGCGGCCATCACCGCCGGCTGGTCCTCCGGATGGATGCGCTGCTGCCAGGTCTCGTTGGCGGTGTGCAGGCTGTTGATGCCGTAGAACGCCTGCGCACGGCGGTTGAGGTAATGCACCTGCCCGTCGGGCATGGCCATCCACACCAGATGCGGGCCGCTGGAGAACTCCTGCTCCGGCGGAAAGGTCACAGCGGATTGATGCTCGGCAATCGTCATAGACCAACCTCTGCGAAATCTCGCCTCAGACTCGGCGGCCCGCGTGTGAGGGCCGCTGACACGCGGCGGTTTTGACTCAGGGCTTGCAGCACAGCGGCCGATAGCACCGATTGTAGAGTTTAAGCGCCGCTTTGGTCGTTGTGCCGGGCGGTTGTAATGGGGGAACGAGTGGGCGATCCTGCGCGCCGTTCATCCTGCCTCGGCCAATGCGCCCGCACCCGCAGACGCTGCCACGACGTTGCGGTCTTACCGGAAGTTTTCTCCACCGATCCAGCCATGCTAGAAACTTTCCTCAATACGCTTCAGGGGCCGTTGCTGTCGCTGTGGGGTCCGTTTGCCATTCTGGTGCTGTGCGGGCTGGGTGTGCCGGTGCCCGAAGATGTGGTGTTGCTGGTGGCCGGTGCGCTGGCGGCGGTGGAAGGCCGCTCCTGGCAAGAGGTCAGTGTGCTGATGTACGTGGCGGTGATCGGCGGCGATTCGCTGATGTTTCTGATGGGCCAGCGGCTGGGTGGGCGCCTGCTCGGTTCTGCTTCTGGCCAGCGATTGTTTCCCGCCGCCAAACGCGCCCGGGTGGAACTCTTCTACGCCAAACACGGCGCGAAAGGGCTCTTCATCGCGCGCTTCCTGCCCGGCTTACGCAGTTTGATTTTCTTTTCCGCAGGTTCCCTGCGGGTTCCCTATCTCACCTTCCTGTGGTGGGATGGTCTGGCTGCCCTCATCAGCGTGCCGGTCTTCGTCTGGCTGGGGCACTGGCTGTGGGAAAAATTTGGCCACGACGCCGCGCATTTCAGCGAAGCCATGGCGCACGCCCATCAGTGGTCGCTGTGGGTGGTGCTGGGCGCACTGGGCGTCGCGGCCGGCGTGATGCTTTTCCGCTATTGGCGCCGCCGCCGCGCCGCCCGCTTGAATTGACCGCAGGCCTCGTTGATCCTTGCCGGGTGCAGGGTATTTCGCCTTGGTCGCCATCTCCTGCATGCGCCGTGCGCGGCGCCATCCAATGACAACAGGCAGGGGGAGACGCAGATGATTTTTGCCGAATATGCTCAGTACGACGGGCTAGGTCTTGCCGAACTCGTAGGTCGGCGCGAGGTGTCGCCGGCGGATTTGGTCGAGACCGCGCTCGCGGCTATCGAACGTCTTAATCCTCAAGTGAACTGCGTCGTCCAGCAGCTGCGCGACGACGCGCTGGCCGAGATCAAGGCCGGTTTGCCCTATGGCCCGTTCCGCGGCGTGCCGTTTCTGGTGAAGGAGTTCGGCATGCACTTCAAGGGCATGCGGACCAGCGCGGGGTCGCGGCTGGCGGCGGGCGTGCAGTTCGGGAACGACAGCGAACTCATGAAGCGCTGCCGTGCGGCCGGTCTGGTGACCATCGGCACCACCACCACCCCGGAGATGGCGTTCAACGCGAACAGCGAAGCGCTGGTCTATGGCCCGACCCGCAACCCATGGAACACCGGCTAC
>Ga0255097_1000175_pt1 | contig 34970 bp, 29 predicted proteins | sample Colum_Atlam_RepB_2_FD_188436 | JGI IMG/M metagenome (GOLD analysis project Ga0255097, IMG submission 188436) | Freshwater microbial communities from Columbia River, Oregon, United States - Colum_Atlam_RepB_8d | ecosystem: Environmental > Aquatic > Freshwater > River | place: USA: Oregon...
GAATACAGCGGATCAGAGGATCTCGGACATCTTCACGACGCGGCCCTCGGCCACCGATTTCACGGCGGCGTCGGCCAGCGCCAGCGCGATCAAACCGTCTTCGCCCGACGGTTCGGCCTTACCCTTGCCGCCAAGTGCGGCGATGAAGGTGGCGATTTCGGCCGCATAGGCTTCGGTATAGCGTGTCATGAAGAAATCATGCAGCGGCGGGCGGGTGTAGCCCGCGGCATTGGCCACCTCGATCGACACCGGGCGCTGGTTTTCCGCGGCCGCCATACCAAGGCTGCCATGCACTTCGATGCGCTGGTCATAGCCATAGGTTGCCCGGCGCGAGTTCGAAATCATCGCCTGTTTGCCCGATGCGGTTTTCAGCATCACCTGAACCGAATCGAAATCGCCGGCCTCGCCAATCGCCTTGTCGACCAGAACGGCGGCGGTGGCGACGACTTCGGTGATCTCTTCGCCAAGCAGGAAGCGGGCCATGTCGAAGTCATGGATCGTCATGTCGCGGAAGATCCCGCCCGAGCGCTTGATATAATCCACCGGCGGGGCGCCGGGATCGCGCGAGGTGATCGTCACCATCTCGACGGCGCCAACGGTGCCCTTGTCGATCTCGGCGCGAACGGCTTTGAAATGCGGGTCAAAGCGGCGGTTGAAGCCGACCATCAGCGTGCCTTTGTGGGCGCGCACCACCTCAAGGCAGGCTTTCACGCGGGCCAAGGACAGGTCGATCGGCTTTTCGCAGAACACGGCTTTGCCGGCTTTCACGAATTGCTCGATCAGTTCGGCATGGGTGTCGGTGGGGGTGCAGATCACCACGGCGTCGATGTCTTTCGCGGCACAGATCGCGTCAATCGTCCGCACATCGCAGCCGTATTGATCGGCAATCGCCTGTGCCGCCGCCGGGAAGGCATCGGCCACGGCAACCAGTTTGGCACCCGCATCACCCGTCACCGCCTTGGCATGCACCTTGCCGATGCGCCCTGCACCAAGTAGTCCGAACCGAACTGTCATCTCGCTGATCCTTTGTTGCGGCGCGTGGAACGCGTGTCCTCGGCGCGGTTGAATTTGGAATATTTGTTCCATATGCTATGGGCTGGGCTGGGCGAAGCGTCAAGAGGGGCGACCATGCGGGCTGACGAAAATCCATCAGGGGCAGCGCCGCAATCGGTGGAAGACTTCCGCATGCGATTGGCAGATCTGGGTGACACTTTGCCAAAGCGTTTGCAGCAATGTGCAACCTATGTCGCGGCCAATCTTGACCGCATTGCCGTATCGACCGTGGCCGAAATGGCGGCAGGGGCGGATGTGCCGCCGTCTGCCTTTATGCGGTTTTGCCAGATCATGGGGTTTTCTGGGTATTCGGACCTGCAGCGCCTGTTTCGCGAGGCTTATGCGCCGGGATTTCCCGATTATGCCACGCGTCTGGCCAATCTGAAATCAGGCGCGGGCGGGGCGGGGCGGCTTTTGGCGGAATTCGTCGAGGCGGGCCGCATGTCGCTGGAAGGTTTGGCGAAATCAGTGGACGAGGCGGCGTTGGCGCAGGCGGTTGACGTGCTGTCGCGCGCTGGTGTCATTCATGTGGTCGGCATGCGCCGGGCCTTCCCGGTGGCAAGCTATCTGGCCTATGTCTTTGAAAAGATGACAGTTCCAGCCATGCTTCACGAGGGCGCGGGCAAGCTGGACCAGCGCCATGCGCTCAGGGAGGGCGATGCGGTGCTGGCAATCAGCTTTGCGCCCTATTCCGAGGAAACCCTGTCGCTTGCCGCGGATGCCCGCGCGCGCGGGCTGGCGGTGGTTGCACTGACCGATACGCTCTCCAGTCCCTTGGCACGTGCCGCCGATGCGGTTTTGACCGTGCAAGAGGTGGATTTCGGGGCCTTTCGGTCCTTGTCGGCCACGATTGCCATGGCGATCACGCTGGCCGTGGCGGTCGGCACGGCGCGTAAAGCTTAGGCCCAGCGGCCTTCGAAATCTTCCGGCACCAGAAGGTGTTCGCGCGACAATTCCGTGGCCTTTTGCACCCCGCACAGTGCCATGGTGACGTCGAGCTCTTTCCACAAGATCTCCAACGCGGCGGTCACGCCCGCCTGACCCATGGCGCCCAAGCCGTAAAGATAGCTGCGGCCGATGAAGGTGCCTTTGGCGCCCAAAGCCAGCGCCTTCAGAACGTCTTGACCAGAGCGGATGCCGCTGTCGAGGAACACCTCGGTCCGGTCGCCCACCGCCTGAACGATCTGCGGCAGCATGCGGATTGAGGATAACGCGCCGTCCAACTGTCGCCCGCCATGGTTCGACACGATCAAACCATCTGCTCCGACATCGGCGGCCATGCGGGCATCTTCGGCATCCAAAATCCCCTTCAAGATCAGCTTGCCGCCCCATTGGTCGCGGATGCGGGCGACCTTTTTCCAGTCCAGTTGCGGGTCGAATTGCTCATTGGTCCAAGAGGTCAGACTGGCCAGATCACCCACGCCCTTGGCATGGCCGACAATATTGCGGAAGGTCCGCCGCGAGGTCGCCAGCATCCCCAAGGACCAGCGTGGTTTCAACATCATGTCCAAGATATTCGGCAGCGTCAGGCGCGGCGGCGTGGTCAGCCCGTTCTTCAGATCCTTGTGGCGCTGGCCGATGATCTGCAAATCCAGCGTCAAGACCAGCGCCGAACATTTCGCAGCCCGCGCACGTTCGATCAGGCGATCAACGAAATCTTCGTCCCGCATGACGTAAAGCTGAAACCAGAAGGGGGTCGGGGAATATTGCGCCACATCCTCGATCGAACAGACCGACATGGTGGAAAGCGTAAAAGGCACGCCAAAGGCGGCCGCGGCGCGGGCGGCCTTGATCTCTCCATCGGGGTTTTGCATGCCGCACGACCCGACCGGGGCCAAGGCGACCGGCATGGCAACCTTTTCCCCGATCATCTGGCTTGCCGTTGTCCGCCCCGTCAGATCGCGGGCCACACGCTGGCGCAGGCGGATCTTGGCGAAATCGCTGACATTCTCGCGGAAGGTCTGCTCGGTATAGCTGCCCGATTCCATATAATCGTAGAACATCTTCGGCGTGCGTTTTTTGTGCAGCGCCTTCAGATCGTCGATGCAGGTGATGACAGCCATGGCAAACCCCGAATTTGGTCAGGATACATTGCCAATCTTGCAGGCCGATACAAGCGCAGTCGGTCGCAAGCTATGGCTAAAGCGGCGAGACTTGCCCAATCAGCGCGGCTTGTCCAAGCCGGTCCCCGGTCGCGTCAGAGATTGTCCACAGCACTGTGCGGCTGATGCGAAACCGGCTGCCGTCGGCGGCTTTGCGGATGCCGGAATAATCCGCCACCCAACCGCGTTCGGCGGCTTCACGCAGGAACCGGCTGCGGTCGGTCTGGATGGCCGGATCTTCCTCAGCCGAGAGCCGCGAGGGCAGGCGGGTGAACGTCTCCCACCCCATTCCCCAAAGCGCCAACGCAGCGGCATTGGCATAGCAAAACACCGGGTCGGCTTCGGCTCCGTGACTGACCAAGGGCAGGGGGCTATGAAACAAGCGGTGGGCATAATCCTGCGCGGTGGGGGCCGCGCCGTCGATCAAGGGCTTGCCAGTCTGGGCGGCAAAGCTTTGTCCCAAAAGCCGCGACCAATCCTTGACCGCAGCCCGGTTGCAAACCTCATCCATGGCTCAGGCCGAATGGGCGCCTTTGGCCAGAGCGGCGACAAAGGCCAGCACCTCGGCCGGGGTCTTGCCCGCGCCGATTTCCTTGACGATGGCGGAGCCAACGACGCAGCCATCAGCAACCGAGGCGATGGTTTGGGCCGCATCGGGGGTGTTGATGCCAAAGCCAACGATGACCGGCAGATCGGTGGAGCGCTTGATCCGCGCCACTTCCGGCGCCACATCGGCGGCTTGTGCGGCGGCTGCCCCGGTGATCCCGGTGACCGAGACGTAATAGACAAAGCCGCTGGTGTTTTGCAGCACTTTGGGCAGGCGTTTGGCGTCCGTGGTGGGGGTTGCCAGACGGATGAAGTTCAGCCCGGCCTTTTGCGCCGGGATGCACAGCTCGTCGTCCTCTTCGGGCGGCAGATCGACCACGATCAGCCCGTCGATCCCTGCCTCATTCGCCTCGGCCAGAAAGCGGTCAACGCCGCGCGAATAGATCGGGTTGTAATAGCCCATCAGCACGATCGGGGTCTTTTGATCCCCAGCCCGGAAGTCGCGCACCATTTGCAAGGTGGCATCCACCGTCATGCCGTTTTCCAGTGCGCGTTGTCCGGCAAGCTGAATGGTCGGGCCATCTGCCATCGGGTCTGTAAAGGGCAGGCCCAGTTCGATGATATCCACCCCGGCGGCCGGAAGGCCGTTCAGCACGGCCTGCGCCGTGGCCACATCCGGATCGCCCGCCATGATGTAAGACACAAAGGCCTTTTTGCCCTCTGCCTTCAGCCGCGCGAAAGTGTCATCAATTCTGGTCATGGCCGGTCCCCGATAGATTGCACCGGGTTTCGCAGGTGCAGGGGCGAAAATCAATGGGCCAAAGGCGCGGGCCAAGCAGTGACTTGATCCTTGCCCCCATCCCCCCTATCAAGCGCGCGACCAGGCCAAAGGAGCGGGATCATGGGGTTCAAGATGGGCATTGTCGGGCTGCCGAATGTTGGCAAGTCGACGCTTTTCAACGCGCTGACCCGCACCGCTGCCGCGCAGGCGGCGAACTTCCCGTTCTGCACGATCGAACCCAACGTGGGCGAAGTGGCCGTGCCGGACCCGCGTCTGGACAAACTGGCCTCGATTGCTGGCTCCAAGCAGATCATCCCGACCCGTATGACCTTTGTCGATATCGCGGGTTTGGTGCGGGGCGCGTCGAAGGGCGAAGGCCTTGGCAACCAGTTTCTTGCCAATATCCGGGAATGCGACGCCATCGCCCATGTGCTGCGTTGCTTTGAAGATGGCGATATCACCCACGTCGAAGGCCGCATTGACCCTGTGGCAGACGCCGAAACCATCGAGATGGAATTGATGCTGGCCGATATGGAAAGCATCGAGCGCCGCCTGACGGCGCTTGGCAAAAAGCTGCGCGGTGGCGATCAGGACACGCTGGATCAGGACCGTCTTCTGCGGGCGGCCTTGGTGGCCTTGGAAAAGGGGCAGCCGGCCCGCACCCTGACCATCGCGGACGAAGACCAGAAACAATGGCGCATGTTGCAGCTTTTGACGGCCAAGGCTGTGCTTTACGTTTGCAATGTCGAAGAGGCCTGCGCGGCCAATGGCAACAGCCAATCCGCCCGCGTGGCCGAAATGGCCAAGGCCCAAGGTGCAGCCTCTGTCGTGATCTCGGCCAAGATCGAAGAAGAAATTTCGCAGCTTGCCGATGACGAAGCCGCGATGTTCCTCGAAGAAATGGGCCTGCACGAGGCTGGGCTTGACCGTCTGATCCGCGCCGGTCACGCGCTTTTGGGCCTCTCCACCTATTTCACCGTCGGCCCGAAAGAGGCCCGCGCTTGGACCATCACCAAAGGCATGCTGGCGCCGCAGGCGGCGGGCGTGATCCACGGCGATTTCGAAAAGGGCTTCATTCGCGCCGAAACCGTCGGCTATGACGATTATGTCGCTGGCAATGGCGAGGCCGGGGCCAAAGAGGCGGGCAAGTTCCGCGTCGAAGGCAAGACCTATGAAGTGAAAGACGGCGATGTCTTGCACTTCTTGTTCAACGCGTGAACTAGCGCCTGACGCCCTGCACCACCTCGGCAATTGCTGCCAATTGCCGGGCAAGTGGGCTTGACCGCCGCCAGACCATGCCGATCTGGCGCGCGGGGGCGGGCGCTGCAAAGCGGGTAACCGCCACCGGGGCAAGGCGGGTTTCCACCGCCACGGCCATCTCCGGTATCAGCGTCACGCCGATACCTGCCCCCACCATCTGCACCAAAGTGGTCAGAGACGAGCCATCCATCACCTCGCGCGGGGCGGCGGCTTGCAGCTTGCAAAACGACAGCGCCTGATCGCGGAAACAGTGCCCTTCCTCCAACAAAAGCAGCCGCATTTCCCGCAGATCGCGGGCATTGGGGGCGGGAAGACCTGCCTCGGCCAAGGGGCGAACCAGGACGAAATCCTCGGCGAACAGCGGCACCTCGATCAGCGCGGGTTCTGACACTGGCAGGGCGACGATGGCGCAATCCAACCGCCCTTCGGCAAGCTCGGCCAGCAGTTTCGGTGTGATGGTTTCCCGCAGCTGCAAGTCCAGTGCCGGGTAAACCCTTGTCAGTTCCGCAATCACCTGCGGCAAAAGATAGGGGGCAACGGTGGGGATCACCCCCAGACGCAGCCGGCCTGCCATCTGATCACGGGCGATGCGGGCGCTGTCCTCCAACTCCTCGACCAGCCGCAGGATGTCGCGGGCGCGGGTCGCGAATTCCTCGCCAAAGCCGGTCAACCGGATCGCCCTTGCCGAGCGGTCAAACAGCGGCGCACCCAGCCCGTCCTCCAACTCTTTGATCTGCATCGAAAGCGCAGGTTGCGAGATCGCAGCGGCTTCGGCGGCGCGGCCGAAATGACCATGACGTGCCAGCGACTCGAAATAGCGCAACTGTTTCAGGGTCAGGTTTGCCATCAGGAAAACTTATCAAGACAATCAGGAAATGCAAGTTCACCCAATGGTGAAACCCTGTTAGAACCATTCCAGAGACGAGACTCGGCCCCTTAGGGGCGCGGGCCCGATCGGTATTTGAAAGGGAGTTGACGATGGACGACAAAAGCGCAGGCAAATGCCCGGTGATGCACGGGGCCAAGGCCGCAACCCATGGCGGTCGGGGCAACAAGGATTGGTGGCCGAACCAATTGAACCTGTCGATCCTGCACCAGCACGGGCCAGCTTCGAACCCTTTGGGCGCGGATTTCTGCTATGCGGAAGCCTTCTCGAAAGTCGACTATGCAGCGCTGAAGGCTGACATCGCCAAGGTGATGACCGACAGCCAAGACTGGTGGCCGGCAGACTGGGGCCACTACGGCGGCCTGATGGTGCGGATGGCGTGGCACTCGGCCGGGACCTACCGTACGGCAGACGGGCGGGGCGGGGCCTCGACCGGGACCCAGCGCTTTGCGCCGCTGAATTCTTGGCCTGACAACGGCAACCTCGACAAGGCGCGTCGCCTCTTGTGGCCGGTCAAGCAGAAATACGGCAACGGGATTTCCTGGGCTGACCTGATGATCCTTGCCGGCAACGTCGCGATGGAAACCATGGGCTTCAAGACCTTTGGTTTCGGCGCGGGCCGTGAAGATCTTTGGGCACCGGAAGAAGACATCTACTGGGGCGCCGAAGAAGAATGGCTGGCCACGTCGGACAAGCCGAACAGCCGCTATTCGGGCGAGCGTGAGCTGGATAACCCGTTGGCCGCAGTGCAGATGGGTCTGATCTATGTGAACCCGCAAGGCCCCGATGGCAAACCCGATCCGGTCGCCTCGGGTCGCGATGTGCGCGAAACCTTTGGCCGCATGGCAATGAACGACGAAGAAACCGTGGCTCTGGTCGCAGGTGGTCACACCTTCGGCAAGGCGCACGGCGCAGGCGATGCAGCACTGGTTGGCCCCGACCCGGAAGCCGCCCCGATCGAAGCGATGGGCTTTGGCTGGGCCAATAAATTCGGCACCGGCAAGGGCATCCACACCACCACTTCGGGCTTTGAAGGCGCGTGGAAGCCGAACCCGACGACCTGGGACCACGGCTATTTCACCGTGCTGTTCAAGTATGAGTGGGAACAGTCGACCACGCCCGCAGGCGCCATTGTCTGGCTTGCCAAGGACGTCGAACCGCAAGACCTGATCCCCGATGCGCATGATCCGTCGATCAAGCATCGCCCGATGATGACCACGGCCGACCTCAGCTTGCGCTTTGATCCGATCTACGGTCCGATCTCGCGTCGCTTCCTGAACGACCCGGCGGCGTTCGCCGATGCCTATGCCCGCGCTTGGTTCAAACTGACCCACCGCGACATGGGGCCGAAGGCGCTCTACCTTGGCCCGGAAGTGCCGGCCGAAGACCTGATCTGGCAAGATCCGATCCCGGCCCGCGACCATACCTTGATCGACGCGACCGACATCGCGGACCTGAAAGCCAAGATCCTTGCCTCGGGCCTGTCGACGCAGGACCTGGTGTTGGCCGCTTGGGCCTCGGCCTCGTCCTATCGCGGTTCGGACAAGCGCGGCGGGACCAACGGCGCCCGCGTGCGTCTGGCCCCGCAAAAAGATTGGGCCGTCAACGATCCGTCCAGCCTTGCAAAGGTGCTGAAAGCGCTGGAGGCCATTCAGGCGGCCTTCAACGCCTCGGCCACCAGCGGCAAGAAAGTCTCGCTGGCCGATCTGATCGTTCTGGGTGGTACGGCTGCGGTGGAACGTGCGGCTGTGGCCGCTGGTCATCCGGTTGCGGTGCCTTTCACCCCCGGCCGCATGGACGCCAGCGCAGAACAGACCGATGCAGCCAGCTTCGATCCGATGGAGCCGGTGGCGGACGGTTTCCGCAACTGGCAAAAGCAAAGCTACCGCGTGACGGCGGAAGAAATGCTGGTCGACCGCGCGCAGCTTCTGACGCTGTCGGCCCCGGAAATGACCGTTCTGGTTGGCGGCATGCGCGCACTTGGCGCCAATGCTGGCGGCTCGAAGCAAGGCCTGTTCAGCGCCCGGATTGGCGCGCTGACGCCGGACTTCTTCACCGCCCTTCTTGACATGGGCACGGTCTGGTCGCCGGTGGATGAGGCGTCTCAGGCCTTTGAAGGCCGCGATGCCAAGACCGGGGCTGTCAAGGCAACGGCCAGCCGCGTGGACCTGATCTTCGGCTCGAACTCGCAACTGCGGGCTCTGGCCGAAGTCTACGCCCAGTCTGACAACGCTGGTAAGTTCGCGGCTGATTTCGCCGCCGCTTGGGCCAAGGTGATGAACCTCGGCCGCACCGACATCTAAAACGGCAAAGGCGCGGGGAACCCCCGCGCCTTTTTCCTATTTCCCGTCCCGATTTCTTTGACGAAATTGGCTTAACGCTTCAGCGTGATCGCCTCGCCCGGCTGCGCCGCAACCCAATCGGACGCCTGTCCATCCGGCCAGATCACCCGCACCTCGGCGCTGTCGGCCGTGCCGATGCCAAAATGCCATGGCACCAGCTGCCCTGACATATGCCCCCCACCCACCGTGATTTCGCGCCGTTGCAGCCCTGCCTCTGAGCGCAGTTCAACCCATGCCCCGATTGCATCGCGATTGGCTCCGGCTTGGCTCAAGCGCACGCTGACAAAACCGCCCAAACCCTCCGAGACATTGCGCCAGATCTCTGGCGCTTCCCTGCGGTTGACGACCAAAAGATCCAGCTTGCCGTCGGCATTGAAATCGGCGACCGCGCCGCCGCGCCCATTGGCGAAACTCAAGGCTCCAGCGGTCTCGGCCACCTCTAGAAAGGTGCCATCCGCGCGTTGCAGCATCAGGTTGTTGGGGTCTTTCTGGGCAAAATCGGGCATCTTCGACACATTGCCCTTCACCACGAACACATCGGCCAAACCGTCGTTGTTCACGTCTTCAAACTGTGCGTGCCACGCGGTCGAGGGGCGCAGATCGCCGCCCGTAAAGGGCCGATGTGCGGTTGCCCCGCGCTTGAAAGCCTGATCGGCATATTGCGGCAGCGTCTGGTCTTTGGGCGGGACCAACACCTGCAATTTGTTGTCCGCCATCGAGGTCAGGAAGTATTCGTTGAACCCGTTGGCATCCAGATCGCGCGCGGCAATCCCCATGCCCCAGATGCGCAACCGTTTCCAGCCTTCCTTGTCGGTCCAAAGGCGGGGTTCGGCTTCCATATGCCAAAGCTGTTCCTGCCCGCCCTTGTAATATTCGCGGTCATTCGACACCCGAAGATCACGCGTGCCGTTGTTGGCCCAGTCGGTGAACAGCATCGACAGCGCGCAGAAACTGGGTTTCAGCGGCAGGGGCGGCGCAAAGCCCTTGTCTGCGGGGCGGTGCAACCAATTGTCGGTGCAAGAGCCCCAAGGGAAAGCCTCTTCCTTGCGGTCGATGTAATTGCCAACGGCAAGGGTCGGCCACGCAGCACCCGTCTCCCATGTGGCGGCAAAGGCGGTGGACCATGCATCGCCGCCATCAAATCCCCATGCCGCATTGGCGTTCTCAAACCGGCAATCCCCCAATCCCCGCATCAGGTGATTTTCACCGACCCGCAGCACCGCCAGATCGGTGACGCCATCAGAGTCGATATCCAAGGGGTAAGCCCCGGTCACGCCGGTTTCCGACACCCCTTCGACGGGCGCAAACTTTAGCGTCCCGCCCGGTTCTGACAGATTGCGGTAAAGTCCTGCCGGGCCTTCGCCACCCGCGATGAAAACATCAGGGCGGGCATCTGCATCACAGTCGAACACGGCCGCCCCGCCCCCGACCATATATTGCCAGTCTCCCATGTAAGGCGTGGCAAGGCCGGTCGTCTCTTTGGCAAATTGCGGCGTGACAGGTTCGTCGGCCAAAGCCGGAGAGGCCAACAGCAAAAGGGGCAGAACCTTACGCACGGGTCTTTAGCTCCAGAATATGGCCTGCGATGCAGCGGCCCTGCTCCAGCCCGTTCTTGTTGGCTGATGGAAAGTGGATGCCGCCGTAAAGTCTTGATATCGCGGCCTCTTCGGCGGCCTCTGCGAACCCGGCAAAGGGGCGGGGTGCGATGCCATCGTCTTCGTGCGTGGCGTCTTCAAAGGCAAAGTCCGGTCCGTAAAAGGCCTCCAGAACCCCTGCCGCGGCGCCGGATTGCGTGGAATGGCCCGAGGGGTATTCCGGGAACGGAGGGGTGTTCAGCAAAGGCTCCCAGTTCGGGTCGATCACCCGGCGGATATAGGTGATCGGGCGCAGCAGGTCATATTCAAACTTTGACCGCCAGCACTGCACGAAACCATCTGACACCGCCATGCCCAACATCGCCAGCACTTCTGCCTGACGGTCGACCGGGGTCGCATCACGGTCAAAAATTTGCAGCATGATCGACACCCAATGCCCCGGCGGCGTGGGTGACAGCATCGGGTCATCAGACCAGAAACGGGCGATGACCTTTTGCTCGTCCGTCAGCGATTTCGAGATGTCATAGACCGTCTTTGCCTCGGCATAGAAGGCCGAGGCCGGATCTTCGCTATACTCCAGTGCCGGGGGCAGGCCGCAACCGCCGGTCATCGGAATGGCAAAGGTGCGGTTCTGGCCCCATGTCGGCAACAGGGGATGTTGCTGCACGGCCGTGGTGTTGGTCGGCACCCAATGACCCGGGCCTTCGGTCAGGGTGTATTCATAGGGAAATCCCATGTTTTCAATCACTGCCCCACCATCGCTGGCCGACCAATCCAGAATGGCCTGTGACACAGCAATCCCATGGGCCAATGAGCGATCGGCCACATCCTGACCCACGCCGGCCATCGCCACCTCTGACAGGCGCTTTTCCATCGCTTGCATGGCCCGCTGCCCCGTCGGGCCGGTGTTGCCGAAATGCGCGGCGATGGCATGGGACAAGGCACCTTGCAGCACGCAAGCCTCGTCATGCGGGGCGGCGTCGCGGGCGGGCAGGGCGGTCAGGCCCGCGACTTGGCCTGCCAAACTGCGCAGGGCCGGGGTGCCGGTGGCCTGCGCCTCAAAGGCGGTGATCCCAAGATAGGCAAAGGATCGCGCGGCCACGGGGGGCGAATAGGTGGCGGTGTGGCGGATCAACTCCAACAGCAGTTTATACCACTGCCCCAGCACCTGCTCTGCCCGGCGCTCGGCCGCAAAGGCGGGCCGGGGCGCAAGGGCTGCGGGCAGGGTGGCCATGGCAACGCCCGCCAGCGCCCCTTGTAAAAAGCTACGACGAGCAGGGCGGGCGGGATTTTTTGCCATCAGATGTACCGGTTCCAGAGGTTTTCCAGCCGCTCTTGCCGGCCAGATTTCGGTTCAGGTTCAAGGCCTTCTGCTGTCACCCGTGCCGCCGCAGCCTCAAGGCCGCCTGCCAGCATCGCCTTGGCCTTGTCGCTTTCCCAGCCCGCATAACGGGCCTTGCGGGCCGTTTCCAATTCCCCGCTTTCAAGCAGCGCGGCGGCCGCTTTCAGCGCGCGGGCGCAGGTGTCCATGCCGCCCACATGGGCCAATACGAGGTCTTCGGCATCCAGCGACTGGCGCCGGATCTTGGCGTCAAAATTGGTGCCGCCGGTGCTGTAGCCGCCCGCCTTCAGGATTTCATAGAAGGCCAGCGCCTTTTCGGCATGGTTGTTGGGGAATTGGTCGGTGTCCCAGCCGGACTGATAGTCATTGCGGTTCATGTCGATCGACCCGAAAATCCCCAAGGCTGCCGCCGTGGCGATTTCGTGTTCAAACGAATGGCCCGCAAGGATCGCATGGCCCTGCTCGATATTGACCTTGACCTCTGCCTCAAGGCCAAAGTCCTTCAGGAAGCCGTAAACCGTGGCGACGTCATAGTCATACTGGTGCTTTGACGGCTCTTGCGGTTTCGGTTCGATCAGGATGGCACCTTTGAAGCCGATCTTGTGCTTGTATTCGACCACCTGTTGCAAGAAGCGGCCAGCATGGGCGCGCTCGGCGACAAGGTCGGTGTTCAAAAGCGTCTCATAACCTTCGCGGCCGCCCCAAAGCACATAGTTCGCGCCGCCAAGGCGGTGGGTGGCATCAAGGTTGGCCTTCACCGATGCCGCGGCATAGGCGTAAACGTCGGGGTCGGGGTTGGTGGCCGCGCCCGACATCCAGCGCTTGTGGCTGAACATGTTCGCCGTGCCCCACAGCAGTTTGGCCTTATGCTTGCCCTGCTTTTCCGCAAAATACTCGACGATCTCATCCAGATTGCGCTTTGAATCCGCAAATGTCGCGCCTTCGGGGCGCACATCCGCATCGTGGAAGCAGTAGAAGGGCACGCCCAGAATATCGAACAGCTCAAACGCCGCATCGGCCTTGGCTTTTGCCGCCGTCATGCTGTCGGCAAACCACGGACGGTCCAGCGTCTGGCCGCCAAAGGGATCGCCGCCCTGATAGGCAAAGGAATGCCAGTAGGCGACGGCAAAGCGCATGTGATCTTCCATCCGCTTGCCCAAAACCACCTCATCGGGGTTGTAGTGACGGAAGGCGAATTCGTTGCTGGAAGACGGGCCTTCATAGCGGATCGCGGGAATGCCGTTGAAATAGCCGGGCATGGGATGTCCTTAAAGTTTCAAGCCCCGAAGGGCGGTTTGGGCGGCGCGGAACCGGGCGGCCCCTGCGTCGAAAGCGTCAATCAGAGATGGGACAGGATCGACCGAACGGGCGATCTTGGGGCGGGTGGCCACCTCGGCCCCTGCGCCCGTGGCCGCCATGATGGCCAGCCGCGCAGCACCATAAGCGCCCCCGAAATCGCCTGCCACGGGCAGGTCAACCGGCACATTCAAGGCCGTAGCAATGGCAGACAGCCAGTAATCAGACCGCGATCCGCCGCCCACAGCCAAGAGCCGTTCAATCTTGGTGCCGGTGGCGGCCAAGGCATCGCGACAATCGCGGATGGCAAAGGTCACGCCTTCCAGCACGGCGCGGGTTCCGGTGGCGGTGTCGGTGGCGTGTTCCAGCCCCATGAAACTGCCGCGAATGGCGGCGTCATTGAGCGGTGTCCGCTCCCCGCCCAGATAGGGCAGGAACAGCGTCTTGCCGGGGGCCACCAGCGGGCCAAGACCCGCGGTCAGCTTGGCCGCATCTTGCCCCACAAAGCGGCCATACCAGTTCAAGGCATCGGTCGCGGCCAGAATGACCCCCATCTGATGCCACGATCCGGGCAGCGCGTGGCAGAAGGTATGGACCGCTGTTGCCGGATCGGGCTGATAGCCATCATTGGCCGCAAACAGCACGCCCGAGGTGCCAAGCGAGACAAACGCCTCGCCCGCGCGCACAACGCCCACCCCGACGCCCGAGGCGGCATTATCGCCGCCCCCGCCTGCCACAACCACGCCCTTCGGCAGGCCCCAACGGGCCGCCAAAGTGTCGCGCAGCTGACCCGATACGGCCGAGCCTTCGACCAAACGTGGCATCTGTGCGCGGGACAGCCCCGTTGCGGCCAAAAGATCATCTGACCAGTCGCGCTTGCCGGTATCCAGCCAAGACGTCCCTGCCGCATCCGACATCTCGGCCACATGATCGCCGATCAGCCATAGCCGCAGATAATCCTTCGGCAACAGCGCCTTAGCGACCTTGGCCCAGATCTGCGGCTCGTGCGCACGCACCCAATCGAGTTTTGGTGCGGTGAAGCCCGGAAAAACGATATTGCCCGACAGCGCCCGAAACCGCGGATCGGCGTCAAGCCTTGCGGCCTCGGCATGTGACCGGGTGTCGTTCCACAAGATACAAGGCCGCAGCACATTGTCCGCCGCATCCAAAAGTGTTGCACCATGCATATGGCCCGACAGGCCAATGCCCTTGACCGCCGCCAGCCCATGGGCCGCCAACTGGTCCAGCACCGCCTCTGCCGCGGCAATCCAATGCGACGGCTCTTGTTCCGACCAGCCCTCTGCCGGGCGCGACACGGTCAGGGGGGCGGTGGCCTCGGCCACCACCTCTTGCCGGTCGTTGATGAGAATACCCTTCAGCCCCGAGGTGCCAAGGTCCAGTCCGATAAACATGTCAGTAGGCCTGCGGTGGTTTCTTGCCCATGATGATCATGCCCAGAATGTCGTCATCGGTGACATCCTTGACGTTCACTGTGCCAACCCGCTGGCCGTTTTTCATCACCACAGCGCGGTCGCACAGCTTCATCACCGAATGGATGTCATGCTCGATCAGGAAGATGCCAAGGCCTTGGGCCTTCAACTCTTGGATCAGCTCGGCCACCATCTGGGTTTCATGCGGGCCAAGGGCGGCGGTCGGTTCGTCCATGATCAGGATCTTGGCGTTGAAATAGACCGCGCGGGCAATGGCGACCGACTGGCGCTGACCGCCCGACAGGGCCGAAACCGGAACGTTGAACTTTTTGAAGTTCGGGTTCAGTCGCCCCATGATCTTGCGGGTTTCGGCCTCCATCCGGGTTTCATCGACGAACCCGAAAGAGTTCACCAACTCGCGGCCCAGAAACAGGTTTGACGCCGCATCAAGGTTATCGGCCAGCGCAAGGGTCTGGTAGATCGTCTCGATGTTGTGGGCGCGTGCGTCGCGCGGATCGTTGATGTCGACCTCTGTCCCGTTGATCAGGATCTGCCCGGCATCTTTGCGATAGGCGCCTGACAGGCACTTGATCAGCGTCGATTTCCCGGCGCCGTTGTGGCCAAGAAGGCCCACGACTTCGCCCGGATGCAGGTCGATCGACACATGGTCAACCGCCTTGATGCCGCCAAAGGCGATCGAGATGTCGCGCAACTCGACAAGCGGGGTTCCGGTGTTTGGATTGCTCATGTCAGCCCCCTTACTTGATGCGCTTGCGGTAGATGATGTCGAGGAAGACGGCGAGGACGAGTGCCACACCGATCACGATCTTGCGGTAAGACCCGTCGCCAAAGCCGATCAGCACCATGCCGGTTTGCAAAGAAACCAGCACCAAGGCGCCGATGATCGCGCCATAGATGGTGCCAACGCCGCCAGCCAGCGAGGTGCCGCCCACAACCGCCGCGGCAATGACCATCAGTTCGTCAAGATCGCCAAGCGCGTTGGTGGCCGAGTTCAGGCGGGCCGACGCGATGACGGCCGCAAGGCCAGCCAAGGCGCCCATCAAGGTGAAGATCTTGACCGTCATGGCGCGGGTGTTGATGCCCGACAGTGCGGCCGCTTCGGGGTTGCCGCCGATGGCGAAAACATAACGGCCAAAGCGGGTGCGGGTCATCAGTATGGTCATGGCCAGCGTGACAACGGCCAAGATCAGCACCGGATAGGCAAAGCCATGGGCGATGAACGCGCCTTCCGGCACCTCTTGGTTCAGCGTGGCGTAATAGTCCTTCAGGATGCCTTTCGGCCAGCCATAGGAATTCACCACCAGCGTGGCGATCACGATCAGACCGCTGCTCAGGCCCACCACGAAATACTCTGCCCACATCGGGCGCAGGGCAAAGCCGTGCAACTTGCGCGCGGCGCGGCCCGAAATGGCCAACCAGATCACCCCGGCGCAGGCAATGGCGCAGACGATCCAGCTGCCCGTGGCGCCGATGGCCCCATAAGGCCCGCCGCCCAACAGCGCAAAATTGGTGTCCACGGGCGAGATTGTCCGCCCGCTCGAGGCAAGAAAGGCCGCCCCGCGCCAGACCATCAGGCCGCCCAGGGTAACGATAAAGGACGGGATGGTCAGATAGGCGATCATCGCGCCTTGCAGCATGCCGATCAACGCTCCGAGCGCGATGGCAAAGACCACGGCGATGATCCAGATGGCCGGATGGCCGATCCCCATCGACGGCGGCAGCCATTCGACCTGCAAAAGCCCGGCATACATGCCGACCACGCCGACAATAGAGCCAACCGAAAGGTCAATGTTGCGGGTGATGATGATCAGCACCATCCCCGTTGCCATGATCCCGATCGAGGCCGTCTGCACCGACAGGTTCCACAGGTTGCGCGGGGTCAGAAAGGCGCCATCCCCCAAGACCAACTCGCCATAAAGGTGGAACCCTGCCCAGATCAGCAGCAGGGCGCCCACCATGCCCAAAAGGCGCGGGTCAATTTCGGTGGCGCGCAGGAAACGGGTAAAGGCCCCATCGGCCTTGGTCGCGGTCTGCGGGGAATGTGGGGTGTCGGTCATGTCTCGTCCAACGTCATGCAGGGGGACTCCCGGCGGGACATTTGCCCTGCGCGCCGGAGGGGTCCGTTAAGGACGTAAGGGGGCGATAGAGGACGCACCCTCGGGGTAGGAAAAGGGCGCCAACCCATCGGCTGGCGCCCTAATATCAAGCGATCACTCGCAGCCCTTCACACCAGCAACAGCGCCTTCGCAGGCCTGTTCTTTGGTGATGTGGCCCGCGTCGATGGCAACGTTCAGGTTGTCCTTGGTCAGCGGGGTCGGCGCCAGCAGGATTGCGTTCATTTCAACGCCCTTTTCGCCGCCCGAGAACTTGGTCGCACCTGCAATGGCATCCAGTGCGGTGCCATCGGCCAGCGCGGCCGCGATTTCGCCCGCAGCTTTACCCAGCTGACGCGAGTCTTTCCAAACCGAAACGGTCTGGGTGCCACGTGCCACACGGTTGATGGCAGCAAGATCGCCGTCCTGACCGCCCAGCGGAACGTTCAGGCCCTGAGCTGCCAAAGCCGCTGCAGCGCCACCGGCCATGCCGTCATTTTCCGACAGAACAGCATCCACCGCGTTGTTGTTGGCGGTCAGGATCTGCTCCATGTTCTTTTGGGCATTTTCCGGCTTCCAGCCGTCCGAGTTGGCCTCGCCGACAATCTTGATCTTGCCAGCGGCCACATCGGCGCCGATCACTTCTTCCATGCCAGCGCGCAGGAACTTGACGTTCGGATCGCCGGGGTCGCCCAGGATGATGGCATAGTTGCCTTCGGGCTGCGCCTTTTTCACTTCTTCGGCAATGATGCGGCCGACGCCGACGTTGTCGAAGGTCAGATAGAAGGTGCGGTTGTCTTCGATCAGGCGGTCATAGCCGACGACCGGAATACCTTCGGCAGCAGCCTTTTCGATGGCCGGGCCGATGGCGTCTTTGTCCCAAGCGTTGATGATCAGCGCGTCAACACCCTGCGAAATCAGCGCGTCGATGTCCGACAGCTGCTTTTCCGCCGAAGATTGTGCGTCGGCCGAGATATATTCGTCGCCAGCCGCTTCAATGGCTGCCTTCATGGCTGCTTCGTCGATCTTCCAGCGCTCTTCTTGGAACTGTGCCCAGCTGACGCCGATTTTCTTGCCCTCAGCCAGCGCCGCCGACGAGAAGCCAACCGCCGCGATCACGGCAGCGATGAGAACCTTTTGCATATGTATCCTCCCATGGATGTCGGCCCGCAAAAAGCCGGTCCGGCGGATTCGCCGATACCAAAGCAGGCTGCGCTGAATAATTTCAGTTGTCAAAATATATTTGCCAGACCAAACTAAGCATGCCCGAGTTTTCACCAGTTTTCGCCGCGATGCAGCATAATTTTGGCGAGATTTGTACAAACGCCCGCCTCTTTTCTTCAGGGATAAAATAAATGACGCAGGTCGCGGATATGGCAGAGGGGGCAGAACGCCGCAAAGGCGTCGGACCGCTGATTCCGCCGCTGACAGAAACCCAGCGTCCCCTGCGCCAGCAAATCTTTGAACGCATCCGCGCGGCGGGGCATATACCGCGCGTCACCCTTGCGCGGGAACTGGATGTCTCGCCTGCCTCTGTTACCACGATCTGCGCCGAATTGATCGAGGCGGGGCTGATCGAAGAAATCGCCGCCCCCCGTGATGCCGACAGCCCGCGTGGGCGGCCTGCCGTGGCGCTGGGTGTGCGGGCCGATGCCCATCTGGTCGCAGGTATGAAACTGTCAGATCGCGAACATACGGCGGTGGTGGTTGATTTCGCGGGCAATCTGATCGCGGATGAGGCCGTGCCGCGCCAACCCGGCGCCATGACGCTAGAAGATCTGCTCGAGGCGATCGAGGCGCTTTTGGTGCGGGTGTGCGCCAAGGCCGGGATTGCGCCGCGGGACCTGACTGCCGTGGGCATTGGCGTGCCGGGCTTCGTCGATGTGGCCGAGGGGCTGGTGCATTGGTCTTCGGTCCTGCAAGACCGCGCCGTGCCGCTTGCTGCGGCCGCGACCGCGCATATCGGTGTGCCGGTCACCATCGACAACGATGCCAATCTTGTGGCCCTTGCCGAGCTTTGGTTTGGGGCCGGGCGGGGGCTGTCAGACTTTGCGGTTGTCACCATCGAACATGGCGTCGGCATGGGCTTTGTGATGAATCACCGCATCTTTCGCGGCTCTGGCCGTCTGGGGATGGAGTTGGGCCATACCAAGGTGCAGCTGGATGGCGCGCTTTGCCGCTGCGGCCAGCGCGGCTGCCTTGAGGCCTATATCGCCGACTATGCCCTTGCGCGCGAGGCGACGACGGCACTGAACCGGCCCGCCACTGACACCCTGTCGATCAATACCCTGCTGGAAAGCCTTTACGATCATGCCAAGGCGGGCAATGCCACCGCGCGGTCGATCTTCCGTCGCGCCGGGCGCTATCTGGCGGTCGGGCTGTCGAATGTGGTGAACCTCTTTGACCCCGAGCTTATCATCCTGTCGGGCGACCGGATGCGCTATGACTATCTCTACGCCGCCGAAACGCTGGCCGAGATGGACGCTTTGGCAATCCACACAGGCCGCCCCCGCCCGCCGATCGAGATTCACGCTTGGGGCGATTTGCTTTGGGCGCATGGTGCGGCCGCGCTGGCGCTGTCTGTGGTCAGCGAAAACTTGCTGGCCCCCCCGCGTGAAATTGCAGCGCAATAAGTCTCAGCGCCCGATCAGCCCCAACATTTCCGCGGCCGCTGCCTCTGGCGTGGCCTGACCTGCGGCCACGCTGGCGCCAAGGCGTTCCATGATCCCCTTGGCAGGCTCGCGCGTCAGCGCGGCAAGCAGTCCCTGCCGCACCTCGGCTTCGAACCAATGCCGTGCCTGCGCCGCGCGCCGCGTGTCCCAATGCCCGTTCTCGCGCCGCCATGCGGCCAGAACCTGCATTTCACCCCAAGCCTCGCTCATGCCCGATTGCTCGACCGCCGACACCATCATCGCCTTTGGAAACCCCTCGGGGTCTTGCGGGCGGCGGCGGAGCAGACGCAACGCGCCCGCATAATCGCCGCAGGTGCGCGTGGCGGCAGGTTTCAAATCACCATCTGCCTTGTTGACCAAGATCAGATCGGCCATTTCCATGATGCCGCGCTTGACGCCTTGCAACTCATCCCCCCCCGCCGGGGCCAGCAGCAACAGGAACAGATCGCACATTTCGGCCACCATGGTTTCCGACTGGCCAACGCCGACCGTCTCAATCAGCACCACATCGAACCCCGCCGCTTCGCACAGCGCCACCGCCTCGCGCGTGCGTCGCGCGACGCCGCCCATCTGTGCCTGAGAAGGCGAGGGCCGGATAAACGCCAACGGATCGCGGGAAAGCTCCTCCATCCGGGTCTTGTCGCCCAAGATAGATCCGCCCGACCGCGCCGATGATGGGTCCACGGCCAGAACCGCCACCCGCTTGCCCATGCCGGTCAATTGCTTGCCAAAGGCTTCGATAAAGGTGGATTTTCCCACGCCCGGCGTGCCGGAAAGCCCGATCCGCAAAGCCTGCCGATCACGCCCCAATGAGGACAACAGCGTCAACGCCTCGGCCCGATGATCAGCCCGCGCGCTTTCGACCAAGGTGATCGCCCGCGCCAAAGCCCGTCTGTCGCCTGCCCGAATGGCTTCTGCCGAAATCATGCCAACCCCCGCCGTTTGCCCTCTTTTGCCTGATGCATGGGCGCAGCGCCAGTGGCCGCCGTCGCTTGTGGGGCTGCGCGCCCCCCAATGCGGGATTGTGTCAATCCCGCTCCCCCAGCGGAGTATTTCCAAAGGCGCAAATCACGGGCGCAGCTTTTTGCATTTGCGCCTTTCCAAATACTCCCGCCGGAGGCGTCTGCCGGTGACAAGCGCTGCACAATCACCGATAAGGCGCCATGTCTGACCGTCTGCCCATTGATGATGCCCTGCCCGCCCTGACCGCTGCGATGGCCACGCGCGGGATGGCCGTATTGCAGGCACCGCCCGGTGCGGGCAAAACCACGCGGGTGCCTTTGGCGCTGCGGACGGCGGTGGCAGGCCGGATCGTCATGCTGGAACCGCGCCGCCTTGCGGCCCGCGCCGCTGCCGAACGGATGGCCGAAACCTTGGGGGAAACCGTTGGTCAGACGGTTGGCTACCGGATCAGGGGCGAGGCCAAGGTGTCGAGCGCGACCAAAATCGAGGTCGTCACCGAGGGGATCCTGACCCGGATGATCCAGTCGGACGCCGAACTTTCCGGCATCGGCTGTCTGATCTTCGACGAATTTCACGAACGCAGCTTGAACGCCGATTTCGGTCTTGCGTTAGCCTTGGAGATCCGCAGCGCGCTGCGCGAGGATCTGCAAATTCTGGTGATGTCTGCCACGCTGGATGCCGCACCAGTCGCCGCCTTGATGGGGGATGCGCCGATGATCACCTCGGAAGGCCGCGCATTCCCGGTGGAAACCCGCTGGCTGCCGCGCCCGGTCGATGCCTCGATGCGCTATGACGCCGCCGTTGCCAACCTGGTTCTGCAAGCCGCCGAGGAAACCGCCGAGGGCGGGCTTTTGGTCTTTTTGCCGGGGGAGGGCGAAATTCGCCGGGTTGAAACCGCGCTGCGCGGGCGGTTGGCCGAGTGTTTCGACATTCGCCCCCTGTTCGGCGCGATGGAATTTGCCGCCCAACGCGCCGCACTTGCGCCAGCGACCACGGGGCGCCGCAAGGTGGTGCTGGCAACGTCGATCGCAGAAACCTCGCTGACCATTCCTGATATTTTGGTGGTGGTGGATGGGGGCCGCGCCCGCCGCGCCCGGTTTGATCCCAATTCGGGCATGTCGCGGCTGGTCACAGAACGCGTCACCCGTGCCGAGGCGGAACAACGCCGGGGCCGGGCCGGCCGCGTCGCCCCCGGTCTTTGCTATCGGCTCTGGACGCGCGGCGAGGAGGGGGGGCTGCAAGCCTTCCCCCCGGCGGAAATTGAGGCGGCCGATCTGACCGGGCTGGCCTTGGAGCTTGCACTTTGGGGGGCGGATGATCTGCCCTTCCTGACCCCGCCGCACCCCGGCACCTTGGCAGAGGCGCGGGCGCTGCTGACGGGGCTTGGGGCGCTGGATCAGGGTGGCCGCATCACCGCCCATGGCCGGATCTTGGCCAAGCTGCCACTGCACCCGCGCCTTGGTCACATGCTGGCCATTGCCGGGCCAAAGGCTGCGGCCTTGGCCGCCTTGATGGCAGACCGCGACCCGCTGAAAGGCGCGCCACCCGATCTGACCTTGCGCCTGCGCGCGCTGGCGGACCCAAAGAAGTTTGAATCTGAAACCCCCTATCAGATTGCCCGCCCCGCGTTGGAGCGGATCCGCGACGAGGCTCGCAGGCTTGCCAAGGCTGCAGGTCAGGTGGACCGCGCGGATCTATCGGCGGCGCAGATGGCAGCGCTTGCCTATCCTGACCGCGTCGGGCTGCGCCGCAAGGGCGATGCGCCGCGCTGGCTCTTGTCGGGTGGCAAAGGTGCTGCAATGGAACCGGGCACACCGCTGGCAGGCGCGCGGTTGATCGTTGCCACCGATCTTGATGGTGATGCGCGCGAGGCCGCCGTGCGCCAAGCCATCGCGCTGACCGAGGCAGAGCTGCGCGCGCTTTATGCGGATCAGATTGCTTGGGAAAATCTTTGCGAATGGTCGCGCCGCGAGGGGCGCATTCTGGCGCGCAAACAGGAACGCTTTGGCGCCATTACCCTTGCCGATCAGCCCTGGCCCGATGCCCCGCCCGAGGCGATGGCCCGCGCCGCGCTGGAGGGCTTGCGTCTGATTGGCCTGACCTTCACCCCCGCCGCCCGCCGCCTGCGCGCCCGCATCGAACTGGCGCGCGCCGGGGGCGATACCTGGCCTGATTGCCGGGATGCAGCCCTTTTGGCCAGCGCAGAAGACTGGCTCTTGCCCTATTTGGGCAAGGTGAAAACCGAGGCTGACCTGCGTAACCTTGATCTGCATGACGCGCTTTTGTCGCGGCTTGACTGGGGCCAGCAGGCCGAACTTGACCGGCTGGTGCCCGCGCATTTCACCACGCCTTTGGGCCGCCGGGTGCCGATTGATTATGACGGCGACCATCCCGGCATCGAAATCCGCCTGCAGGAAATGTTCGGCGTCACCATCCATCCGACCGTGGGGCAGGCACGCAAACCCCTACGCGTGACGTTGCTGTCACCGGGACAAAAGCCCATTCAGGTCACGCTGGATATTCCGGGCTTCTGGCGCACATCTTACGCCGATGTCCGCAAGGATATGCGCGGCCAATACCCCCGCCACCCTTGGCCCGAAGACCCGACCGAGGCCGAACCCACGCTGCGCGCCAAGCCGCGCGGGACCTGAGATCAGGCCTCGCCCGCCCTGCGGATTTCGTCGCGGATGTGCTGTGCCATGAAATCGGTGAACAGCGTCACCTTGGGGTCTTTCAGGCGGCGGTGCTGCGACAGGCTGGACAGTTGGGTGGGCAAGGGGGGCGTCGCTGTCGCCACCGGCACCAAAGCGCCGGATCGCAAATGGCCCGCCACCTCGAAAATCGGTTTCATCACAATGCCGCGCCCATCCAGCGCCCAGCCGGTCAGCACATCGCCATCATCACTTTCAAACGGCCCGGCGATTTCATAGCGCCGCGGGCCGTCTGGGGTTTGCAGCGTCCATTGAAACTCTTTGGCGCCGGGAAACCGCAGGTTCAGACAGTCATGCTTTTCGCTGATCAAGGCCGCCCCATCGGCGGGCATACCGCGCCGGGCGATATAGCTGGGTGCTGCGCAAAGGACGCGCGGGCAATCGGCGATCAGCCGAACCTTCAGCGTGGAATCCTCCAACACCCCCAGATGGAAAGCGACATCCAGCCCTTCGGCGGTGACATCAATCGTGCGGTCCGACAAGCGCAGGCGCACATCAATCTGCGGATAAAGATCCTTGAACACAGGCACATGCGGCGCGATGAACCGCCGCCCGACGCCCAAGGGGGCCGCGACAAAGATCGTCCCGCGCGGGTTTTGCGTGACATCCATCACCGCAGCCTCGGCGTCATCAATCGACTCCAGCACCTTGCGTGCGCCGTCATAGAAAATCCGGCCATTCTCGGTGGGTTGCAAGGAGCGGGTGGTGCGCGAAAACAGCCGCACCCCAAGATGCTTTTCCAATTCCGAAATCCGGGCAGAGGCGACCGCGGGCGAGGTGCGCTGATCACGCGCTGCAGCCGACATGCTGCCAAGTTCAAAGACACGGACGAACATGCGGATGTTGTTCACATAGGACATCGGCGTGATTTTCTTTCATGTATTGAAAGTGATCTGACATTTAATGGATTAACAGAAAGGTGTGCGCCGGTATAGCCTTTCATCGCGATCAAAGGAGGGCGGCGATGTATGATTGGATGGTCTTGGGCGAATGGCTGGAATTGGCCGTGCGCTGGCTGCATGTCATCACCGCGATCGCCTGGATTGGCAGTTCGTTTTACTTCATCGCGCTAGACCTTGGCCTGCACCGCGACCGCAATCTGACCAGCGGTGCGGATGGCGAAGAATGGCAGGTGCATGGCGGCGGCTTTTACCACATCCAGAAATATCTGGTGGCCCCCGCACAGATGCCCGACCACCTTGTCTGGTTCAAATGGGAAAGCTACGCCACATGGCTTTCGGGCTTTGCGATGCTGGCCTTGGTCTATTACCTTGGGGCCGAGCTTTATCTGATCGATCCGGCGGTGATGGCGCTGACCCAAGGGCAGGCCATCGCGATTTCCATCGCCTCGCTGGCCTTTGGTTGGATTGCCTATAACACGCTGTGCAAAGTGTTCGTGAATGCCAATCAAACGGCGCTGATGGCGGCGCTGTTCGTCGTGCTGGTTGGTATGGCGTGGTTCTACACTCAGGTCTTTTCGGGCCGGGCGGCGATGCTGCATCTGGGGGCCTTCACCGCGACCATCATGTCTGCCAATGTGTTTTTCATCATCATGCCCAATCAGCGCGTGGTGGTGGCCGATCTGATTGCGGGCCGCAAGGCCGATCCGAAATACGGCAAGATCGCCAAGCAGCGGTCTACCCATAACAATTACCTGACGCTGCCTGTCGTCTTCCTGATGCTGTCGAACCATTATCCCTTGGTCTTTGCCACCGACTACAACTGGATCATCGCCAGCCTTGTCTTCCTGATGGGCGTCACCATCCGGCATTGGTTCAACACCCGACATGCCCGCAAAGGCAACCCGCACTGGACGCTGGGCCTGACGGTGATCCTGTTCCTTATCACCGCGTGGCTGTCCACCGCTGCCATGCGGACCCAACCCGAGGAAGCTGCGTTGCAGGGGGCCGCGCTGCGCTATGCCAGCGCTGCCGGGTTTGACGATGTGGTCGGCATCGTGCAGGGCCGCTGTTCGATGTGTCATGCGGCAGAACCCGGCTGGGAGGGTCTTGCGTGGCCGCCGAAAGGTGTGGTCTTGGAAACCCCCGCCCAAATCGCGCATGAGGCAAAACGCATCTATGTGCAGGCGGGCATCACCCATGCGATGCCGCCCGCGAACCTGTCCTATATGGAACCGGCAGAGCGCGATGCGATCATCCATTGGTTCCGTTCCGCCGGACAGGGCGGGGTTGAGGGCTGATCCCCTTAGGTCGGTTGTCACCGCCCCATCCCCTAATTTTCGACGAAAATCAGCGCGTTAAACGGCCTTCAGCACCTTTTCCAGCCGCTCAAGGAAGAACGCCACATTGTCAGGACTGAACACCATTGGCGGGCGGATTTTCAGCACATGCCCCTTCGGCCCCGTGGCCGAAATCAGCACGCCTTCATCGCGCAGTCGGTTGACGATCTGGCCCGCGCGGCCCGCATCCGGGTTGCCGTTTTCGTCCACGATATCCTGACCCAAAAACAGCCCAACGGCCCGCAACCCACCAAGGGCAGCGTGACTTTTTGCCATCCCCTTCAGGCCATCTGCAAAGACGCTGCCCACTTGGGCGCAATTGGCCATCAGCCCTTCGCCTTCGATCACCTCCAAAACCGCCATCGCGGTTGCAGCCGCCACGGCATTGCCGCCAAAGGTGTTGAAATAGCGTGCTTTTGCGCCAAAGGCTTCGATCACACCGGGTTGCATCACAAGGCCCGCGACGGGATAGCCATTGCCCATCGGCTTGCCCAAACTCACCATGTCCGGAACCAGCCCGTGGCGTTGGAATCCCCACATCGTCGCGCCCGTGCGGCCGAAACCGGGCTGCACTTCGTCGGCGATGAACAGGCCGCCCGCGGCACGAATGGCTGCGACGGCAGGGGCCAAAAAGCCCGCAGGCTCGGTGAAAACCCCGTCTGAGGAAAACACCGTATCCACGATCAACGCAGCCGGTTTGATGCCATGACGCTGCAAGTCCCGGATCGCGGCCTCAACCCCGGCGGCAAAGACCGCGCCGGTGTCCGGCCCGGTGCCGGGGGCGGGCACCACCCGCACATGCTGCCCCAGATCCACCCCAGAGCCAAGGCTCGGCGACATGCCTGCAATCGCGTAAGTCACCCCGTGGTAAGCGTTTTCTGTCACGATAAATCCGGTCCCGCCGGTATGGGTGCAGGCGATGCGGAACGCCAGATCGTTCGCCTCTGACCCGGTGCAGGTGAACATCACATGCGAAAGCGCAGCCGGAAAATGCGCCAAAAGCCGTTCGGCATAGGTCAAAACCCCGTCGTGCAAATAACGGGTATGGCTGGCGAAAACGCCCGCTTGCCGCGCCATGGCGGCAACCACATGCGGGTGGCAATGACCAACAGACGCGACGTTGTTATAGGTGTCGAGATAGGCCTTGCCAGCGGTGTCATAAAGCCAGACACCTTCGCCCCGTACCAGATGCACCGGGGTTTCATAGAACAGCCGATAGGCCGGCCCCATGGCCTTTTGCCGCCGCGCGACAAGATCTTGATCTGCCTTGGACAGATTGCCTTTGCCCGGTTGATAGGCATTGGGCATGGTTCCGGGCATATGGGCAGCATCAGTCATGGGTCACTCCATCGGGCAGGCGCGGGTCAGCGCCCTTGTCACATCTTCGCGGGGCAGGGCGGCCAGCGCCACAAGTCCCGCACGGGCAGAGGGGAAATTCCGCAGGATATAGGCGGCATTCTCGTGATATTTCGCGGCCCGCCACGAGGTGATGCACAGCGTGGTCAACATCCGCGCGGCGGTCAGATCTGGCACCAACGACAGTTCCAGCTTGGTCAGCGGCAGGGTCTGGTGATAGGCGGCGGTAAAGGTGACAAGGCTTTCCAAAGGCGCCAGCGGATCAATCTGATAGGCCGCTGCCACCCCCAGATCGCAGACCATAGGCGTGCGGACCATGTCGCCGAAATCCAGAACGCCCGAAATGCGGTCGGGGGCTGTCTCATCCACCAAGACATTGTGGGGGTTCAGGTCGTTATGCACCACCTGCCAGCGGCAATCGGCAAGGCGGGGCTGCACATGGCGGTCAAACTGATCCAAGGTCGCGGTGCAAAGCGCGCGCAGCTCCTCTGGCACATGGGGCAAAAGCGGCCGCAGGGCGCTGGCCTGCTTGATGTCCCATTGCAGGACGTGATCCGCCCCCGGATGGTCAAAGCCTTGCAACCCAAGCGAAATGCGTGCGGCCATCGCCCCCATGCCCGCGCGCTGGGCCTCGGTCTGCGGGGCCATGTGCAAGGGCTGGCCTTCGAGATAGGTCAGAACCCGCAACAACCCATGCGGGGTTTCAACTTCGGTTGCGCCGGTGGTCGTGCGGATCACCTGCGGCACGGGCAGGCCCTTGCCCTCCAGATGCAAGAGGGCGGTGGTCTGAAAATCCGTCACCGCGCGCGGCTCGGCCCGGTTGGCGAATTTCACCACATAGCGACGCGCGCCATCGTCCAGCCGCAGGTTCAGATCGCGTTCTGAGGTCAGCCGTTTCAAGGCGCCCGACAGCCCATAATGCAGGGCGAGAAGGGCGCTCCCCTCTGCATCGGGCAGCTCGGGCGGGCGGGTGGACAGAAGATCAGCAGCTGTTGTCATGGCGCCATCAGCCCCAAGGACGGGGGGCAAGTCAACCCGGCGCCGAGCGCGCGCACGGTCACGCCGGTCTAAAGCGCCAAATCCGCCCACAGCGGGAAATGATCCGAGGCGGGGCAAGAGGTATCGGCCCAAACCCGGCCCAACCGGGGGGCAAAACTCGCGTCCACGAAGATATGGTCGATCTGTCGCAAGCGCCGCACCCCGGCGATTACCTTTTCGTGGCTGTGCAGACCCAGACCCGCCGCCGCATCCACCAGCGCCCCGCGATAGCGCGCACCGGGGTGATAGGGCACCTCTCCCACGATCGCCTGATATTCCGCGCTGCCGGGTTCGGAGTTGAAGTCGCCCATCCAGATCATTTCCGCCGGGCAGGGCGGCTCTGCCTGACCTTCGGTCCAATTGCGTGTCGGTTCGTCGTCGGTGCCCGACCATGGACCGACCGGCAATAGTGCCGCCTTCAGGGTAGCGATCTGCGCCAGCCTTTCGCCCACGCCCACATGCGCCAGATGCACCGAGATCACCCGCAGCGGGCCAGACGGGGTGGCGATACACGCCTCCAAGGCGCAGGTCTGGGTGTTGATCGGATCCAGCATTGCCATCAAAGGCAAGAGATGCAGGCGGCTCCACAACACCGGCCAGCGCGAGACGATCATCGGGCCGAATTGACGGCGGCGGTTGGTGACCTGACCGGCGGCAACGGTTGAGGCGTCCATGTCATACCCCGGGCCGTAAACCGTGAAGCGGTCGGGCAGCATGTTTTGCAACAACGCGGGCTGGTCGTCGAACCCGGTCCGTGACCAATGCCGATCCACCTCTTGCAGACAGGCGATATCGGCCCCGGCGATCACCTCTGCCGCGCGGGTCAGATCATAGATCCCATCCGCGCCAAACCCATATTGCATATTGAACGACAAAAGCCGCATCACGCGCTCCTCGATGGTCCTATGGCCCCGATGAAACTGGCACTGGCACGCCCGACCGCGCAAGGGCAGAGTGCGGCAAAAAAGGACATCCCCGATGCTGATCCGCCCACCTGTCGCCGCCGACCGCCCCGAATGGGAGCGGCTTTATGCCGGTTACGCCGCTTTTTACAAGGTCACGCAAACCCCTGAGATGCGGGCGACCGTGTGGGGCTGGCTGCATGATCCCGCGCATCAGACACGTGGCCTTGTCGCCGAGGAGGAGGGTCGCCTGATCGGGCTTGCCCATTTCCGCCCCTTTGCTCGCCCGCTCTCCGCCTCGACCGGGGGCTTTCTGGACGATCTGTTCGTTGACCCCGCCGCGCGCGGGTCGGGCGCTGCCGATGCGCTGATTGCCGCGCTCGCCGACGAGGGCCGCAAGCAGGGCTGGACCGTCATCCGCTGGATCACCGCCGAGGACAATTACCGCGCCCGCGCGCTTTATGACCGCGTGGCGGAAAAGACCAAATGGGCCACCTATGACCTCCGGCTCGACCCGTTGCCACCGGCGTAAAGGTGAGTATTTGGAAAGGCGCAACTCCATCAGCCTGCGCGCATCTGGTCTTGCGCCTTTTTGAAATACTCCCGCCGGAGGCCTCGGCCCGGGGCAGGACAGGCTCAATCCAGCCCGTCGTCGGGAATGTTCAGCACCCTGCCGCAGGCCTTGCAATGCACCGCGTCATGGTCATGGCGGCGCAAGCCACAGGTCGGGCAGGGGAATTCTGCCTTTGATGGGCGCAGGATCACCTGCACCAGCCGCAAGAACAGGGAAATGCCGAAGATCATGATGATAACGGCAAGGATTTTGCCGGAATGCCCCACCAGCGTGATGTCGCCATAGCCCGTCGTCGACAGGGTTGTGACGGTGAAATACATCGCGTCCACATAGTTCGCGATCTTGTCGTTGCGGCCGATCTGGGTTTCATAAACCAGCGCCGTCATGACAAAGATGAAGATCGCCAGATTGATCGCGGCCCGGATGGTGGTTTCATTCTGGCGAAAGCGCGGGAAATCGGCGCGCAATTGCACCAGTGTTTCGCGCGAGTGCAGAATCCGGAAGATCCGCAAGATCCGCAGAAAGGCCAAGCCCTCGCCCCAGATCGGCGCCAAGAGCGAGGCGACAACGGACAGATCGGCCAGCGCCCAAAGGCTGAACACATCACGTTTCAGGTTCGACGAGGACCAGTATCGCAGCGCCACCTCGACCAGAATCAGGGCGCCAATGAGCGTGTCGATGTTTTCGGTATGCGCGCCGCGGGTGATGAAAGAGGTCGCCACCAGATAGCCGACCGTCAAAAGGTCAAAGCTCATCAAACCATAGCGAAAGCGATCCGACCGCGCGGTGGGGCCTTCGTAAAGGTCGCGAATGGTGTGACGCAAGGACTGGCTCATGCGTCATTGGTAGCGGCAGGGCGTGCAAGCCAAAAGGGGAAATTCCTTTTGGCTCACTGCTTTGCGCGCTTAGGGCAGTGAAATCCAGACGAAGAGCGCAAACATCACCGGCACCATCGGCAGTGCGGCCATGGTCAGCGCCACCGGTCCCCAGATTTTGACCGCCAGAACCAGCGCGGTCAGCGCAATGGCCAGAAGGTAGAACACAATGTTCACATCGCGGCCGATATCGCGGGCAATCCAACCGATCAACGGCAGGGGGCGGGCATTGGTGGATGAAACGGACATTTGAGACTCCGGTTTGGGATGTCTCAATTGATGCCTGTCAGATGCAACTTACAGCGCGCAGATTGCCGCAGGCGGGGCTTTCGCCTGCGTCATCTTGTCAGGGTACCAAGGAAAGCGGCCAGATCATCGGTGTGGTGATGGATATGATCCTGCGGTGCAGCTTCGGGGGCGACATGCACGGTGCGCATGCCCATCGCATGCGGGACCTTCAGATTGCGGATGTCATCTTCGAACATCGCTGCGCGGGTCGGGGCCAACCCATCCAGTCCAAAGACCATTTCAAACGCAGCGCGGTCCGGTTTGGGGTGAAAGCCCGCATGTTCGACGCCGTAGATCGCATCGAACAATCCCGACAGCCCGCGTGCCTCGAGCACCTTTACCGCATAGGGCTCTGAGGCATTTGTATAGACAATCCGACGTCCGGGCAGATCGGCGATGCGGGCGGCAAGGTCTGGGTCGCTGGGCAACAGGCTGAAATCAATGTCATGCACCGCAGCGAGATAGGGGAGCGGATCGATCGCGTGTTCGCGCATCAGCCCTGCAAGCGTGGTGCCATAGCTGTCCCAATAATGCTGGCGAAGGTGGTTCGCCTCGTCGCGGCTGACCTTCAGGGCTTGCATCACCCACTCTGTCATCCGAACTTCGATCTGGTCGAACAGGCGGTAACGCGGGGGATAAAGCGTGTTGTCGAGGTCGAAGACCCAGGTGGAGACGTTGTGGAAGTGGTGTTTGGTCATAGGCCCTTGTAGCCTTTGCGATGGGGCGCGTCCATTGGCCGGGTTGATTGCCGCGCGAAAGCCGCTAGTGTCGCGTCCCTGAACCGGAGGGCTGCCTGTGCAGAAAGACGCCTATACGCTGATCCTTGAGGCCATCGAACGCGGGGATTTCAAACCCGGCGATCGTTTGGTCGAATCGGAACTGGCCGAACGCTTGGGCGTCAGCCGCACGCCCGTGCGCGAGGCGCTGCAACGGCTGGAAACCCAAGGGATGCTGACGCGCGATGGCCGCAGCCTGATTGTGGCCTCGCTTGACCATAACCAACTGGCCGAGCTTTACACCGTGCGGACCGAGTTGGAGGGGTTGGCGGCACGGCTGGCGGCCCGCCATGCCACGGATGAGGAAATTCGCGTCCTGCGCGGCATGGTCGACGATGATCGCGCGCTTCTGGGCGGGGATCCTCGCGCCTTGTCGCGCGCCAACAAGCGGTTCCACCGGCTGATCCATCTGGCCAGCCACAACCGGTTTTTGGTGCAGCAGTTGGACCTTGTGCATCGGTCAATGGCCCTGATGGCAACCACCTCTTTTGCCGCCGAGGGGCGCGATGAGGTGGCTTTGGCCGAACATGACCAGATCGTTTCTGCGATTGAGGCCCATGATGGCGAGGCGGCTTACCAGGCGCTGAAATCCCATATTTCCAAGGCCTTCGAGACGCGGCTGCGGGTGGACGCGGGCGAGTTGAAGACACGCTAAAGCATGTCGCGCAAAAGTGGGATCCGATTTTGCGCAAAAGACATGCGACCACAATAAGTTAGCGCGTGGTGCGTGCGTGGAAATACACGCGACGCGCGCTAGCCGATCTGGTCAAACTCGCCATGCGAGGTCTTGTCCCAGTAAAACGGCTGGACCAGCATTTCCCAAGCGGCCTTGTAGGCGGCAAGGGTGGCAAGCGGATAGTAAAGCACCATCGTCGGCACCCAAAGGGGTGAGAGTTTGTGGCTGGTGCGCGCAAGTCCGGCGATGCCAAAGACGATCAGGCTGATCTCGACCGCCATAAAGCTGCACATCAGCAGGAAAAATCTCCCCTCGGGCAAGATCTGCATCACCGGATGGAAAAAGCCTAAGGCCAAGAGCCAAAAGCTCCACAGCACGGGGGCTAACAGCGCATGCAGCACCGATCCGGCCAGCAAAAGCTGAAAGCCCAAGAATTTGCGTGGCCCCAATTCGCGCCACAGCAACATAGGGTCGCGCATATGAGTCAGCCAGGTCATCATGAAGCCCTTGATCCAGCGTGACCGCTGCTTGACCCAAGAGCGAGGGCGGCAATTGGCCTCTTCAAACGTGGTGGTGTCGAGCAGTTCCGTCCGATAGCCGCGTCGGGCAAGGCGCATGCCCAGATCGGCGTCCTCGGTCACATTATGGGCGTCCCAGCGACCAAGGTTTTCCAGCACAGCACGGCGGAAAAACAGCGTGGTGCCGCCCAAGGGCACTGCGAGCCCTAGCCGTTCAATCCCCGGCAAAAGCAGGCGGAACCAAGCCGCATATTCGATGGTGAAACAGCGCGAGAACCAATTGACCCGCGGGTTGTAAAAGTCGAGCCGCCCTTGCAGGCAGGCCAGATCTGGGCCACGGGCATGAAAGCGGTCAACCACCTTGCGGATCTGATCCGGTTCTGGCGCATCCTCGGCGTCATAGACCCCCACGATACTGCCGCGGCAATGGTCCAAAGCAAAGTTCAGCGCGCGGGGTTTGGTCTTTACCGTGCCATCTGGCACCACCACAATGCGCATCCATCCCGGCAGATCGGCGCGATCAAGGGCCGCGCGAGTCAGGTGGTCATCGGCCTCGACAACCAGCAGCACATCCAAAAGTTCCTGCGGATAATCAAGCTTTCCCAACCGCTTGACCAAGCGCGGCGCGATGTTCGCCTCTCGGTAAAGCGCGACCATGACCGATACGATGGGCAGGCGTGCAATGATGGGGGCGGGCGGCTCTTTCCGTTTGAGAAGAGCCCCAAACAGGGCGGCCATCTTCAGCCCGGTAAAGGCCGTGCCGGACAGCAGCGCAAAGAGGGTCAGACCCAACAGCGCGTGTGATGGCCAAAGCGTCGCGGCCAGCAGCAGCACCAAGCCCAGAATGGCCGAGGGCAGGCGGTAGGCAGCGGCCCGATACCTGCGGCAACTGTCGGGCAGGGGCACCCGCGTTTCGGCCAGTTGCGCCAACCCGGCACCGCGCGCGGCCAGAAGGGCCGTTTCAATCGCAGCGCGGGGGGCCAGGGTCATCATCACCGGGCCGAACAGGGCCTCGAGTTGGGGGCGATGGCGGTGGAAATCTTCGGGATATGCGGTGGCGACCAGCGTGCCGCCCCCCAGAACCCGGCAGGGCAGAAGGTGCAGGGCCATGCAATTCACCGCGCCAAAACGGTCGATCAGCCGGGCGTCGGGGCGAAGGGCGGCCGTATCAAGCAGGCCGACCTGCCAGACCCGCGCCATGGCCTGATACAGCGGGGCCTCTGCCACCAGCCCGCGCGTAAGCAAGACATCGGCAAAACGCCCGCCCCGCGCGCGATGCAGGCGCAGCGCCTCAACCATGGCATGCGGTGACACTTGAGCATCGGTCAGCAAGACCTGCGCCAAGGCCTCCGCCCGTGAGGGCGGCGCAACTGGGGCAGTGTCTTGCAAGGGAGCAAACTGCCCCCTTGGCTGCAAGGCGATGACGCTGGCCATGAACCCTCCTTTACGCAGGAACATCCTGCGCGCCAAAGGATTAACGGGCCGTTAAGGCTGCTTTGGACGTCAGACGGCGCGGCGTGCGCGCATCGCCTCGGCAAAGCGTTCGAACAGATAGAAGCTGTCCTGCGGGCCGGGCGACGCCTCGGGGTGGTGCTGCACCGAATAGATCGGCTTGCCTTCGACCGCGATACCGCAATTGGTGCCATCAAACAGCGAGACATGGGTTTCAATCACGCCGGCTGGCAGGGTCGCGGTGTCCACGGTAAAGCCGTGGTTCATCGAGGTGATTTCCACCTTGCCGGTGGTCACATCCTTGACCGGGTGGTTGGCGCCATGGTGGCCGTGGCTCATCTTGCGGGTTTTGGCCCCCAACGCGAGCGCCAGCATCTGGTGGCCAAGGCAGATGCCGAACAGCGGCAGATCAGCCTTCAAGATGCCTTGGATCATCGGCACGGCATAGCTGCCGGTTGCCGCCGGATCGCCCGGACCATTCGACAGGAACACGCCTTCGGGCTTGTGAGCCAGAACTTCTTCGGCGGTGGCGGTGGCGGGCAGCACGACAACTTCGCAGCCGACCGAGGCAAGGCAGCGCAGGATGTTGCGCTTGGCGCCGTAATCAACGGCGACCACCTTGAAGCCCGGACCGGTGCGGCGGGTATAGCCTTCGGGCCAAGCCCAACGCATTTCGTCCCAGACATAAGATTGCGTGCAAGAAACGTCCTTGGCCAGATCAAGGCCAACAAGGCCTTTCCAAGCCCGGGCCTTGGCAACCAGAGCCTCAAGATCGAACTTGCCGTCCGGGTTATGGGCAAGCGCCACATGCGGCGCACCTTGCTGGCGGATGGCGCGGGTCAGGCGGCGGGTGTCGATGCCACCAACGCCGATGCGGCCCTTCTTGGCCAGCCAACCTTCGAGATCCTGCGTCGCCCGCCAGTTCGAAGGTTCGGTCGGGTCCCATTTCACCACCATGCCGGCGGCGACGGGATCGGCAGTTTCATCGTCTTCATCCGTGGTGCCGGTGTTGCCGACATGGGGGAAGGTGAATGTCACGACTTGCCCGGCATAGCTGGGGTCAGTCATGATTTCCTGATAGCCGGTCATCGCGGTGTTGAAGACAAGTTCCGCGACCGTCTCCCCCTCCGCGCCAAATCCACGGCCGTAAAACACCGAGCCATCGGCCAGAGCGATGCAGGCG